>ENA-OQED01000844-OQED01000844.1-human-gut-metagenome-genome-assembly--contig:-NODE-844-length-11840-cov-1.079826_pt1 | contig 11840 bp, 12 predicted proteins | sample MGYA00242790_ERZ504625 | MGnify/ENA primary metagenome ERZ504625 (study PRJEB26092, sample SAMD00036345) | human gut metagenome | host: Homo sapiens | study: EMG produced TPA metagenomics assembly of...
CAGCTTGACGAGATAGGTGCCCAGTGCATCCTCATATTTGTCCACCTTTTCCTCTTCCTCCCGCACCTTCTGGGCAAGGGAATCGTCCCACTTGTGGGTCAGGCTCATGGCCTGCACCACGCCCACACGGGCCAGCTCGGCCATGTCTGCAGTGGCGGCGCGGGCACGCTCCACAGCCACGGCAGGAGTGTTCAGCAGGCGCTCATCCAGCAGAGCAAAGCTCTCTTTTTCGGCATCGTCCGGAATGGTGAGGATGGCCAGCTTTTCCAGCCCATTTGCAAAGGGCAGCAGAACAGCGGTGGCCGTCAGGTTGAAGATGGAGTGGACCACGGCAATGCCCCAGGCAGTGACTGTCTCATTGACAAAGGCAAAGTCAAGCAGCAGGTTTGCACCATAGAAAACAGCCAGGAACAGGGTGACACCGATGATGTTGAAGTACAGGTGCACCATGGCGGCGCGGCGCGCATTCTTGTTGGCACCCACGGAGGAGATCAGCGCGGTGACGCAGGTGCCGATATTCTGGCCCATGATGATGGGGATGGCACTGCCGTAGGTGATCACGCCGGTGGCGCTCAGTGCCTGCAGAATACCCACGCTGGCGCTGGAGCTCTGGATGATGCCGGTGACCAGTGCGCCCACCAGAACGCCCAGCAGGGGGTTGGAGAAGCGGGTGAACAGGCTGGTGAACCATGCCTCGTCCTGCAGCGGAAGCACCGCGTTGGACATGGCGGTCATGCCGGTCATCAGCACGGCAAAGCCGATAAGGATGGTGCCCACACCCTTTTTCTTCTCACTCTTACACATATACAGCAAAATGCCGATAAATGCAAGCACCGGACTAAAAGAAGTGGGCTTGAGCAGCTGGATGAGCAGGCTGTCGCCCTGCAAACCGGAAAGGCTCAAGATCCAGCTGGTCACGGTGGTGCCCACGTTGCTGCCCATGATCACGCCAATGGCTGATGCAGCTCCATGATGCCGCTGTTGACAAAGCCCACCACCATAACGGTGGTAGCGCTGGAGCTCTGGATCACGGCGGTCACGCACAGACCCAGAAAAAAGCCCTTGAGGGGGTTATCGGTCAGTTTGCTGAGAATTTTCTGCAGCTGGCCGCCGGCCTGCTTTTCCAGCGCCTTGCCCATGATGTCCATACCGAACAAAAACAGGGCCAGACCTCCCAGCAGCGAAAAGACATTAAAAATGGTCATAAGTGTTTTCCTCACTTTTCTTGACGTGTTTTTCTCCTGTGCTTTAAGTATAGAAAAACAATGTAAAATCTGAAATCGCCGAAATGTAAAACCCATGTAAAGTAAGAAAAATGTAAAAATCCTGTGCACACGCTGCGATGCAGCGTTAGTTTCCCACTGCGGGTACAAAAACAGCAACCCGGGCGTGTATTTGCCGCCGAATTTTATTATAATATGAATAAGAGTGCCCGCAGCACAGCGCGGCAAAAGGATACAGGAGGAACCAGGATGGGTACGTTCAATGTTTCGCTTAAAACGCTGACCGACCGCGTCAGCATGGAAGTGGTATACACCCCCCGGGCGCTGGATGAAATCAGCGTAGAGATCGCCGAGGTCAACCGCCCGGGTCTGTTTCTGGCGGGCTATTATGATTACTTTGATAAGCTCCGTTTGCAGATCATGGGTCTGGCAGAGATGAACTTTTTGTCCGGTCTGACGGCAGAAAAGCGCTACGAGGCGCTGGAACAGCTGTTCCGGCAGCAGCCCCCGGCGGTCATCGTCTGCCGCAGCGAGGAGCTGGAACCCTTCCCGGAGATGCAGGAGCTGGCGCAGAAGCACGCGGTTGCCCTGCTGCGTTCCAACGAGACTACCTGCACTTTGATGGGCAGCCTGATCAGCGTACTGAATCTGGAGCTTGCGCCCCGCATCACCCGGCACGGCGTGCTGGTGGAGGTGTACGGCGAAGGCATCCTGATCCTTGGCGACAGCGGCATCGGCAAAAGCGAGCTGGCCATTGAGTTGGTCAAGCGCGGCCACCGTCTGGTGGCAGATGATGCCGTGGAGCTGCGCAAGGTGTCCAACCGTCAGATCATGGCACTGCCCCGGAAAATATCCGCCACTTCATCGAGCTGCGCGGCATCGGCATTGTCAACGTGGCTCGTGTGTATGGCGTGGGTGCCGTCAAGCTGAGCGAAAGTCTGGATCTGGTGGTGCAGCTGGAAGCGTGGGACCCCACCAAGAACTACCAGCGCACCGGTCTGGAAAGTGAATACTACGACATTCTGGGCGTCAGCATTCCCAGCACCAGCATCCCGGTCTCTCCCGGCCGTAATCTGGCTGTGGTGCTGGAGACTGCAGCCATCAATAACCGCCAGAAGAAGATGGGCTACAACGCAGCCAAGGAGCTGCTGATCCGGCTGGGACTGGGATGACAAAATGGACTGATCTTCCCGATAAAAAAGGAGCCTGACCCTATGGAACAACTCAAGCAGCTGCTCACCGCAGCAGGCATTGCTTATAAAGAAAACGAGCCGCTGGCAGCGCACTGTACTTTTAAGATCGGCGGCCCGGCACGGCTGTTCGTGCAGCCGGCAGATCGGGCACAGCTTTGCCGTGCTGTTGCACTATGCAAAGCGCAGGGCGTCCGGTACTATTTGCTGGGCAACGGCAGCAATATTCTGTTTGCCGACGAGGGCTACAACGGCGTGGTGCTGGATATTTCCTCCATGCAGGACACTGTGGAGGTGCACGGCACACAACTCACCGCCGGGGCGGGCGTGCGGCTCTCGGCGCTGTGCAAAACGGCGCTGGAGCATAGCCTGACCGGGCTGGAATTTGCCTACGGCATCCCCGGTACGGTGGGCGGCGCAGTCTACATGAACGCCGGTGCTTACGGCGGCGAGATGAAGGATGTGCTGACCACGGTGCAGTACCTCACCGCCGAGGGCGAGGTGAAGGAGGCTGCGGCAGCGGAGCTTGACCTGCGCTACCGCCACAGCATTTTTGAAGAAAACGGCGGCTGTATCCTCTCGGCGCAGTTTGCTCTGACTCCGGGCGAACCGGAGGCTATTCGCGCAAAGATGGACGAACTGATGGCAAAACGGCTGGACAAGCAGCCGCTGGATAAGCCCAGCGCAGGCAGTACCTTCAAGCGCCCGGTGGGCGCTTTTGCCGCTGCCCTCATTGACCAGTGCGGTCTGCGGGGCTACCGACACGGCGGTGCCGCTGTCAGCGAGAAGCACTGCGGCTTTGTGGTGAACCTTGGCGGCGCCACCTGCGCAGACGTGCTGGCGCTGTGCGAAGAAGTACGCACCATCGTAAAGGAAAAGACCGGTTATGATCTGGAAAAAGAGATCCGCGTAGTCCGCTGAACTGCGCAAATAGAGGGAGTGTGGAACACAGATGGAGCTGTTGATCGTCAGCGGGCTTTCCGGCGCAGGAAAGTCTGTGGCTATGAATGCGCTGGAGGATATCGGGTTTTTCTGCATCGATAACGTCCCGGCGGGGCTGCTGCCCAGCATTACGGCGTTTTCCAAGGCGGGCGACAACCAGCTGGAGCGGGTGGCGCTTTCCATGGACGTGCGCGGCTGCCGCAGCAGGGAACAGATCGAGACTGCCCTGCAGCAGCTGGACGAGCAGAAAACACCCTATAAGATCCTGTTTCTGGATGCGCCGGACGATGTGCTGATGCGCCGCTACAGCGAGACCCGCCGCCGCCACCCCATCAGCATTGCAGAGGGCATCTCTACCAGGGATGCCTTTTTGAAGGAGCGGCAGATCTTACAGCCCTTAAAGGAACGCGCAAACTATACCATCAATACCGGTCTGCTTTCTACCTCTCAGAATAAAGAGCGTATCTGCGATTTGTTCATGAAAAACGGCGGGGCAAAAAATGCCATGCGTCTCACCATTATGTCCTCGGGTTCAAGTTTGGTTTGCCGCCGGAGGCCGACCTTGTGCTGGATGTGCGCTGCCTGCCAAACCCCTTCTATGTGCCGGAACTGAAGCACAAGACCGGACTGGATCAGGAAGTGGTAGATTTTGTCATGGGCTACCCCGAAGCACAGGAGCTGCTGCGCCGGTACGAGAACTTTTTGCAGTACGCCCTGCCGCTCTATGTCAAGGAAGGCAAAAGCCAGCTGACCATTGCGGTGGGCTGCACAGGCGGCAAGCACCGCTCCATCACATTCGCACGCAAGCTTGCGGAATACTGCACCTCTCTGGGCTACGAGCCCGGGGTGCAGCACCGGGATGCCGTGCGCTGAAAACAGAGGAAATACTATGAGTTTTGCATCCAGTGCGCGGGAGGAAATCGCGCAGCGCAGCCCCACCAAGGAATGCTGTGTGCGTGCAGCTGCCTATGGCATTGCCTGCTTTGCCAAATACTTTGATGCCCGCGGCCTTGTGCTGCAAACCGAGCAACCCCATACGGTGCAGCTGGCGCAGCAGCTGTTTGCCCGCTGCGGCATCCGGGGCGAGATCCTGGAAAAGCCCCGCGTCAGCGGTGTGCTGTACGAGTTCAATATCCGCGATGCGGAGCAGGTCACCCGCCTGCACGAGCTGTTCGGCACAACCGGCAGGGAGACCAGCTTGCAGATCGACCCCGGGCTCATCCGTTGCCAGACCTGCGTCAGCGCCTATATCGCCATGGCCTTTTTGTGCAGTGGCACGGTCACCGACCCGCAAAAGGAATATAACCTGGAATTTCTCACCTCCCGGACGAACCTCGCCCGGGATTTTGAAGCGCTGCTGGCTGAGCACGAGTTTGCGCCCCACCGCACCCGCCGCAACGGCGTGAACCTGATCTACGTCAAGACCGGTGCCAATGTGGAGCGGCTGCTCCGCTTTATGGGCGCTGCGGATGCCGCGACCCAGATCAGTGTGCTCAAGGCGTTCAAGCAGGTACGCAACCAGACCAACCGGCAGACCAACTGCGATACCGCAAACCTTGGCAAAACGGCGCGGGCGAACGCTCAGACCCTGAAGGCTATCCGCTATTTGCAGGAACAGCACGCACTGGAGACCTTGCCGGAGGTGCTGCAGCAGGCAGCAGCCAAGCGGCTGCAATACCCGGATCTTTCGCTTACCGCGCTGTGCGGCTGCTTTGATCCGGCTGTGAGCAAATCTGGCCTATCACACCGGATGAAAAAGCTGGAGGCGCTGGCGGAAAATCTGCGCCAGCGTCAGCAGGAGGGACAGGAGGCAGTACAATGAGTGAACCCACCGCAAATACCCGTTCCTTTGCCCATTTGCATATCCATACGGAATACAGCCTTCTGGACGGTGCCTGCCGCATCGACCAGCTGATGGAGCGGGTGAAGGAGTGCGGACAGACCGCCATTGCCTGCACCGACCACGGCGTGATGTACGGCTGTGTGCAGTTTTATAAAGCCGCCAAAAAGGCGGGCGTCAAGCCCATCATCGGGTGCGAAGTGTATGTTGCCACCCGCACCCGCTTTGATAAGGTAAATAAAATAGACGGCAATAACCACCTGATTTTACTGTGCAAAAACGAGACCGGCTATAAGAACCTGATCAAAATGGTCTCTGCCGGCTTTGTGGAGGGCTTTTACTCCAAGCCCCGTGTGGATAAGCAGCTTTTGGAGCAATACCACGAGGGACTGATCTGCCTTTCGGCCTGTCTGGCGGGCGAGATCCCGCAGGCCATTCTGGCAGGGGACTACGAGCGCGCAAAGGCGACTGCGCTGTGGTACCGGGATCTGTTCGGTGCAGAGAATTACTACATCGAATTACAGGATCACGGCCTGAAGGAGGATTCCACTGTTCTGCCGCAGCTCATCAAGCTTTCCCGGGAGACGGGCATCCCCATGGCAGCCACCAACGACGCCCATTATCTGCGCAAAGAGGACGCCAAGATGCAAAGCATCCTGCTGTGCATCCAGACCGGCAAGACCATTCAGGATGCCGACCGCATGGAGTTCCAGACTGATGAATTCTACGTCAAGACCACAGACGAGATGTACGAGCTGTTCTCCATGGTACCGGAGGCCTGCGCCAATACGGCAAAGATCGCCGAGCGGTGCAATTTTGACTTTGAGTTCGGTCACACCAAGATTCCCTACTACAAAGCCCCGGACGGCATGGATAATCAGGCCTACTTTGAAAAGCTCTGCTGGGACGGCTTGGAACGCCGCTACGGCCCGGACGTGCCGCAGGCCAACATCGACCGCCTGAAATACGAGATCAGCGTGGTTAAGACGATGGGTTATACCAACTACTACCTCATCGTATGGGACTATATCAATTTGCAAAAAGTCAGGGCATCCCGGTGGGGCCGGGACGCGGCTCCGGTGCAGGCAGTATTGCCGCTTACTGCGTGGGCATCACGGATATTCGACCCCATCCGCTATAACCTGATCTTCGAGCGCTTTTTGAACCCTGAGCGCGTCAGCATGCCGGATTTCGACGTGGACTTCTGCTACGAGCGACGGCAGGAGGTCATCGACTATGTGAACCGCAAATACGGTGCGGATCATGTGGCGCAGATCGTTACCTTTGGTACGATGGCAGCCCGCAACGCCATCCGGGATGTGGGCCGCGTGATGGGTATTCCATACCAGCAGGTGGACGTGGTAGCAAAGCTTGTGCCCATGGAACTGAAGATGACCCTCAAGCGGGCATTGGAGGTTTCCAGCGAGCTGAAAAAGCTCTACGATACCGACCCGCAGGTGACCGAGCTCATCGACACCGCACTGAAGGTGGAGGGTATGCCCCGGCACGCCTCCACCCACGCAGCAGGCGTGGTCATTACGCCGGAACCCACCGATTACTATCTGCCGCTGGCAACAAATGACGGCCTGCCTGTGACCCAGTTCAACATGACCGAGATCGAAGAGCTGGGTCTTTTGAAGATGGACTTTCTGGGTCTGCGCACCCTGACCGTGATCCGGGATGCAGAGGTTGCGGTACAAAAGCAGCACCCGGAGTTCTCCATCCGTGATCTGGACTATGACGACCCGGATACCTACAAAATGCTGGGGGCAGGGGCGATACCGAGGGTGTGTTCCAGCTGGAATCCTCCGGCATGAAGCAGGTGCTTGTGGGCTTGCAGCCCCAGAACCTTGAAGATGTCATCGCTCTGATCAGTCTGTACCGCCCGGGCCCCATGGACTCCATTCCCACCTATCTGCGCAACCGGCACGAACCGGATAAGATCAGTTACAAGACCCCGCAGCTGGCGCACATTCTGGATGTGACCAACGGCTGCATCGTCTATCAGGAGCAGGTCATGCAGATCTTCCGGGAGCTGGCAGGCTTCTCCTTCGGGCAGGCAGATAACGTCCGCCGCGCCATGAGCAAAAAGAAGCACGCCGTCATGGAAGCCGAGCGGGAACATTTTGTGCACGGCTGCACCGAGCCCGGCCACGAATGTCCGGGCTGCGTTGCCAACGGTATCCCGGAGCAGGTGGCAAACCAGATCTACGACGAAATGTCCAGCTTTGCGTCCTACGCCTTCAACAAGAGCCATGCGGCCTGCTACGCCTATGTGGCTTTCCAGACGGCTTACCTCAAGTGCCATTACCCCAGCCAGTTCATGGCAGCACTGCTGACCAGTGTGCTGGATAATACGGATAAGGTCATTGAGTATTCTGGCGAGTGCGCCCGTCTGGGCATAAAAGTCCTGCCGCCGGATGTGAACATCTCCAACGGCGGCTTTACCGCCGATGATAATGGTCAGATCCGTTTTGGCCTGAACGCGGTGAAAAACGTAGGCCGCAACCTTATCGAGAACGCAGTCACTGAGCGCAGGGAAAAGCCCTACACCAGTCTTTACGATTTCTGCAAGCGGATGCACGGCAGCGAGCTAAACCGCCGCGCAGTGGAAAGCCTGATCAAAGCCGGTGCCTTTGACTGCTTCGGCTCCAACCGCCACAGCATGGTGGAGGCGGTAGAGGGCATCCTCAAGAGCATCGAGACCGACTCCCGCCGCAATCTGGAGGGACAGCTAGATCTGTTCTCCGTGATGAGCGGGGAAGTGCAGCAAAGCCCGCAGGAGGACGTCTACGAGATCCGCCCCTTGGCTGAGTACACCCCCACCGAGCTGCTGCAACAGGAAAAAGAGGTCAGTGGTCTGTATCTGTCCGGTCATCCGCTGGACGCTTACCGGGAAAAATCTGCCCGCATCGGCTCCCACACCATCAAAGACCTCACCGGCGAGGATGCCCATGTGCAGGACGGCGAAAAGGTGCGCATTGTGTGTGCAGTAGTCAAAAACCGCATGATGACGACCAAATCCAACAGCATGATGGCCTTTACCAGCGTGGAAGATCTGACCGGCACTATGGAAGTGATCGTGTTCCCCAAGGTGCTGGACAGGTTCCGGGATGCCATTCAGGAAAACGCTGTTGTGGTCATCGACGGTCGGCTTTCCGTGCGGGAAGATGAAGCCTCCAAGCTGCTGGCAGACAGCATTCTGCCCATCGACAGCTACGACCCGACCCGCTTGGATAAAGGCCGCCCGGACCCTGTCAAAACAGCTGCCCGGCGGGTATTCATCCGTCTGCCGTCTCGCAGTTGCCCCCAGTACGATAAAGTGGTGAACCTGCTGGAGATTTTTGATGGCGATATCCCAGTGATCCTGTATCTGGAGGATACCAAGCAGAAGCTGGCCGCACCGCGCCGACTGTACACTTCCGGTCATCCGCTCTTCTTCAAAGAGCTGGAGCGGCTGCTGGGCGCGGAAAACGTTGCAACAAAATGACATATTTGTGCACGAATGGCACCGCATGAGGCAATTTCAATTTTTCCAAGTGGTACAAATCGCAAAAACAATGCGATATGCCGTCATTATTTTGTACCGCATGGAATTGCATAAAGTCTCAAAACCCTATTGAAATTTGTCTGGATGGTGTGCTATAATCATTAAAGGCGAATCAAAGCTGTTGCAAAGCAACTGGCCTGTTTCTGGAAGAAGAGGGTACAGGCAAAAGGGTAAATGAAGAACTGAACTGTAAATTGGAGGGAATCTCTCGTATGGAAAAGCAAATCAAAACGATTGGCGTGCTTACAAGCGGTGGTGATGCTCCCGGCATGAACGCTGCTGTGCGCGCTGTGGTACGCACCGGCCTGCATAAGGGCTTCCGTATGATCGGCATTCAGCGCGGCTATAACGGCCTGCTGAACGGCGAGTGCTTTGAAATGAACCTGCGCAGCGTTTCTAACATCATTTCTGCTGGCGGCACTATTCTGTATACGGCACGCTGCCTGGAGTTCAAGACCAAGGAAGGTCAGGATAAGGGCGCTGAAAAGTGCCGCGAGCTGGGCATTGACGCGCTGGTCGTTATTGGCGGCGATGGCTCCTACCGCGGTGCCCGCGCACTGGCACACCGCGGCATCCCCATGATCGGCCTGCCCGGCACCATTGATAACGATATCGGCTGCACCGATTACACCATCGGCTACGATACCGCTATGAACACCGCGCTGGAAATGATCGACAAGCTGCGCGACACCACCCAGAGCCACGACCGCTGCAGTGTGGTCGAGGTCATGGGCCGCAACGCCGGTTACATCGCTCTGAACGTGGCCATCGCCTCCGGCGCTATGGCTGTGCTGCTGCCCGAGAAGGAATTCGATATGCAGCGCGACATTCTGGATAAGATCGCCGAGACCCAAAAGACCGGCAAGCGTCACTTTATCATCATTGTGGCCGAGGGCGTGGGTCATGCACAGGAGATCGCCAACGAGATCCAGGCACGTACCGGTATCGATTCCCGCGCAACCATTCTGGGTCATGTGCAGCGTGGCGGTTCTCCCACCCTGCGCGACCGCGTGAATGCTTCTGCCATGGGTTATCAGGCTGTCTGCCTGCTGGAGCAGGGCAAGTATAACCGCATCGTCGGCATGAAGGGTGAGAAGCTGGTGGACTACCCCGTGGACGAGGCTTTGGAGATGACCAAGAGCCTTGACCCCGTGCTGGTGGACGTGTGCAACACTATTTCCATCTGATCATAACATCAAACGCAAGAGCCATCCTCTCAGGTTTTCTGAGCGGATGGCTCTTTTTGCTGCCGATTTTTCAGAATTGACGTATTATAAGTAAAAACCAACAACTTTTTGTTTACAAGTGCCTCCAAATCAGTTATACTGAGAAAAACGGAGGTGCTGCCATGAAATACAGCTGGATCGACACGGAACTTCTGCAAAAGCCTGGCGTTACCAAGGACTTACAGGCAGAGTGGAACTGGATAAGATACCACATCGGCGGTAAAATGTTTGCAGCCGTCTGTCTGGATGATGCCACGGGAAAGCCGGTGTATATCACCTGCAAGCTGGACCCCGCCGAGGGCGATTTTCTGCGCCGACAGTATGAAGATATCATTCCGGGCTACTATATGAATAAGGTGCATTGGAACTCCGTAAAAGCAGAGGGAAATGTGCCGGATGCATTGCTGCGGGAGATGCTGGAAAAATCTTATCGGCTTGTGCTGGGCGGCTTTAGCAAAAAGAAACAGCGTGAGCTGTTGGAAGGAGAAAAAGAAGGATGCCATTTGACTATAAGAAGGAATATAAAGAATTTTACCTCCCGCCGAAGAAACCGCAAATCATCACCGTCCCTGCGATGAATTTTGTGGCGGTGCAGGGCAAGGGCGACCCCAATGACCCGGCAGGGGAATACAAGGCAGCGCTGGAACTGCTGTACGGCATTGCGTTTACCATTAAAATGAGCTATAAGGGCAGCCATAAGATGGACGGCTATTTTGAATATGTCGTTCCGCCGCTGGAGGGACTGTGGCATCAGCCGGTGCAGAGGGCGTGGATTTTTCCAACAAGGAGACCTTTATCTGGACCTCTATGATCCGTCTGCCGGAATTTGTCACCCGTGCCGAATTTGACTGGGCAGTGCAGGAGGCCACTACCAAAAAGAAAAAAGACTTTTCTAAGGTGGAATTTTTTACCTATGATGAAGGCCTGTGCGTGCAGTGTATGCACATCGGCTCCTATGACACCGAGCCGGGGACCCTGCGGCAGCTGGATGCGTTTGCAGCGGAGCAGGGATATTGCCCGGATTTTTCAGACACACGCTTCCATCACGAGATCTATCTGGGAGACCCGCGCCGCACCGCACCGGAGAAGCTGAAGACCGTGCTGCGACATCCGATCCGCAGAATGAAATAACAGAAAACTTCACAAAAACTGTCGCTTTTTCTTGTAAGATGTGCTATACTAAAATTATCTGTAAAACACACTTAAAAATGGAGGAAAACATCATGCAGCATGAAACTGTCATCGTGCTGGACTTTGGCGGACAGTACAATCAGCTGATTGCCCGCCGCGTCCGAGAAAATAATGTCTACTGCGAGATCTATTCCTATAAAACCGATCTTTCGGTCATCAAGGCCAAGAATCCCAAGGGCATCATCTTCACCGGCGGCCCCAACAGCGTTTATCTGGAGGACTCTCCCACCATCGACCCCGAGATCTTCAGCTGGGGCGTGCCCGTGCTGGGCATCTGCTACGGCAGCCAGCTGATGATGCACCTGCTGGGCGGTCATGTCTGCCGCGCTCCCGAGCGTGAGTACGGTAAGACCGAGGTGTTCGTGAACACCGAGAGCAAGCTGTTCACCGATGTACAGCCCTCTACCATCTGCTGGATGAGCCACAACGACTACATCGAGCAGGCGGCTCCCGGCTTCCAGATCACTGCCCACACTGCAAACTGCCCTGTGGCAGCCGTTGAAAATGCCGAAAAGGGTCTGTACGCCGTACAGTTCCACCCGGAGGTGCTGCACACCGCCGAGGGCAAGAAGATGCTGCGCAACTTTGTGTACAACGTCTGCGGCTGCTCCGGCGACTGGAAGATGGATTCCTTTGTAGAGGACAACGTTAAGGCTCTGCGGGAGCGCATCGGCGAGG
>ENA-OQED01000845-OQED01000845.1-human-gut-metagenome-genome-assembly--contig:-NODE-845-length-11840-cov-0.901989_pt1 | contig 11840 bp, 16 predicted proteins | sample MGYA00242790_ERZ504625 | MGnify/ENA primary metagenome ERZ504625 (study PRJEB26092, sample SAMD00036345) | human gut metagenome | host: Homo sapiens | study: EMG produced TPA metagenomics assembly of...
AAGAAAACCGTATTGCTGCGATATTCAAAACGCGGCGATACGGTTTTCTTTTTATCTCTTCCAGGTTTTCAGCATCTCTTTTTCTTCTTTGCTGATCCGCAGCGACTCTCTGATTTTCTGAATTGTTTTGTTATGTGTCCAGTCATCGAGACTGTTTTCTTTCAGCAGTTTCTGTGTTTTTTCCGGAAAATGAATATAACAGATCGATACTGCCCAGGCGACGGCCATTTTTACGTAATAGCCATCGTGATGAATCTTTTTCATCTCCTCCAGCACAGCATCGATATACGCTTCGTTGATAAAAAAGTCCAGCAGACACACAACACCAAACCGGATTTCATATTCCCGGCTGCTTTTCAGCCATTTCTGCAGATATCCATACCAATACTCCTGGTCTTTCTTCATAAAATGGCACGTTGCACAGGAGCTGTCACAGATTCCCCAGCTGTTGATCATCGGCACGAAGCGGTCCAGTTCTGCCGTCTGTTCTTCACGGGTCAGCTTTCCGTAGCCGATCATCATTCCGCGGATCAGAAGCTCCTCGTAGACTTCCGGATTAAACTGTTCGGTATAAACTTCATAGTGGTCTCTTGCTGTCGCTTTTGCAATCCGTCGCGAAACCAGAATGCGGACACCAAGAATCCGACAGTTCTGTCCCGGAACAAGAGAGCTGTGAAATTCCCGGTATTTTGCATCTATATTGCTTTCCAGTTCTGCCCGAATGGCCTGCATTACTTCCTGTTCCATATGATTCCCCCTCTCTTTTCTTTCTCTTTAAGATGTTTTACACGCTTTTTACAAATGTTTAACCCTGTTATTTCTGCACTTCTGATAAGATAAAATTAAAGTAAACGATAACATCCACCCTGCCAAATGCCAGATCTTTTCCGGCTGAAAGGTGAGTCTTATGAAAAAGAAATATACATTTTTTCAAAATATACCATTCCTGTGCAAATTTCAGAAGCAGCCAGCCCTTGCAGAAGAAGCGCCAGTTGTTTCCACAACGCTGTCTATTCCGTTTTCCGGACCCGCAGAAAGATCCTTATATTTTACCGAAAACCCGGATTTTACCGCTCCCTCTGCCGGTATCTATTCCCGTCGTTTTCCGGGAAGCCGGATCTTTCTATATTCCAGCGATCCCGAGCACGATCTTGCGGCAGTTCCATCCTCTCTTTTCGATGTGCTGCACCGCTATTTTGCCGTCCATTCACCGGATGATATCATTTTATGGAAAGATGGCATTCTCTCCTTCCAGACCATGGAAAATCAGCCGCAGCCGTTGACTGCTCTTTGTACACCGGATGATGCACGGGATTCCAAAATCATTCCGTTCCCCACCACTGTCAGAACGGCAGCGCATTTCACAGTAACTGCTATTTAGCCAAACCAGCAGGAGTATGATGGAAAATACCCCTTTCCGTCATGCTCCATTTTTACTTAATTCCGAGAATTCCACTAATCCGCTCTTTTGAAAGCCCCGCGCCGATTACAATCAGCACTTCCTGGCTCTCCGGCACTGCCTGGAATGTCATCTGTTCCCGCGTCGCATTGATTTCGCTCCACACAGTTTCGCCCGTCTTTACAATTCCTTTGATCCGAAATACATTGCCGCATGATGGATCCGCAAAGATTGCTTCTGCTGCCTTTTTCAGCGCTTCTTCCGTAATCTTCGGCTCCAGAAAGCAGAGCGAATCAAATGTCTGCTGCTCGCCGAAATCCAGCTTCCGGTAACCCTCCGAACGGTAACTGCATTCGGAGAGCATTTTGAAATCATCCTCTGTCAGATCATCCCAGTTTTTCTGTAAAATTTCTGCATCAGAAAACTGTCTTCTGCAGCCTGCCTGCTCGAGCGTGCGGTTCAGATGGGCAATCGTTTCTTCTTTCTTTTCCTCCGAAACATTCTGTACTTTGCTCAGCACGATTTTACCAGCGTTCGCCGCCTCGGAAGCCAGCAGATACTCTTCTTCCTCCGACAGCTTCTCATCGAGCCCGGCATCCAGAATCGTGATGACGCTTCCCGCCTCATACCAGCGGTTCAGCGGCTCGTCGTACAGCGTGTCAAAGAACTCATCCACATCGTAAATCCCCGACGGTTCCACGAGAATGCGGTCGTAGCCGCTCATGCCCATCGAGATCAGTTTCGTGCGGAACCGTCTGCGGTGTGTCTCTTTGTCGCATCCGCCGGAAATCATCTCCAGCTCGCACTGATCGCCGCGCAGTTCCTGCAGAAGCAGCATATCCACATTGACTGCACCCAAATCATTCTCCAGGATGCCGATGTTCTTTCCCTGCGCCATCAGATACTTTGCGTACTGTTTCAAAAAAGTCGTCTTCCCTGAGCCAAGGAAGCCTGTAATCAGATCAATTTTAATCATTTCTGCTGTCCTTTCTGCTGTCTTTTTCCGTCTGCAGCCTGCGGAGCTTCGAACACTCTATTTTCGTCTGCGCTCTTTGCCGGTAAATGTATCGATGTCTATGCGCCATACGGCAACGCGCTCCACCATCTCCGGCAGAAAAGCGATCTTCGCCTCCGGTGCGATATGCGCCATGATTTTTCCCAGGCCTTTTCTTCTTTGCCCCCGGATCTGTCACCTCCGTGATGGTTCCGTTTCCCATGATACTGCGGTACGCATAGGAATACGCACACGTATAGTCACCTGTAATCACTTCATGGTTGTAATCCATCTCCACCGCCACGCGCGGATCCGCTGCAAATGCAGCCGCCTTCCGCCCTTCTTTTGCCCCATGCAGGTACAGACAGACGTGAAGAGTTCCATCTTCTTCCCGGACATCATATCCATAATTCATCGGCACGATAAACATGCCTTCCTCATCCATCGCCCCGATCCGCACAACCTCGCAGCTTTCCAGAATTTCTCTTAAAATTTCAGGATCTGTAATCTCCCGCTTTTTTAAACGCATTTCACGCATCGCAATCACACCTCTCTTATTCGCAGCTATTTATGATATGGCTCCCCGCAGTTAATGCGGTAGCTCCGGTAAATCTGTTCCAGCAGAATAACCCGCATCAACTGATGCGGAAATGTCATTTTCGAAAAACTGAGCGCATAGTTTGAACGCTTCAGAACTTCCTCGCCAAGCCCCTAAGGAACCACCGATCACAAAAATAATATGGCTCGTTCCCTGCACGCCGAGCGTATCTATTTTCTGGGCCAGCTCCTCGGATGTGAGCTGTTTTCCCTTAATTTCCAATGTAATCAGATAAGCGTCATCCCGGATATATTTGAGAAGGCGCTCTGCTTCTTTATTTTTGATATTCGTCTCTACGGTTTCACTCGCGTTGTCCGGCGTTTTTTCATCCGCCACCTCGATAATTTCCAGCTTTGCATAGCGGCTGAGGCGCTTCGAATACTCGGCGATCGCATCCCGCAGATATTTCTCTTTTATTTTTCCTACTGTTAATATCGTAATTTTCATTCTGTAATCTTAAAACCCTTTCGGATATCTGTCAAAAACACCAAAGCCATATAGATCACTTTTTGTCCGCGTCTATATGGCTTTTAGTTTAGAAAAGCAATGCCTTATGCATTTTTGCTTTTGATATACTCATCAATTCCTTTAGCTCCGGCTTTTCCGGCACCCATAGCAAGGATAACGGTTGCTGCACCTGTTACAGCGTCACCGCCGGCGTAAACGCCCTCTTTGCTGGTCTTTCCGGTTTCTTCCTCAGCTACGATACATTTTCTTCTGTTGACATCCAGACCGTAGGTGGTGGAAGAAATCAGCGGGTTCGGGGAAGTACCAAGAGACATGATAACTTCGTCTACTTCAATTTCGAACTCAGATCCTGGAATCTCAACCGGTCTTCTTCTTCCGGAAGCGTCCGGCTCGCCAAGCTCCATACGGATGCAGCGGATACCGGTTACCCAGTCTTTGTCGTCGGTCAGAATTTCTACCGGGTTGGTCAGAAGGTCGAAGATGATACCTTCCTCTTTTGCATGATGAACTTCCTCTGCACGGGCCGGAAGCTCTGCCTCAGAACGACGGTAAATAACGTGTACCTCTGCGCCGAGACGAAGTGCGGTTCTTGCAGCGTCCATAGCTACGTTGCCGCCGCCGACTACAGCAACTTTCTTGCCGTGTGCGATCGGGGTATCGTAATCATCGCGGAATGCTTTCATCAGGTTGTTTCTGGTCAGGAACTCGTTTGCGGAGAATACGCCGTTTGCGTTCTCACCCGGGATTCCCATGAACATCGGAAGGCCAGCACCGGAACCGATGAATACTGCTTCAAATCCTTCGTCTTTTAACAGCTCGTCGATGGTAACGGATTTTCCGATGATAACGTTGGTCTCAATTTTAACACCGAGAGATTTTACGTTCTCGATTTCAGCGGCAACTACTTTGTCTTTCGGAAGACGGAACTCCGGAATACCGTAGCTTAATACACCGCCGGCTTTGTGAAGTGCCTCGAAGATGGTTACATCGTAGCCAAGTTTTGCAAGGTCTCCTGCGCAGGTAAGACCTGCAGGGCCGGAACCGATAACCGCGATCTTGTGGCCGTTTTTCTCTGCTGCCGGAACCGGTTTGATACCGTTTTCTTTTGCCCAGTCAGCAACGAAACGCTCCAGTTTACCGATGGAAACAGCGTCGCCTTTGATTCCGCGGACACATTTGCCCTCGCACTGGCTCTCCTGCGGACATACACGGCCGCAGACTGCCGGGAGTGCACTGGACTCACCGATAATTTTGTATGCTTCCTCGAAGTTTCCTTCTTTTACCTGTGCAATGAATGCCGGAATGTTGATATTAACCGGGCATCCTGTGATACATTTTGCATTTTTACAGCCCAGGCAGCGCTGTGCTTCTTCTACTGCTTCGTCTTTGTTGTATCCAAGACATACCTCGTCAAAATTTGTGGCACGTACCTCGGCTCCTGCTCACGTACCGGTACTCTGTTTAATCCCTTTGCCATTATTTGTCACCTCCGCACTGGCCGCATCCACCGTGATGGGTTGCGCCTTCCTGGTATCTTAAGAGAGCTCTTCCCTCTTCTGTCTTATACATCTGCTGACGTTTCATAGCCAGGTCGAAGTCTACCAGATGACCGTCAAACTCCGGTCCGTCTACGCAGGCAAATTTTACTTCATTGCCTACCATTAGACGACAGGCACCGCACATACCGGTTCCGTCTACCATGATCGGGTTCATGCTGACAACGGTCGGGATGTTCAGTTCTTTTGTCAGAAGACATACGAATTTCATCATGATCATCGGTCCGATGGCAACACAGACATCATACTGTTTGCCCTGGTTCTGTACAAGGTCGCGGAGTACATCGGTACCCATACCTTTTCTTACGTAAGAACCATCGTCTGTGGTTATGTACAGATTGCTGACAGCAGACATTTCTTTCTCGAGAATAACGAGATCTTTTGTCTTTGCTCCGACAATGGCGTCAGCAGTGATTCCATGCTCATGCAGCCATTTTAACTGCGGGTAAACCGGTGCAGTTCCAACACCGCCGGCTACGAATACGATCCGTTTTTTCTTCAGTTCTTCGATATCTTCGCTGCAGAACTCGGACGGCTGCCCCAGAGGTCCTACGAAATCCATGAAAGCATCTCCCGCTTTGAGATCTTTCATTTTTTTGGTAGATTCTCCGATCGGCATGAATACGATGGTGATAGTTCCTGCTTCTCTATCGTAATCACAAATGGTCAGAGGAATTCTTTCTCCTTCTTCATCTGCCTTGACAATAACAAACTGTCCAGGGAGGCAGTGCTGTGCTACTCGCGGTGCTTCTACTACCATACGGTAGATGTTATTCGCGAGCATTTCCGCTTCTTGAATCTTGTACATAATATCCTCCTAATCTTGTTAGAAATATTTTAACAAAAGCACGACTTGGATTTTCGCGCATTTTATGTTAATACTTTATCACGTTTCCGGTTATTTGTAAACAACGGACAACATCTTTTCCCATCATCCGTGTTCCTCCAGATAATTTTCGAACTGTTCCATGGACATCAGAACTTTTCTCGGCTTGGTTCCTTCCTCCGGTCCTACGACACCGGCATCCGCGAGCTGATCCATGATTCTGGCCGCGCGGTTGAAACCGATTTTCAGCACTCTCTGGAGCATGCCGATCGATGCCTTATCTTTTTCGATGATAAATTTTCCGGCTTCCACGAAGTAATTATCGCGGTTATCTCCGCCGCCTGCGGCAGAACCGCCATCCAGGCTTACGGTGTGAATCCGTTTTTCGATATCCGGATCATAAGCGTTCTCGCCGTAGTGATCTTTTAAGTAGGCAACGACATCGCTGACCTCTTTATCCGAAACAAAGGATCCCTGCAGACGGGCCGGTTTCTGGTAATCCTGCGGCTTGTAGAGCATATCGCCTTTTCCAAGCAGTTTTTCCGCACCTCCCATGTCGAGGATCGTACGGGAATCTACGCTGGAAGAAACCGAGAATGCAATACGGGACGGCATATTTGCCTTGATAAGACCAGTGATGACATTGACGGAAGGTCTCTGTGTTGCAATAATCAGATGGATGCCGGCCGCACGGGCAAGCTGTGCCAGACGGCAGATCGCATCCTCCACTTCTCCCGGCGCAACCATCATCAGGTCGGCAAGCTCGTCCACGATAATGACGATCTGCGGCAGTTTTTCCGGTTTTTTGCCGTTTTCATCCGGCGGCAGCTCGGCAACTTTCGCATTGTAGCCTTTCATATCGCGCACGTTGAATTCCGCAAATTTGTTATAACGGTCTGTCATCTCCGCAACCGCCCAGTTCAGAGCTCCGGAAGCCTTTTTCGGGTCTGTGACAACAGGGATAAAAAGGTGCGGAATGCCGTTATAAACAGAAAGCTCAACGACCTTCGGGTCGATCATGATCAGTTTGACGTCTTCCGGTTTTGCCTTATAAATAATACTCATAATCAGCGTGTTGATGCAGACCGATTTACCGGAACCGGTCGCACCGGCGATCAGAAGATGAGGCATTTTCGCGATATCTGCGATGACCGGCTGACCGGCGATGTCTTTTCCGACAGCAAAGGCCAGATTCGAAGAAAAGTTCTTAAACTCCGGTGTTTCAAGAAGATCACGCAGCATCACGGCCGTGTTCGTCTTATTTGGAACCTCGATTCCGACTGCGGATTTTCCCGGGATCGGTGCCTCAATGCGGACATCTGCTGCTGCAAGACTCAGCTTGATATCGTCGGTCAATCCGACAATCCGGCTTACTTTCACGCCCTGTTCCGGCATCAGCTCATACCGTGTGACGGTCGGTCCGCAGCTTACGTTATTGACTGTAACTTTGACACCGAAGCTGTCCAGCGTCTCCTCCAGTTTCCGCGCTACTTCCCGCAGATGCGCATCGGAATCGCCCATGGCACCGCGCGTCCCTTTTTTCAGAAGATTCATCGGCGGTGTTTTGTACTCCGGCCGCTTTTCCTCTGCTTTTTTCCCGATTTCCTGACGAATGCCGTCTACATCCGCCTCGATCTCTTCATAGGAAGACCGCGGATTTCTCGTATGATCCGCAGACGTTTTCTCTTTTTCCGGCTCTTCAGCCGGCACAGAACCACGGTGAATCGAAAGCTCCGGCATATCCATCTGATGGGTATCGTCGTTTTCGTTTAAATCAGCCTTCGATTCCACATGAGAAAGAAGGCGGGGATTTTCTTTTTTCTTCCCCGGCTTTTTTTCGGTTCCTCCACTGGCTCAAGAATCAGCTCTTTTCCTTCCTCTTCCTCCATCGCAGCTTGGCGCGCCAGACGCTCCTGGCGGCGCTCCTCCGCCATCCGGCGGTGGTCATTCGTCTTTTCATGGATCGGCGCGAGAATCGGCTTCTGCGTCATCACGATCACGGAAATCACGATGGCGATCACAATAATCACCCACGCACCGATCTGGCCGAATCCCATGCCGAGAATTTTCACGACAGACCCTCCTAAGATTCCTCCGCCGAGATGATCGTAGGCGCTGTCAAAATAGTAATCCAGAAATGTCGTATCTCTCGTATAGCCGGACGCCAGAAGCTGCATAAAAGCGCAGAAAAAGACGAAACAGCTGATCGCTCCCCCGGTTTCCGCACAATTAAAAAAGTTCTGTCTGTTTGCTATGTAAAATGCTGTTCCAAAGAAGATCAGAACCGGTGCTGCCCACTCTGTCACGCCGAAAAGGCCGAAAAAGAAGTCGCAGACAGCCTGTCCGATCACGCCGCCCATACCGAAATTACTGAGCATCAGCAGAATCGAAACAGCAAGCACGGAAAGCAGAATAATTTCTGCGCGCACTCCCTCGTCCATCGGCTCACGGACTGTGTTTTTCCTTGTGCCGGAGGTACGTTTTGCGGTACTGCTCTTTTTCACCGTTGTTTTTCTGGCCGTTGTTTGGGTCTGTTTCTTTTTTGCTGTTCCGGAAGCAGAAGTTTTTTTCTTTGTCTTCCCGCTTCCCTTTGTTGTATTTGCCATGCAGAACTTCTCCCCTTTCTCGTATTACAGCAGAAAATATCCTGCAATGGAGAATGTCCCGACAAGAAGACAGTACAAAGCAAAATATTTCAGTTTCCGTTTTTTCACCACACGCATCAGAATGCGGATCGTAAAGTAACCGGCAAGTGCCGCCATGAAAACGCCGACCAGATATACCGGATGAAAAACAATTTTTATTTTTTCCCATGGTCGCAAGTTCAACGATCGTTGCCCCGATAATCGCCGGAACACTCACAATCAGAGAGTATTTCACAGCGTACGAACGGGTCATGCCGCCGATCACACACGCAGAAATAGTCGAACCAAGACGGGAAAGACCCGGAATCGTGGAAAAGCCTTGGAAGAATCCGGCAATCAGTGCATCTTTCGGCTTTAAATTTTTCTGCGTTTTTTCTCCCTCCGGAAGCATATCTGCCACCACAAGCAGAATCGCCGTCAGATACAGACCAACGCCAGGTGCCAGCAGATTCGAGGAGGTCAGTGTGACAAGGCTCTGAATCATGCCGCCGATTACAGCAGTCGGGATGGTGGTCAGAATCAGCAGGAAAGCAAGCATACGGTAGTTGCTGCCGAGCACCTTCCGGTACTGCTTTCCCTCCTGATGCTGACTGGAAAAGTGTTCCTTTAAATTATGAAACAGATCGATTATGATTCCGCACAACGCGAGGAAGAGATGTTTCCATTCCTTCGAAAATGTGAGCAGAATTGCAATCATGGAGCCAAAGTGCAAAAGCACATTGAAAAACACCGTCTGCGTATCTTCGATCTTCATAAAGTGACGGAAGATAATCAGATGTGCGGAGCTGCTGATCGGCAGGAATTCCGTGATTCCCTGGATCAGACCCAGAAATAAAGCTTCTATTACTGTCATTTTTTTATCCTGTTCCCTTATTTTTCTCTTTTGTGAAAGTCCGGACAAAACTTCCGTTCGAATTTTCACAGCGAACTCATTCTAACACAAAATCCCCTGAAACACAAGCCGCGCCGTGAAGTCAATTTTCTGTCCCTGCTGCCTTTTTCATCAGCTCATTCAGCTTTTCGAGCGCGCGGGCAATGCCGCCGACCTCGTCGATCAGGCCTTCTTCCACTGCCTGCGGGCCGTCCAGCATTGTTCCGACATCCTTGACCAGCATTTTCGTATCGAGCATCAGCTCCTCGAGCCGTTCCTTGGTGATTTTCGAATGGGCCGATACAAAACCTGTGATCCGATCCTGCGTCTTTTCCATATTACGGTACGTCTGTGCAACACCGATGAACATGCCGTTTGTACGCACCGGGTGAATGACCATGGTGGCACTCGGCACGATCAGCGAATAGTCTGCTGCAACTGCGAGCGGGACACCGATCGAATGACCGCCCCCTAAAACGAGCGATACCGCAGGCTTTCGCATGGACGCAATCATCTCTGCAATTGCAAGACCGGCCTCCACATCTCCGCCTACGGTATTCAGGAGAATCAGAAGACCATCAATACTTTTGTCCTCCTCGGCACGGGCAAGAGCAGGGAGAATGTGCTCATAGCGCGTCGCTTTCGTGCGCTCGCCGAGTGTTCATGCCCCTCCACCTCGCCGATGATGGACAGCAGATAAATGTTGGTCTTCAGTTCTACAATATTTTCTTTTTCTGTCTGGTTTTTCTGTGATTCTGCCATACGGATTTCCTCTTTTCTGCTATTCCAAAATAGCTTCATCAGTATGCGCAGATTCTTATGATTCTATGTAATTTCCAGCGAAATTACTCGTCCAGATTGGTGTATACGTACTGTACGTCGTCGTCGTCATCCAGCAGATCCAGGGTACGGTTCAGATCTTTTAATGCCTGCGGATCGGTCAGCTCTACGTAGGTCTGTGGGATCATGGTAACGTCTGCCTCTGCCATGGCGATACCGTCTTTCTCCAGAGCCTCACGTACTGCGGAGAAGTCATCCGGATCGGTAATGATTTCGTAGCTGTCCTCTTCGTCTGCGAAGTCTTCTGCGCCTGCATCCAGAGCAGCATCATCAGATCGTCAGCATCCATTTCGCACTCTTCTTTGTCGATGATGATCTGGCCTTTTTTGTCGAACATGTAGGATACGCATCCCGGTGTTCCAACGCTTCCGTTTCCTTTGGTGAAAGCGCTTCTTACGTTTGCTGCTGTACGGTTCTTGTTGTCGGTCAGAGTCTCTACGATGATCGCGATACCATTCGGACCATAACCTTCGTAGGTGATACGCTCGTAGTTGTCTGCGTTTGCATCTCCGGCAGCTTTTTTAATACCGCGGTCGATGGTATCGTTTCGGCATGTTGTTTGCTTTTGCTTTTGCGATAACGTCACGCAGCTTGCTGTTGTTTGCCGGATCCGGTCCGCCCTCTTTGACAGCGATTACGATCTCACGGCCGATGATGGTAAAGATTTTACCTTTTTTTGCGTCGTTTTTTTTCTTTCTTATGCTTAATATTGGCAAATTTTGAATGTCCTGACATACCTCTTTTGTCTCCTTTATTTAAAGTTATTACTTTTCTGTAAAAAGGTTTCCCCGAAAAACGGCAGAAGCCATATAATATAGAATATAGCACGATCTTTCTCATTCGTCAACCGTGAACCGCGCCAAAAATACCCCTTATGTAGCAGATCCAGGCTGATTTTCAGTGCTTCGTTCACAAGGGCCAGCTGTTCAGGCGTCAGATGACAGATTTTATCTTTCAGCCTTCTCTTATCGATCGTCCGAAGCTGTTCCAGTAAAATAACAGAATCCCGTACAATCCCATAGGCGGACGCTTCGATCTCAATGTGCGTCGGCAGCTTCGCCTTATTCATCCTCGATGTAATCGCCGCACAGATCACCGTCGGACTGTGCCGGTTGCCGATGTCATTCTGAATGATCAGCACCGGACGGACACCGCCCTGCTCACTTCCCACAACGGGCCGCAGGTCGGCATAATATACATCGCCACGCTTGATTACCACTTGTGCTCACTCTCCGATTCTTTCCGTTTTGCTTTCCCATACGATAACGATCCGGCGTTTTACGCCTTTTAAAATCGTTTCCATGTATTTAATATTGCCTGTTTTTCCGGAGGTATTCACAAATTTCATCCGGCGCTTCAAAAAAGTCCGCCCGGAGTCCTTTTGGGAACCCGTGATTCTGATCTGCTTTGCTCAGATTGACTGCAATCCTCTGATAATCTCGGATGCTGTTACATAGGAAGCACTTGCTTTTTTCTTCCGCAGCCTCTCCCGCCTTTCCATGCGCATATGCCGCCAGTGCCGCTGTTTTGGCAAGGCTGATTTTTTTCTCGTTTTTTTCACACTGACGTTTTGCTGCAAAGGCGCCTGTGATTCCCGCGAGCACATCGCCGCTTCCCGCCGTCGCAAGCGCACTGCTTCCGCT
>ENA-OQED01000846-OQED01000846.1-human-gut-metagenome-genome-assembly--contig:-NODE-846-length-11838-cov-1.406882_pt1 | contig 11838 bp, 14 predicted proteins | sample MGYA00242790_ERZ504625 | MGnify/ENA primary metagenome ERZ504625 (study PRJEB26092, sample SAMD00036345) | human gut metagenome | host: Homo sapiens | study: EMG produced TPA metagenomics assembly of...
TCCAGCAGGTGCTCGATCTCCAGGATCTTGGCAGCCTCGTGGACGCGGCGGTCGATCTCGTCCTTCGGGGTCTTGCGCAGCTCCAGACCGAAAGCGATGTTCTTGTAAACGGTCATGTGGGGGTACAGAGCGTAGCTCTGGAACACCATGGCGATATCACGATCCTTCGGGGGAACGTCGTTGATCAGACGGCCGCCGATGTACATCTCGCCCTTGGAGATTTCCTCCAGACCGGCGATCATACGCAGGGTTGTGGACTTGCCGCAGCCAGAGGGGCCGACGAAGATGATGAACTCCTTATCCTGGATCTCCAGGTTGAAGTCGGTAACAGACGGGGCAGTTGCGCCCGGATAGATCTTGTAGATGTGCTGGCAGCTAATGGAAGCCATAATCGTTATCCTCCGTAAATATTTGGTGTTTCACGCCCTTGACGGCGTGTTGTTTCGTTGGTACTATAATAGCAGATAATTTTGTGATATAAAATAGCATTTTATTGATTAGAGGTGTCAGATATTGCTGTTTGACTGGAACACCATCGCCGCACCGGCTGCACTGCTGGACGTGCAGCTTTCCGCGCCCCGCACCCTGACCGGCGAAGGGCTGTGGGTCTGCCTTGTTTCCAGCGGCAGATGCACGGTTTCCCTGCCCGGGGCGTCGGCTGCGCCCGCCGGCTCTGTGCTGGTACTGCCGCCGCAGTCCGCAGCGGCGGGGCACCTGATCTTAAGCCGCGCCCCGCTCACCCTGACCCCGGAGGACAGCTGCCACCTGCTGTGCGTCCAGCTGACCGGGCAGGCCAGCACGCAGTTTTTAAACGGCCTGCAGGAGCTGCCCTACCTTGCCAAAGGCGAGACCTGTCCTGCCGCCGCCGAGCTGATGGGGCGCCTTGCGGAGGAAAAGCCCACCCACAGCCGCGCCCGCAGCCAGCTGGTCTTTGCCCTGCTGTGCGAACTGGCGGATGCCGACAGCGCCGCGCCAGCCCTGCCGCCGCTGGTGCAGGCCGCCATTGAGGATATCCGCGCCAACTATGCCGGGCTATACGGCGTGGAGGAGCTCAGCGAGCGGCTGGGGGTCTCCAAAAGCCATCTGGTGCGCACCTTTACCGCCGCCGTGGGCGTGCCGCCGGGCAAGTACCTGACCACCGTGCGCATCGAGGCCGCACAGCGGCTGCTGCTGCACCGGGAGTACACGCTGGACGTGGTGGCCAGCCTGTGCGGCTTTTCCGGGGCGAACTACCTGTGCCGGGTCTTCAAAAAAGAAACCGGCCAGTCCCCTGCACAATGGCGGGCACTGACCGGTCGCGCCGCACAGTCCGGGCTTACGCCCGAAGAGACCATGCGGGAACAGGAGATGTATATTTAAGCTTTTCCGCTCTCTTTTCTGCGCAGCAAAAACAGGGTCAGCAGCACGGTGAGCAGCTCCGAGGCCGGGAAGGCAGCCCACACGCCCGGCATCCCGAACACCGCGCTGAGCACCAGCGAGCAGGCCACAATGGCCACCATGCCCCGGCAAATGGAGGTGATGGAGGCCTCTGCCGGGCGGTTCACTGCGCTCAGATAGCCCGCCGCCATAATGTTAAAGCCTGCAAAGAAGTAGCCCACAAAGTACATCCGCATCCCGGTGTGGGCGTACTGCGCCATCTGCACCGAGTTTTCGCTGTTGAACCAGCTTACAAGGGTATCGGTCAGGCCGAACACCGCAGCGTACAGCACCGCCGCCAGCACCAGCACCGTGCCGCTGCCCAGCAGCAGCAGTTTCCGCGCCCCGGCGTGGTCGTTCTGGCCGTAGCAGCGGCTCACCAGCGGCTGTGCGCCCTGTGCCACGCCGTTGAAGATGGCGGTAGCCACCAGCGCAAAGTTTGCCACCACGCCGTAGGCTGCTACGCCCACGTTGCCTGCCAGACCCAGCAGCAGAAAATTGAACACCGTGGTGGTCACGCCGGAGGAAAGCTCGCCCACAAAGCCGGAGATGCCCAGCTGACAGCTCTGCGCCAGCAGCCTTGCCGAGGGCAGCTGCCGCACGAATTGCAGGGTGTTTTCCTTTTTAAGGAAATGGCGGCTGCAAATGGCGATGCTGATGATGGGCGAAACCGCCGTTGCCAGCGCCGCACCGGCCAAGCCCAGACCCAAGGGGAACATAAAGATATAGTCGAACACCACGTTGAACAGACTGCCGCTCAAGGTCGCCACCATGGCAAGGGAGGGGTCGCCATCGTTGCGGACAAAGGCCGACACGATGTAGTTGCACATAAAAAACGGGGTGAACAGCAGAAAGATGCGGGCGTAGGGAATGCCCAGCGTCACGATGCCTGCATCGCCGCCCATGAGCCGCAGCAGCGCCCCAGGCACAAAGGCACCCGCCAGCATCCACGGGATGGACGCCAGCACGGCGCACAGGATGGCGTTGGAGAAATACCGCTGCCCCCGGGCATCGTTCTGTGCCTTGGCAATGGCGTAGCGGGTAGCCGAGCCCAGCGCGATCATGGAGCCAATGGCAAAAATAAAGTTATAAATGGGCAGGCAGAGATTGAGCAGAGTAACGCCGTCTGTACCGGCGGCCTGCGCAATAAAATAGGTATCGGCCAGAATATAGCACGAGGTGCCCAGCAGACCAAAAATATTCTGCGAGACATATTTAAAGAACTGTTTTGTCAGATCCATACACTTTTCCCTTTTTCCCTGTTTTTGCATACGTCTGGAAATTGTAGCATATCTGCCGCCGCAAGTCAACCGCAAAACCCGCCCATTACCGTATAAAAGAAGCAGTTGCGCACAGCGCCCTGCGGGTGTATACTGAACACTGCCGCACCTTGCGGCACACCTATATGCAGAAAGGAAGAAGCCCTATGTCCGACAGGATCTTATTTTCCATCGGCGAAGCGCTGATCGATATGATTCCCTCCCGGGTGGGGTGCAGCTTTGACGAAGTGCCCGCCTTCAGCCCCCGGGTGGGTGGTGCCCCGGCCAATGTCTGCGCCGCCGTTGCCCGGCTGGGCGGCCGCAGCGCGCTGCTGAGCCAGCTGGGCGACGATCCCTTCGGTCATAAGATTGCCCGGGTGCTGGCCGGATGCGGCGTGGAGCTTTCCCATCTGGAATTTACCGGCAAAGCCAGCACCGCGCTGGCCTTCGTCAGCTTAGCGGAAAACGGCGAGCGTACTTTCAGCTTCTGCCGCAAGCCCTCCGCAGACCTGCTGTACGCCCCGGAGCAGATCGACCCGGGCTGGTTCTCGCAGGCCTTTGCCCTGCATTTTTGCAGCGTCTCGCTGGTGGACAGCCCCATGCGCTACGCCCATTTGGCTGCCATCACTGCCGCGCGGGAGGCGGGCGCCATCCTCAGCTTTGACCCTAATCTCCGCTTTCCCCTCTGGCCGGACCGGGAGCAGCTGCGTCAGACCGTGTGGCAGTTTCTCCCCCTGACCCATATCCTGAAGCTTTCGGACGAGGAACTGCCCTTCCTCACCGACACCGAGGATATTGAAGCCGCGCTGCCCGCGCTCTTTACCGGAGATGTGCAGCTGGTGCTGTACACCTGCGGCAGCAAGGGTGCCCGCGCCTACACCCGCACCGCCAGTGCCCGCGCCCGCAGCCCCAAAGTGACGGCGGTAGACACCACCGGCGCGGGGGACGGCTTTATCGGCTCGTTTCTGTGGCAGCTGCAGCGGGACGGCGTGACCGTCGCCGAGCTGCCAAAGCTTTCCCGCAAGCGCCTGACCGAGTATCTGGCCTTTTCCAACCGCTTCTGTGCCTTCAGCGTGCAGCACCACGGTGCGCTCGACAGCTACCCCACCTTGGCACAGATGGAGCAGCCGGAGGCCGATTTCCCCTTGCTATAAAGGCAAATTCACAGCACATTTTGTATTTTTTAATATTTATATGCTATATTGTATAAAAAGTCCGCTCTCTCACCACCCAAAAGGAGGAACCCATGCCCTTTGAGTTTGCTTTTCTGGACTGGCTGTACCAGTTCCGCAACCCGGTAATGAACACGATCTCCATCTTTTTTGATTACGCCGGTGCTCACGGCGAGATCTGGATCGCGTTCACCCTGCTGCTTCTGCTCTTCCGGCGCACCCGCAAAGCGGGCTTTGCCATGGCAGTGGCGCTGGTGCTGTACATGGCGGCGGGGCACTTCTTCCTCAAGCCGCTGTTCGCCCGCCCCCGCCCCTGCGATCTCAACACCTCCATCACCATGCTGGTGGCGCGTCCGCATGGGCATTCCTTCCCCTCCGGGCACACCGCCTCCGGGGTGGCGGCTGCCTACGCGCTTTGGCTGCAAAACCGAAAGCTGGGCGCGCCCGCGCTGGTGCTGGCAGCTTTTATCGCCTTTACCCGGCTGTACCTCTATGTGCACTTCCCCACCGATGTCCTCGGCGGCGCAGTGCTGGGCATCGCTTTGGGCACTGCGGCCTCCGCATTTGCAAACTATATGGCGAATCACAAAAAGAAACAACAAATTGTATAAGAAAAGGTCGCTGCACGCATTTTGTGCAGCGACCTTTTTGCTCTATTATTCCACCGGGAGCTGGCATTTCCGGTTCTGTGCCGGGTCCCAGCACACCAGCTCCAACCGACTGCCCACAGGCAGGGCGGCGTCCGGCTTTGCCGCCTGCCAGCAGCGCTTGAGCGCCGCAGCGGCATCCTCTGCGCCGGGCAGTTCGGTGCACAGCACCGTGCCCTGCCAGCCGTTTCCGTATACAGGCTCAGTGCGCCCGCCTTGCCGTCCAGAATGGCGGTGATGTCCTGCTGCAGCTGCGCGTAGCCCTCGGCGGTGGCGGCGTACTCGCCGTGCCACTTTTCAAAAAACACCGAGAACTCTCCGCACAATTCAATCAGCAGATCCTCTGTGCCGGAGGGGCTTTGCACCACCAGCGCCAGATCCTGCTCCTCCATATAGTCAAAGTCCGGGTCATCCCATGTGTGCACGGTGACTTGCTGCCGGCTGAGCAGCATCAGCAGTTCTCCCTGCTTTTCAGCGGTATCAAAATCGCCCTGCGGGCTGTTCCAATCTGTGTTCATCGGTGTTCCTCCGTTTATCCGTTGTGCGGACAGAATTTCAAGCTGTCCGCTCGCTGTCGTCTCCGTGCTTTTCCGCTGCGGCGCGGGCCTTCTGTTCCTTTTTGGCGCAGTAGAGCGCGCGGTCGGCGCGGTCCTTCACTGTGACCACGTCCTCCCCGGAAAAGGCGGCAGAGCCAAGAGAGACCGTCGGCAAAATGGCAAACACCTTGCGCCGCTCTGCCAGCAAAGCTTGCAGCGTTTTTGCGCAGCGGGCTTCGCTTTCCTCGTCCTTCAGCAGCACGCAGAATTCATCGCCGCCGATGCGGTAGCAGTAGCCGCAGCGGGCGTAGGCTTTTTTGATGCAGTCTGCGATCTCGGCAAGGCAGACATCTCCCTGCAAATGGCCGTAGCGGTCGTTGATCTGCTTGAAGTCATCCACATCAAACACCACCAGCACCCCGCCGCTGCGGCGCATCTCAGCGGTGCGGTTCAGGTAGCTGTTCTGGTTCAAAAGCCCGGTCAGCGCGTCCAGCTGGTTCCACATTTCGCTGCAATAAATATAGTACAGCACCGACAGCAACGTGACACACAGCCATGTAACGTGCAGCTCCGGCAGCGCGAGCTGGATCACGGTCTCCGCGCCCAGAAACAGGGTCAACGGATAGATCAGCATGCGGCTGCGGTTCTGAAAGGCCGCCGCCGTGCGCACCGTAGCCACCATAAGGTACAGCATGGCGGCATAGTACATGGCCACATAAATATAGAAGTACGCGCCCCGGGCGTAGAGGTTTTCCCTGCTCACCGAGAACACCAGCCCATAGGGCAGCGTTGCCGCCAGAAAAAGCAGATACGCACCCTCGCAGCACACCGCCGCCTTGAACCCGCGCCGGATGATGGATTTTTTATCCAGCACATATACCAGACACAGCGGCACCGCCGGTGTCAGTCCAAAGCCCAGATAGTTGGACAAAATATTCAGCCAGCGGTAGCCCGGCGGTGCGCCGTCCACCACGATGGTGATGACCTCCAGCACCGAGATGCACGCAATGAGCGCAAAGGCCAGAAGGAACCCGCGCTTCTGCTTTTTATTTAAAGATTCGCTCAGCCTTGTAAGAAGACACATAAAGCCGAGCACAAAAAGATCAATGGTCGTTAAAATAAAAAAATATCTATCCATTGCAAGTTATTCCGTTCTGTGAACTGATGCCCCGGACAGGGCACATACAATAGTATTGTATCACTCCACAAAGCTTTTCTCAACCGGGAGCTGCGGATTCACCTTCGCAGTCCATTTGCAGGGAAAATTGCAAAACGTTCTTTTCTCTGCATAAAAGTCCTCGGCAGAGAGGACACGCTAAAAATGCTTCAGCGCCTCCCGGACGGCTTTTTGCGGTGGATCTCCAGTTTGGACAATGCACATACCGTCTCGATATGCTCCGTATGCGGGAACATATCCACCGGGGTAAAGCCCTCGGCCTTATAGCCCAGCTTTGTCAGGGTGGCAAGGTCGCGGGCGAGGGTGACGGGGTTGCAGCTGACATAGACCACCCGCTTCGGTGCCATGCGGGCCACGCTGGCAAGAAATTCCGGGGTGGAGCCCTCGCGCGGGGGGTCCATAAAGATCACGTCTGCCTTCTCCCCTGCTGCGGCCGCTTCGCCAATCCAGCGGGTGGCGTCGGCGGCAAAGAAGCGGGCGTTCTTTACGCCGTTGTGCCTTGCGTTGCCAATGGCGTCCTGCACGGCGTCCCGGTTCAGTTCCACGCCCACCACCTGCTTTGCATGGTCGGCGGCGGTCAGGCCGATGGTGCCAATGCCGCAGTAGGCGTCCAACACCACCTCTTTGCCGGTCAGCTTCGCGGCCTCCACCGCAAGGCCGTACAGCACTTCGGTCTGGGCGTGATTGATTTGATAAAAGCTGCGCGGGCTGATGGCATAGGTCTTGCCGCAGAGGGTATCCAGAATGAATCCCTTGCCGTACAGCACCTTTTCCGCTTCGCCCAGCACCACGCTGGTCTTGCGGCTGTTCACGTTCTGCACCACGGTGGTCACAGTCACGCCGCGCTGCGCTGCTTCGGCCAGCAGTGCCTTTACAAAGTTTTTCGCGCCCGGCAGCACCGGCTGCGCTGTCACCAGCACCACCATCACCTGCCCGGTGGCTACGCCCCGCCGCAGCAGGCAGTGGCGCACAAGGCCGGTGCCCTTGTCCTCGTCGTAGGGCTGGTAGCGGCAGGCGTTGGCGGCAGCACGCACCGCCTGCATGGTCTTGTCCAGCACCTCGTCCTGCAGCAGGCAGCTTTCCACCGGCAGCACCTTATGGCTGTTTGCCGCGTAGATGCCGGAGGTCAGTTTTCCACCAAAGCCGGGAGCAAAGGTGGAAATCACCTTATTGCGGTAGTGGTAAGGCTGCTCCATGCCCCGGATGGGGTGCACCGGGCCGTATTTGCCCACCAGAGCACGCACTTTTTCTTCCTTCTGTTTCAGCTGTTCGGCATAGTCCAACCCCAGCAGGGGGCAGCCGCCGCAATTTTTGGCACGCAGTTTGCAATCCATGGCAGTTTCTTCCTTTATATAACAGATACTCTCTTTTCAGGATATCACAGGGCAGGGCGGATTGCAACCACAAGCCGAGGCGATTTTTGCAGTTTTCTTTTTTACCGCCGGGGCTTTACTTTCCCGCGATGATTTGCCATAATAGGGACAGAAAACGACCGTTTACGGGAGGGCTACAAGATGAAGATCATGGTTTTTGATGTAGGCGGCACCGAGATCAAATACTCGGTCATGGATGAGCAGATGCACCGCACGAACAGCGGCGCGGTGCCCACGCCGCAAGATACGCAGGCGCAGTTTCTGGATGCAGTCTACCGGCTGTATGCGCCCCATAAGGACGAGGTGAGCGGCATTGCCATGGCGCTGCCGGGCTTTGTGGATAACCGCACCGGCTATGTTTCCAACGGCGGAGCGCTGCTGTACAACACCGCCACCCCGGTGGGGCAGCTGCTGGCGGAAAAGTGCGGCTGCCCTGTCATACTGGAAAATGACGGCAAAGCCGCCGCCATGGCAGAGCTGGCAAACGGCGCGCTGAAGGACTGCTGCAACGCTGCGGTGTTCATCATCGGCACCGGCGTGGGCGGCGGCATCATTGCCAACGGGCAGCTGGTACGCGGGGTGCACTTTACCGCCGGGGAGTACAGCTTTGTCAACACCAACGCCGAGGCATGGGACGCCCCGGACCAAAACATGGCCTGCCAGTGCAGCACCAGCAATCTGCTTAAATGGTACCGCGCCCGCAAGGCACTGCCGGAGGATGCCCCGCTGGACGGTCGGAGCTTTTTTGCCGCCGCCAACGCCGGGGAGCCGGAGGCTTAGAGGTGCTGCGGCGGTTCTGCCACGCGGTGGCGGTGCAGATCTACAACCTGACCGTTCTGCTGGATGTGGAAAAAGTGGCCATCGGCGGCGGCATCAGCAAGCAGCCCCTGCTGCTGGAAAGCTTGCGCAGCGCCTACGATGGACTGTACGCCTCCCGGGCGGGACAAGCTTACATGGAGGGCTTACCCCGCTGCCAGATCGTGCCCTGCGCCTTCAGCAGCGAGGCCAATCAGGTAGCGTCGCCGCTGCATATTTTGAAGCTATGCAGAAAAAATGTTGATTTCCAGCCGGTTTCATGGTACTATATCTGCCGTGTGCTCTGCACGCAAAACACGAAACAAGGAGATTTTGAACCATGAACACTCTGCATAAATTTGCCGTTCTGACCCTCAGTGCTGTGCTGACCGTCTGCCTGCTGGCAGGCTGCGGCGCTTCCACTTCCTCTACCGCTTCCAGCGCAGCCTCCTCTGTGGCTTCTTCTGTGGCCGCTTCTGAGGTTGCTTCTTCCGCTGCCAGTAAGGCACAGGCCACGGTGGAGTTCACCGTTACCGCTGCGGACGGCAGCGTGTCCAGCGTACTGCTGAACGTGACCGACGGCGAAAAGCTGAGCACCGCACTGGCTGAGGCCGGTATCATCAGTCAGGAAGAGGCTGATGCCGGCTTTGTGACCACCGTGAACGGCGAGACTGCCGACTATGATAAGGATCAGGCATGGTGGTGCCTGACCGACGCTGCCGGTGAGATGACCACGGTGGGCGTGGCCGACATTGAACTCCACGACGGTGACAGCTATGCCTTTACCTACACCAAGGGGTAAAAAGCCGGTGGCGTTGCACACCCGGGTGCTGCGGCTGGTGCTCAGCGGCCTGATGGGCGCGCTGCTGGTGGTGAGCAAGCAGGCCATGAGCGGTCTGCCCAATCTGGAGCCGGTGAGCCTGCTCATCATCCTGTTTGCACTGGAGCTGCCCCGAGAGACCCCCGGCGCCATCACGGTATTCATTCTGCTGCAAGGCGTGCTGTACGGCTTTGGTCTGTGGTGGGTGATGTACCTGTATGTATGGTATCTGCTGGCACTGCTGGCATGGCTGCTGCGCCGCATGGACAACGCCTTTTTCTGGGCGGTGTTCAGCGGGCTGTACGGCCTGTGCTTCGGCGGGCTGTGCGCAGCGGTGTATCTGTTCGCCAAAACGCCTGCCTTTGCCCTGAGCTGGTGGCTCAGCGGCCTGAGCTACGATGCAATGCACGGCGTCGGCAATTTTGTGCTGATGCTGCTGCTCTACCGCCCGCTGCGCCGTGCGCTGCAAATGGCAAAAAAGCAGCTGCGGGTATAAATAGTATTATATAAGCGATGGGGCTACTGCAAAATGCAGTAGCCCCATCGCTTTATGCTTTATTTATTTTGGCAAAGGCCTGCCGGACATCGCCGGAGAAATACAGCGTTCCCAGTGCGCACACCGGGCCTTCGCCGCCCAGTTCTTCCGCACGCGCTACACCGGCCTCAATGCTGTCCGCAGCCTCGGCGGTGCAGCCGTAGGCGCGGATATGCTCTGCCAACGTCTGCGCCGGCATGGCGCGGGGGTTGTGCGCCGTCACGGTCACGAACCGCTCGGCCAGCGGTGCCAGCAGCGCCAGCATCTCGTCCACGTCCTTGTCGGCCATGATGCTGACCAGAAAGACGAATTTCTGCCCGGGGAAGCGGTCTTTCAGACTCTGCACTGTGGCGCGCATCCCGTGGGCGTTGTGGCTGCCGTCCAGCACAAAGGCCGGGCTGTGGCGCAGCAGCTCAAAGCGCCCGGGCCAGCTACCTGCTCCAGTCCGGTGCGGATGGCGCTTTCCGGGATGTTCCAGCCCTGCTGCCGCAGCACCCGCAGGGCGGTGATGGCCAGCGCGGCGTTGCGGGGCTGATAGCTGCCGATGAGCGGCAGGCGCACCCCGTCCAGCCCGTCAAAGCTGAAGGTAACTGCATCCAGATCCCCGCCGGTGACCTGCAACTTGGCAAAGTCCACTTCCGTAAAAGAAGCGTGCTGCTGCGCTGCCACCCGGCGCAGCACGGCGTCTGCCTCCGGTGCGCCGCCGTAGCTCACCACCGGGCAGCCCGGTTTGATGATGCCCGCCTTAGCGGCGGCGATATCCGCCAGCGTAGGGCCCAGCTCCTTGACGTGATCCATGCCCAGTGCCGTGATCACCGCGCAGGCAGGCTTTTCGATGACGTTGGTGGAATCCAGCGTGCCGCCAAGTCCCACCTCCAGCACCACGATATCACACTGCTGCTGCGCAAAATAGAGCATGCCCAGTGCGGTGATGATCTCGAACTCGGTGGGCACGTCCTCCATGGCATCGGCGGCGGGCTTTACCTGCTCCACCAGTTCCACCAGCGCTTCGTCCGGGATCTGCTGCCCGTTGATCTGGATGCGCTCGTTAAACCGGTTGATGAAGGGCGAGGTATACAGCCCCACCCGGTAACCGGCGGCTTGCAGGCAGGAAGCCAGCATCGCCGCCGTACTGCCCTTGCCGTTGGTGCCCGCCACATGGACGAATTGCAGCTTTTTGTGCGGGTCGCCCAGTGCCGCCAGCAGGGTGCGGGTACGGGTAAGCCCGGGCTTATGCCCCGCCCACTGCACCGCGTGGATGTATTCCATTGCCTGTTCGTAGTTCATAGATACTGCCTCGATTCAAGGAATAATATTAAAAATTTCGGAACACCGGAGCGTCGGCAGACGCTCCGGTGTTCCATTTTACGAATCTCTTACTTCTTTGCCAGCTTCATCAGGCTGCGGTTTTCCAGCAGGATGCGCAGCAGCACAACGTTCACGGCGCTCAGAATGAGGGCGTTGGGGATGCGCACCGCCAGCGTTGCCCACGGATAGCCGTAAAACAGGCGCAGCGCCAGCGAGGTGATGACCATGGAGCCCACAAAATGCCCCAGCAGCACGCTGGCTGCAAGCCGCAAATTTGTGGAAAGGCTGCTCAGCTTCTGCCACGCAAAACCCGCCACTAAGCCGATGGCGCCCGCACCCAGCGTGATGAGCGGGTTGATGGCGTAGCCCGCCAGCACACCGCCGATGATATCGGCCACTGCACCCACCGCAAAGCCTGCACCGGGGCCGAACACCACCGCCGCCAGCAGCACCGGCAGACTGCCCAGATTGAACCGGACGAAGCCGGTGGAGATGCTCAGCACCCGGCTGAACACGATGCTCATGGCTACCAGCAAAGCCAGCATGGTCAGGGTACGCACCGAAGTTTTTTTGTCGTTCATTGTAGTTGTCCTCCTTAAAAAGGAACAGCAGGCAGGACGCAAAAACGCCCTCCCCTGTGACAGACCGCACAAAGGAGGGCGTGAATTCCAACAACATTCACTTCCGGGCAAAAACCGCAGACGGCTCTCGCCTGCACCCAAGTCCATGCAGCAGCGGGATGCAGACCCTGCACCGCGGTCAATACCTTCGTCCGCAGCACAACTCCCCGTTTGATGCGG
>ENA-OQED01000847-OQED01000847.1-human-gut-metagenome-genome-assembly--contig:-NODE-847-length-11819-cov-1.094081_pt1 | contig 11819 bp, 14 predicted proteins | sample MGYA00242790_ERZ504625 | MGnify/ENA primary metagenome ERZ504625 (study PRJEB26092, sample SAMD00036345) | human gut metagenome | host: Homo sapiens | study: EMG produced TPA metagenomics assembly of...
GGAGGCAGAAGGATCCGCGTGTGACAGGCTCCCGCGGCCTCTCTATTTTTGTGTTCAACATTCAACAGATTGAGGGAAAAACGCTCTCCGGTCACCGGGAATCGCTCGATTATTTAAAGGCGCTCGGTTTCGAGACAGTCCCGTTCTATAGCCGATATGACGATATTGAGGCCGTGCTCGGTGAAATCCGGCGTATTGGTGAAATTCGTGGCACACTGCCGTTTGATATCGACGGCGCTGTCGTCAAGGTGGATCGTTTTGCCGAGCGCATCTCTCTTGGCAGTACCTCTAAATTCCCCAAATGGGCGTTGGCCTATAAATACCCTCCCGAGGAGAAACAGACAAAGCTGATCGATATTGAAATTAACGTTGGCCGCACCGGGGTGCTCACGCCCACAGCAGTGCTTGAGCCGGTGCTGCTGGCTGGGTCAACGGTCAGCCGCGCAACACTCCACAATGAGGATATGATCCGCGAAAAGGATATCCGATTGGGCGATACGGTGATCGTGCGCAAGGCGGGCGATATCATTCCAGAGGTGCTCTCTGTGGTGTCTCACCGGCCGGATGCCGCGCCTTATGAAATGCCGAAGGTATGCCCCTCCTGCGGCGCGCCTGTGCACCGGGAGGAAGGGGAATCCGCCCTGCGCTGCAACAATGCGGAATGCCCCGCGCAGTTGATGCGGATTCTAATCCATTTCTGTTCTCGTGATGCAATGGATATCGAGGGCCTTGGCCCTGCGGTGCTTGAGCTACTTGTGGAGCAGGGCCTTGTCCGCACGCCTGCTGATCTTTACCGTCTGCGCGCTCAGGAGCTGGAGCCATTGGAGCGTATGGGCAAAAAATCAGCCGAAAACCTGATTGTGGCGATCGAGCGCTCCAAACAAAACGATCTTTCCCGCCTGATTTTTGCCTTAGGCATTCGCCACATCGGCCAGAAGGCGGCAAAGCTTTTGGCTTTGCGGTTTGGTGATATGGAAACGCTTTCAACGGCCTCGGCGGAAGAGATGGAGGCAATCGATGGATTTGGCGCAATTATGGCCGAAAGTGCGGAGAGCTTCTTTGCCCTGCCGCAAACAAAGGCTCTGCTCGCAGAGCTGCGCGGCTATGGAGTTCATATGGAATCGCTCGAAAAGCCGCAGAGCGATACGCTGGCCGGAAAAACCTTTGTTTTGACCGGCACATTGCCCAGCCTGACCCGTGCGCAAGCCTCTGAGATGATTGAAAAAAGCGGGGGAAAGGTATCTTCCTCCGTATCGAAGAAAACCTCTTTTGTCCTTGCGGGCGAGGAGGCGGGTAGCAAGCTGAAAAAGGCAAATGATCTGGGCATTCCGGTGATTGATGAGAATCAATTTATGGATATGGTGGGAGAAAAAGTTTAAAAAACAGAGAAACGGCAGTTGTTTTTCCTCCTGTCTACTGTTATAATAAAAAGAGAAGAATGGTAACGGGAGGCACACGCCATGGGAGAGGAAGCCCAATTCCGCAATGCCGCATGGGGCGGTTTTAATAAAGAGGATGTTCTGCGCTATATTGAAATGATGAAGCAGTCAGCGCTGGAGACGAATATGAAGCTTGATCAGGCGACCCCGGCAGCTTCAGGATGCACAGCGGCGCGTTCAGGTGCTGGAGGCGCAGCTCAAGCAAAAAACGGAGGAGCCTCCCGCCTGGCGGCGGACGGCCAGGCTCATCAGGCGCGGTTGCAGCAGGCACAAGAGCAAGTGCGGCGCTTGGATGCCCGCCTTTCCAGCTATGATGCGGATAAATCTAAGCTGCAAGCAGTGGAAACGCAGATCGGTTCACTTATGGTCAGCGCGCATATGTATTCCAATCGGATCATCTCCCAAGCGAAACAGGAGGCAGAGCGCATCACGCAGCAGGCCTCCCTGGCGATCGACCAAGCCACGAACCATATCAATATTCTCTCAGTGGATGCCGAATCCGCACAGGGAAGGTATCAAAGCCTGTTCAACGAGGTGTCGGCCAAGATTCAGGCGCTTTCCTCTTCCCTACAGGAGGCGGGCGAGCAGCTGCAAGCGAACATTCGCCGCAATGTAGCGGAAGCGGAGCAGGCATTGCGAGCAGAAGCGCCGCCACCGGAAGACGCGCATGCCAGTGATCTGCCGGTGAGCGACCCTGTGCGGCCGGAAGGGGCCGTGGAGCCAGAGCTGGAAGAAATGCAGCAGCAGGCGGAAGCCGTGCCGCAGGAAAGTGCGCCGGAGCCTCACAGGGGGGACAAGCCTGTTCCCCCACAGCAGAGTCCGCGTGAGCCGGATAGCGGGATAGATTACAGCCGGTTTATCGATGTGATTTCCAATGAAAGTATGTTTTCGGAAGAATAAGAAAGATTGATACATAGAGGTGTCACAGCATGGCAGTCTATCATCTGGATTGTGCACAGCTGAAAGAGGCGGCGCCCAGCCTGCGCGCGGGCGATCGTGTTTTGCTTTCCGGCACGGCTTATACCGCAAGGGACGCGGCGCATAAACGGATTGCGCAGGCGCTTGAGGCGGGAGAACCATTGCCCTTTGCGCTTGAGGGGGCGGTGGTCTATTATGCTGGCCCCACACCCGCCCCGGCTCATTTGCCGATCGGGAGTTGTGGGCCGACGACCTCCGGCCGGATGGATGTTTATACTCCTGATTTATTGGATCATGGGATTGCCGCCATGATCGGCAAAGGGGAGCGCAGCCAGGCCGTGTGCGAAGCGATTTGCAAAAACGGGGCCGTATATCTCTGCGCGGTTGGCGGCGCTGGCGCGCTGGCGGCAAAGTGCATTGATTCCTGCGATGTGATCGCCTATGAGGATTTGGGCTGTGAATCGGTCAAAAAGCTGCATTTCAAAGAGTTTCCGCTGACGGTAGCGATTGACTGCACAGGTGGAAACCTGTTTGAGCGCTCATGATATCTCACAAAGGGCGCGTTGCATTATGCATGATATGTGCAGAATAGGGGGACTGTTGCAAAATATTTCACTTTGCAACAGTCCTTTTCTATGGGGAGGGCATTGTGATGGATCAGAAAATGAGGCTTTTCAAGGACTGGGTGCGGGAGAGCGGCAGCATTGTCTTTTTTGGCGGCGCGGGCGTATCCACTGAGAGCGGCATTCCGGATTTTCGTAGCACGAATGGGCTCTACCGCCAGCAATATGATTACCCACCGGAGGAGATTTTGAGCCATACCTTCTTTATGAAACGGCCGGAGGAATTTTTTCAGTTTTACCGCGCTAAAATGCTTTGCCTGACCGCGAAACCCAACGCGGCGCACCGCAAGCTTGCCCAGTGGGAGCGGGAGGGGAAGCTGAAGGCCGTTGTCACCCAGAATATCGACGGGCTGCACCAGGCGGCGGGCAGCAAGCAGGTTTATGAGCTGCATGGAAGCGTTTTGCGCAACACCTGCATGCGCTGTGGCAAGTTTTATGAGGTGAAGGCAATTCAGGAAAGCGATGGCATTCCACGCTGCGTGTGCGGCGGGATCATTAAGCCGGACGTTGTGCTCTATGAAGAGGGGCTGGATCAGCGGACGATGGAAGGAGCTGCCCGTGCCATTGCCAATGCTGATCTTTTCATCGTGGGCGGAACTTCGCTCGCGGTTTATCCCGCTGCGGGACTGGTGCGTTACTATGCCGGAAACCGATTAGTGCTCATTAACCGGGATCAAACGCCGCTTGATGGGAGCGCCGATCTGGTGCTGCATGGAGGATCGGTGAAATTTTAGGGCAGGTTTAACCGGCTGGCTCGTGGAAAGGATTGGACTGAAATCATGAAAAAGACGAATGCAATCCGCTTGTTGGAGCAGGCGGGCATTGACTATGAGGCGCGCATGTATCCGGTGGATGAGAGCGACCTCTCCGGCACGCACGCTGCCGCGGTGTTGGGGCTACCGGCGGGTCAAGTGTTTAAAACCCTGGTGCTGCGCGGAGCTAAAACCGGCTATTTCGTTTGCTGCATCCCGGTGGATCAGGAAGTCGACTTGAAAAGGCAGCGAAGGCGGTTGGGGATAAAAAGGCGGAGATGCTCCCCATGAAGGATTTGCTGCCTGTGACGGGCTATCTGCGCGGCGGCTGCTCGCCGGTGGGCATGAAGAAAAAGTTCCCGACCTTTTTCGACGCTTCCGCACAAAAATGGGAACGAATTTCTGTCAGCGCGGGCACACGCGGGGAAATGGTGCTCGTGGGGCCAGAGCGGTTGCGAGCGCTGACTGGCGCCATGTACGCGGAGCTTGTGCTTTGAATCGGCTGTTTTGCGCGGCGGATGTGGCCAATCAGAGCGGCTTCCAGCCATCCTTTTCCCGAAGCGGGACGCTGCTGCAAAATTGATTCAGAACAATATCTGTATAGTCGCCGTTGCGCAGCGGGCCGCGTTGCCGAAGCGCGAGGAGCACACGCCCTTGCTGCAGCAGGAGGCGGCTTTCTCCGTCCCCGGTCAAACCAGGGCCAAGGACATAAGCTGCTTCCGCGTTGCTTTCGCGCAGGAGCTTCGTTTGGGTAATGCAATAGCGGCCGGTTTCCGTTTGGCGGATGGCGGCGCTGCCCAGATCGTTTTGCCGTTGAAACTCGAAGGATGCATTCGCCTCCTCTTCACTGGCAAAAACCGAAATCTGCACCTCCAGCTTCGTGGGGGAAAGGGCGTTCTCCTCGCGGCCAAAGCGGTAGCGTTGCGTAAAGAAAAAAGGTAACACCTCCGCCTCAGTTTCCTGTTCGGCCAGTTTTTTCGGGAGCTCTTGCTGCTCCTGCTCGGTTAAAGAAAACGCTTTTATTGCCGCCTGATCCATTGTGTTGGGCAGGGAGAGCGGGGCAAAGCAGAGGAGAAGCGACAACAGGGGAATCAACGCAGCGGGCACGGCCAGGGCTACGGATTTTTTTGTTTGCCCGTTTTTTCGCCATTTGTGCGCTTTCCAAAAACAAAGGATCGCTGCCACGGCAAGCATTCCATTCCATAAAATCATCAACATATGGTTTCCTCTTTTCTGGCTTTTTTGATTTCTGGCCGTCGGCCAGAGGAACGGGGCCGGCAAGAAAGAAAAGTCCCCTCTCTGTTCGCATCTTCATTTTAACAGAGAGGAGGCGTCAGGCTTCGCCTGCGTCATATTTGGATGTTTTTATGTCATTTTCAGTTCGCTTTCTTTTTGCGGTGGATCAGGAAGCGATTGCAGGGGTAGGTCCATACAGTTGCAAGGAGAGCGGCGAACGGCTTTCCGATGATGTCACCGAAGGTGGCCATGCCGCGCTGTGTGAAAAATGTGATGACCGCGTTGCCGATCAAGGTGGTTGCGCAGATCGTAAACAAAACCATCAGGATGTAGAGAATGATGCTCAGCGTCGGGTTTGCATCCGCCTGGAAGGTCACTTTGCGGTTGAGCACAAAGGCGATGGCATAGCCGATAGAGGTGGAAACGATAAAAGCCCACATGTAACCCTTGCCCTCAAAGGGAAAAATCCAAAATTGAAACGGGCCGTCGTTGAGCGGCTGAAACACCCAGGCCTGCAAAATATAGTGGATGACCAGCTCAACGATCGTAGACAGGCCGCCTGCAAAGGAAAACTTGATGAATTTCCACAGCTCTGCATGCTTTGAAGTAAAGCTGTGGCCATTTGCGTTTGTTTTGGAATCGCTCATATATAGTTCCTTTCTGCTGCAAGATAGCATTGATTTTTCATTCCGGTACTCCACGGAGGAACGATCTATGATAGAAACTTTTTCAATAGGACGATGAAGGCTACTGAAGCGGTGACCACGCCCAGCGTTTTGAGAATCAACGGGACAGCTGCCTCTGGCGTCGTCGGGGAATGGACGTAGAAAAAGTCCTTAACAGGGTTTGAAACCTTTTTGCCGAACAGCTCTTCATAGCTGAGCGTATGGCTCTCATAGGCGTGCGGCTGGTTTTCATTCAGCTCGATCACACGCACCGCCCGTTCCACGCCGGGGCCGTAAACATTGAAGCCGCTGCCTGGTGTGTATACGAGATCGACGTTTGATAGTGGCCGACAAAGCTGTTGATATGGTCATGCCCGACGAACATAGCCATCACGTCGCCTTTCTCCGCAATCGCGTCGAATTCCCCCGTGTTAATATCCGGAATCGCAGGGGATTCCCGCATGAAGCCGCCTGCATCCACCATGTCCGGATTCAAGATATAGGATTCATTTTTGTGCGTGCGGTAAGCACGCACCGCGCCGGGCGTTTTGTGCGGCACCTGTAAAAGCACGTTGTAATACTCTGGCACGGGGGATGTGCTGGAATACAAGGGAGGGAACCGGCTCGCCGTTGTTTTCCTGCGTGAGGCGGTCGCGCGTTGCGCGATACCATTCAATCTGCTTCGGATCAACCGGCGCATAGCCGCCACCCTTCGCGCTACCGTGTGAATCGATGAGATAAAGGTTAAAAAGAATTTTTCGCCCATCGTTGGAATAAATGGGCAGATCATAGGTGCCGCAGCCGGGTAATGCCGGGTCGTCCATGCCAACGCATTGCTCATAACGCTGATAAATCTGCATCTGCTCCTGGTTAGTGCAGCCCACCTGCCCGTCGTGATTACCAAAGAGCGGGGCAAAGGGAATATTACGTCTGACCACTGGCTCCAGCAGCCGGTGCAGGGTATCCTCCACCTTTTTCTTGCGGTCGCCGCCCCGGAAGGTGATGCCGTAGCCTTTGATCTGATCTCCTGTAAAGACGACAAGATCTGGCTTTTCCCGGTCAAGCGCAGCGTTCATGAGCTTGAGCGTATCAGGCGAAATGGCGGGAATCTCCTGCAAATCGGCAATTTGCATCACCTTGAAGCTTCCATCCGACCGGACGCATAATTTTTTTGTGATGCCATAGGCGAAACTATTCCTCCTTTTTAATCGTGATCTTGTCCATGTTAACGCGAAATGTGATCGATTTCAAGTATTCCCGCCATAATAAAAAAGATTAAAGTTTTGTAAAAAGAAGGCGGAGTGCAACACCGTGGCGTTGCACTCCGTTCATTGATATTATTTGTGAAATATTGCATTGAAATATGCTGTATGTAAATTCTTTATTTTTCCATAAACATAACCGTGGCGGTTTTAGGCCCACAGTGTGCGGAAATCGTACAGCCCGCTCGGATGATCTGTACCTCTTGAAAGGGTGCGCACCTCAAAATTTCCTTCTTCATGGCCTGTAATGTTTCCTCAGAAATTCCGCCGCCGGAATGCGAAAGAAACGCCCGGCTCAAATCGAGCTTGTCCGGATCGGAAAGCTGGTCTCGAATATACTGGCCGTAGACTGTTTCAATTTTCCCACGGTATTTTTTGCCGACCTCCAGCGCGCCGTCTACCATTTCAATGCTCGGCTTGATGCTCAGCAAATTGGCGCCAAAGGCTGTCACAGCAGAGCATCGGCCGCCCCGGCTCAGATAATCGAGTGTGTTGAGGATAAAGGTGGTATGCACCTTTTCACGCAGCAGGGCAATCTGTTCGGCAATCTCTTTGGCCGGGAGCCCGGATCCCGCATTTCGCAGGCTTTGATGACGAGCAGCGCCATACCAGTGCAAAGGCTTTTGGTATCCACAGGGAAAACGCCTTCCAACTCGCCCGCTGCAAGCACTGCATTTTGGAAAGAGGAGGACAGCTTCGCCGTGAACCCTAGATGGACTACTTCATAGCCCTCTTTGGTATATTTCTCAAAGAGGGAGAGATAAGCGCTCGGCGGGACGGCAGCTGTTTTTGCCGTAGTGCCGGTGCGCTCATAATACGCGTAGATGTCATCCGGCGTGATGTCAATGCCGTCGTCATGCGCCTGCGCGCCGAGCAAGATGCTCAGGGGGATTTTTGTCACGTCGTATTGCCTGCACAGCTCCGGCGTCATATCGCAGGTGCTGTCGACTGTAATTTTTATCTTGTTTGCCATGGATCCAATCCTTTCGTTTTGCCTGATTCTTTCGTTGTGAGAGGAGTATACCACAGAACCGCTATTCCGTCAAAGTCAGTTCCTCTTGGCTGCGGATCACCTTGCAGGCGAGTAGTTCAAGCTGCTCCATGCTTTCCAGTGCGCCGATTTCACGGCGGTAGGCTGCCGCTCCGTGCAGGCCCTTCATATACCAAGCCGCATGTGTGCGTGCCTGTAGCATGCCGGTGCGCGTGCCTTTGTATTTGCACAATGTGTGAATGTGCTCGATCATAATGTGCATCCGCTCCGCCACCGGAGGATCGGGGAGAAGCACCCCTGTTTTTAGATATGCGCTTATTTGAGCAAAGATCCATGGCCTGCCCAATGCGCCGCGCCCGACCATAACGAGGTCGCAGCCTGTTTCCTCCAGCATCTGTGCTGCGCTTTTGGCATCGCAGACGTCGCCATTGCCGATGACGGGGATGGAAACAGCCTGCTTTACCTGCCGGATGATCTCCAGATCAACGGGCGGGGCATACATCTGCTCGCGGGTGCGGCCATGAACCGTAATCGCCGCAGCCCCAGCCGCCTCGCAACGCTTTGCAATCTCTACGGCGTTTTTCTCCTTTTCCTCCCAACCGGCACGGATTTTTACCGTTACCGGGATATCAACGGCCCGCACGGCTGCTTCTACGACCGCCTGAGCCGTTTCCGGGCGGCGCATAAGGGAAGAGCCGCCCCCGCTGCGCACGACTTTCGGCGCAGGGCAGCCCATGTTGATATCAATTGCCTGTGGGCGGTAGAAAAGCGCTTTTTGGGCGGCTTCTGCCATGATGGAAGGATCGTCGCCAAAGAGCTGGATCGCTGCGGGGCGTTCCGCCTCCGATAGGGAGAGGAGCTCGGCGCTCTTTCGGTCACCCATTGTAATGCCTTTGGCGCTCACCATTTCACCAACGACATAGGCCGCACCAAAACGGACACAGAGCTCGCGAAAGGCGCGGTCTGCCACCCCGGCCATCGGTGCGAGTGCAGCGGCAGATGCGAGTGTGATAGAACCAATTTTCAAGCGTATGACCATCCTTTCTCTGCGTGGCAGAAGTTCTTTGCAATGTTAATTTTCCGCTCTGCCTGACCGGAAAACAGAAAACTCCTGGGGAATAGCGCATCAGGCCCTTTTGAAAGCTTCACTTTTCCAATGATTAAAAATCAGGCCTTTCAAAACACTGGATGGAAGCTCTCAAAAATTACGGCAATTTTTTTGATGATATCAGATTTATTATTCTATATTTCGACAAATTTTTTAAAACAAAAGGAGTATAATTGAGAGCGGGGAATAATATACCAATTTTTACAATCACTTACCGCCTATGAAGGGCGAAATTGTGAAAATGCGGAATAAATGTCTCTGATTTACCGTTACAAGAGGCTTATTGTTCCAGGAGTGTATCCGCTTTTCACAAGAACCGGGCATTTTGCACCATTGGTGTGAAATGCCCGGCAAAAATTTATCACAGAATTGAGAGGGGTGCATGCGGTTGTACGTTTTTACTGCGACGAAAAGGCCAATCGACGAAATGGGAAGGATCGCGCTGCCGCAAGAGCTGCGGGATCTTTTAAAATTGAAGCCGGGCGACCAACTGACTGTAAGAATCAACAATGCCGGCGAGATTGTGCTAACATCAGATTCGCCGCGCTGCGCATATTGCTATGGCACAGAGAACTTAAAACGGATCGGCAGGCGCTATATTTGCGCAAACTGTATGGAACGCATGCACTACACGAAAAATCCGTTTTGATAGCGAATGCTTTTTATCCATTATTTTAATTCGAGAATTTCCCGGATAGGGCCTTCAAATGGGGCGCCTGCCGGGATTTTTCGATTTGGGTCCTTGAGGAAGGCGGAGAATGTGTTGCTTTTCCAGGAAAAGCTTGCCTGGAATTTTGAAATCAGGGTAATTAGCTCTTGGCTCTGGTCGGCATTGCCACGCCGGACGATCTGCTTGAGCGTGAGATCCAGCCGGTCTGAGGGGCGCAAATCGGGAATCAGGAGGCAAAGCTCCCCGTTTTCCAATACAGGCTCACAATGGATCAAAGCGCCGTTGCGCTCAGCCTTTATTTCTCCGCAGCCGGAAAGATCAGCAAAGATCAGGCGCAGCTCCCGCTTGGTGGCAGAAGCGACGGTTCCCCCTGGGCGGGCAGCACGGTGAAGAGCAGATCCCCTCCGCCCTCTTTCATCCGGAAGGTGGTTTTTGCATAGCATCCCTGTTCAAAATCGTTTGTTTCACCATCATCCTCATAGAGGGTGAAACTGTTGTTGCCCCGGAAAATCATCAGATCGAGCTTCGCTGGGTTCTTCCAGTCATTCTGTTCGCCCTGCGTGCTCATGGGAATGATTGCGCCCTCTTTGGCGAGGACGGGAATGCTTTCTACACCGCGGTACATGGTGATAAACCGCCCGCCCTCATAAATACGCTTTGTGAAAAGATCCGTCCAGCGGCCGCGCGGCAGCCAGACGCGCACGCCTGCAAGATTGGTTTTGGAATCTACCGGCTGGGTGATGGGCGCAACAATCAGCTCGCTGCCAAACAGGAATTCATTTGGCACGGTATATGCCTCCGCATGCTCCGGCCATTCGTAATACATTGGCTCGCACAGTGCGCGCCCCTCGCTGTGGGTGCGCCAATTCATGGTGTAGAGATAGGGGATTAGCCGATGGCGCAGGCGCAGATATTCCTTCGAGAGGGCGTATACATCCCAGCGGTAATTCCATGGCTCTTTGCCCATAAAGGGGTTGCTTGTGGAATGCAGCCGCATGATCGGGCTGAATACGCCAAGCTGCACCCACCTGAGATAAAGCTCGTCGTCTTTCTCGCCCTGATGATGGCCGCCGATATCGTGGCTCCACCAAGTATAACCCGCATTGGATGCATTGGCGGTAAAATATGGCTGGAAGTCGAGCACCTCCCAGCTGATTTTCGAATCGCCCGAAAAGCCAAGCGGATAGCGATGGCTGCCAATCTCCGCATAGCGGGAAAGGATCAGCGGACGCCGATTTCCGCGGCGGTTATCGAGATAGTGGTAGTGATTCAGAGCCCAGAGCGGGTCAAGGCCCTTGATTTTGGATTGACTACCCTGCTGCCAGTCGATCCACCAGAATCCACACCTTCCTGTTCATAGGGGTGGTGGAGGCACTGGAAATAGGCCTCAATGAATTTTGGATCTGTAATGTCAAATTCAACAGGATCGCCGGAAGCCGGGTCGATCCCCATTGCCTCGGCCATCGTTTTGTAACAATCCTCAAAGCTGCGCACGCCGCCTGCGGGATGGATGTTGAGCGTTGTGTGGAAATTTTGTTCCTTGAGCCAGCAAAGGAAGGCGCGATAATCTGGGAACAGCTCTGTATTCCAGCTGTAGCCCGTCCATCCGCCGTTGGACATGGCGTCAAACCAAGCATCCACTGGGGAAGAATGGGAGGAACGCCGCGAGGGTCCTTTGCCAAAACGGCGTTTCACATCTGTCCAATGCCAATCCATATCGATGGTTGCCACAGTGATCGGGATTTTTTCATCAATAAAGCGCTGCATTAGGGTGGTGTATTCCTCTTGGGAATACGCTTTATACCGGCTCCACCAGTTGCCCAGGCACCAGCGCGGAACGAGCGGAACCGGCCCCGTCAGGCGGAACAGGTCACGGATGCAGCCGCGGTAATCATGCCCATAGGCAAAGAAATAAAGATCGGAGCCGCCCTTTTGGCGCGGTGTGATCCGGCCATCCTCCAGCAGAAGGAGAGAGGCGCTGTCATCGAGCGTTGCAACGCCGTCTTTGGAAATAACGCCTTTGGTAAGCGGAACGGATCCGGTGGATTGATCGAGCGTGCGGGCCGTGCCGCGCAGGTTGCCGCTCTCAAAATCCGTTACCGTCCTGCCGCCCCGCAGGGTGATGCTCTCCATTCTCTTTCTGCGCAGGTTATAG
>ENA-OQED01000848-OQED01000848.1-human-gut-metagenome-genome-assembly--contig:-NODE-848-length-11812-cov-1.290886_pt1 | contig 11812 bp, 11 predicted proteins | sample MGYA00242790_ERZ504625 | MGnify/ENA primary metagenome ERZ504625 (study PRJEB26092, sample SAMD00036345) | human gut metagenome | host: Homo sapiens | study: EMG produced TPA metagenomics assembly of...
ATACCGTGATCCTATCCCATGGCACAACGACCATGGCGGAGGGCTGCGGGAGTTTCTCTCCGTGAACAATAAGGCAAAGGTGTATGTGCAGGAAGTGCTCGAGCACTATTCCGTATCAAGGGGAACTCTGCACGAAATCGGGCTGGATCCGGCGCTGCACACGCATCCGCAAATTGTGCGTGTTTCCGGTGATATGCGGATTGACGAGGAGCTTTTTCTATTTTCCAGCGTGTCGCAGCGCACCTTTTGGCCACAGACCAATGCCAACCTGATGAAACAGGAAGGGCAAGGGCTTGTTCCGGATGATTTTCGCCATGAGCAGTATTTGGCCGTGGCGGACGGTGACAAGAATATCCTTTTTTCTGGCTGTGCACACCGTGGGATCGTCAATATCATGGAGCGTTATTGCACGCTTTTCCACAGAGCGCCGGATGTGGCGGTGACTGGAATGCATTTGACCAGCCCGCGAACGGGGAAATGCGAGGATTACGCGGTGCTGGAACGAATCGCGCAGCGGTTGGCGGCTTATCCAACTCAATTTGTAACGGGCCACTGCACCGGTGAGGAAGCCTATTGTGCGCTTAAGCAAACGCTGGGCGTGCAGATCGAGTTGCTGCATACGGGAGATATCATGCTGGGGTCCGAGGTAGGCGCAATGCGCTAAAAAGGGCCTCCAGCCTGTCCGTTGCTGTAGTTCAGGGCGTTCAGGAAACGTCGGCTGCGCATGGCCCACTAGCGGAACGTCGCTGCAACACTGGTCGGTAAAAAGCCTCTATTATCCTACCGGATGAGCAATCAGAAAAGGGGTGGCTGCAATGCAACGCGATCGATGGAAAATAGGCCGGAGGTTGGTGCTTGCTGCATGGTGCTCGCTTTGGCGGCGCTGTTTTTACAGGCGTGCACCGATCTGCGAGTTGTCCGCCGGGAAATGTATGCTGTCATTGTGCAATGCACAAAAAACGAGATCCTTGTGGAGCCGGAGGAGGGGAGCTTTGAACGGCATTCGAGCAACCGGATTTATGTGCCGGCTGCTGAGGCAAAACTATTTGATGAGCACAAGAATTCCATCCCGTTTGAGGAGCTTCGGGATGGCGACCGCGTAAAGGTGGTCTATGATGGCGCTATTTTGGAGACTTACCCGGGACAAATCGGGAACTGCTATGAAATCCACCGGGTCGGGAGAGCGGAAACTTCCTCTGCGACGGAATTGTAAATCATCTTAAAAACCGCAGGCATCACAGCGCCTGCGGTTTTTCTATCGCTATTTAAAGAATCGTAAGCAGGTTTAATCGTAATATTAATTGGGAGGCACTACATCTTGTGCCTCTTTTTTTTGACCCTACAAGAGTATTAAAAAATAAGTGCTATTTTGCAATAAAGCATATTTTTTCATTTGAACGCTTGCATTTTTTAGAGGCAGTTAGTATAATAACACTAAAGTGGAGCAAAAAAGAGCAAAGTGGAGCCAAAGCCCACATCATAATTTGCAGGGGAGGGGAATGGAGATGGCAGAATTTCCAGCTGACGCCACTGTAGACACTGCGGCGCCGGCGGAACCCATGCAGCTTGCGCAGATAGAAGAAAAAAAGCCTGCGGAATTCAAGGGCTTTTTTGAGCATGGGCTGGATGCCAAAAGCCGTTTGTTTATCCCTGCAAAATTTCGGGAACAATTGGGCCCTTCCTTTACCCTTTGCTTTGCTCCGCATGTTCCTGCCCTGGTGCTGTATCCGGACGAGGTCTGGAAAGAAATCTCCGAGCGAATCAATGCATCTCTCTTTGATGAGAAAATGCGCAAGGTGCAAAGGCGCACTATGAGCAGCGCATTTGATATTGAGGCGGACAAGCAGGGCCGTATCACGATCCCGGCCATTTTCAAGCGCTATGCAAAGCTTGAGTCGGCGTGCATCATCTCCGGGGCGGGCCGCAAGGTGGAAATTTGGAATCCGGATGCGTGGTACGAGGAGTTTACACGTGAGCTCGACCTGCCGGAGGGTGAGGATGATTTTGGCGTTTCCTATGATTTTGGCAGTGTGCTGGAGCGGTAATGCCGCTTTCCGAAGCAAAGACGATATGAAGATAAAGGAGCTTTTTCCGCCATGGAATCTCCCACAAGCCTGTTTTATTGACCGAGGCAATTGACGCGTTGGAGATCAAGCTCGGCGGTATTTATGTGGATGGCACGGCGGGCGGCGGCGGCCATTCCGCTGAAATCGCGGCCCGGCTCTCGGCAGGCGGACGGCTGATCTGCATCGATCAGGATCCCGACGCAATTTCTGTTTTGCGGGAGCGGCTTGGCTCTTTACCGCAGGTGACCATTGTGCAGGAAAATTTTGCCCGTCTAGATACGGTGCTGAGCCGGTTGGGTATCTCTAGCGTGGATGGCATTCTGGTTGATCTGGGCGTCAGCTCCCACCAGCTAGATACGCCGGAACGTGGATTTTCCTTCCATGCGGATGCACCGCTCGATATGCGGATGTCCCAGCGAGGGCCGACGGCGGCGGAGCTTTTGCGTACGCTGGACGAGCGTTCCCTTTCGCGCATTTTGAGCGAATATGGAGAGGAGCGCTATGCCCGAAGCATTGCGCGCAATATTGTGCGCACCCGTGCGCAGCAGCCGTTGGAAACAACGCTCGCGCTCGCCGAGCTGGTCAAAGCTTCGATCCCTGCCGCAGCGCGGCGTGAGGGGGCATCCTGCCCGACGAACGTTTCAGGCGCTGCGCATCGCAGTTAACGGCGAGCTGGACATGCTGTCAACCGGGCTTGATGTGATGTTCGGCCTGCTCAACCCGAGCGGCAGGCTTGCCGCCATCACGTTTCACTCCCTGGAGGATCGGATGGTCAAGCAGCGGTTTGCCTCCTGGTGCGAGGGATGCGTTTGCCCGCCGGATTTCCCTGTCTGCGTTTGCGGCAGAAAACCGCGCGCACGGCTGCCATTTAAGGTGAAGGGGCCTTCTGCAAAGGAGCTGGAGGAAAATCCGCGCAGCCGCAGTGCCAAGCTCCGCGCGGTGGAAAAAGTTGGCGAGTAAAATTTAAAAAGATCTACGTCAAATCTTATTTTTAATATAGAAAGGAGACCGAACCATGGCACAGCGTACATCAGGCGGCGCGTATGATTTTGCGCGTTTTGAGCGCGCGCAGGCGGCGCCGCAGCGTGTCCCGGCCCGGCCGCAGAAAACGCCCCGAAGGCTTACCAAAGTACCCGAGCCGCGAAAAGACGCGCTCCAGCGCCAGCGCGAAAATATCGACTCCTTGCGCCGAACGGTAAAAACCATCCTGGTTTCCGGCCTCCTGATTTCCCTCTTGGGCGGGATGCTTTACAGCGAGGTTCGTCAGGATGAGTTGACGCATGCCTATCGGCAGCTTGAAAACCAGATGGCAATCGCTCAAAGCGAAAATACCCGGCTAAATATGGAATTGAGCGCGAAGCTATCCCTTGATAAGGTGGAAGCCTATGCCCGCGAAAAGCTGGGTATGGTGAAAAATGATGCGCCGGTTGCCTGCATCAATATCCCGCAGGATAACGAGGTTCTTTTGGCCAACGGCAAGAGCCGGCAGTCGAATGATGCCTCTGACACTGGGAATGCGGCGCATCAAGATAAGGATGCCGGAAGCGCCAAAACGCAATCCTCTGCCGGCGCGAACCAAGAGGCGAAAAAGCCATCCGCCGGATCGGCATTCAAGGATTTTTTGGAATATCTCTTTTAGCAGGGCAATACCTATGAATAAGGCGGCATCTGATTCCGGCCGGAGCGGCCGGAGCGTTGCAGACAGAATTTGATGCGGTGAGCTGGCTGACGCCGCGCGGAAACAGGCTTTCCGTGCGGCGGCGGTGCGGCCACCGCTGTTTCGATACAAGCACGTTCATCCATGTGAATAGTTTGAAAGGATGATGATTTTCATGAGTAAAAGACCTTCGCGCCATATGGTGCAACGCGCGGTCGCCGTATTGGTGGCGCTGCTTTTCGGCGTTTTCGGGATGGATGTTGCAAGCCTGGTGCGGATTCAGCTGATTCAGGCGGATGAATATCGGAGCAAGGCGGAAAGCCAGCAGCTCAGCGATACAGAGATTCAGCCGCAGCGCGGCCTGATTTACGACCGGAATAAAAAAGTGCTCGCCCAGAGCGCTAATGTTTGGCTTGTCTACATCAATCCCTCCAAAATTCCGAACGACAAGGTGCGTGAGGCGATTTCTGAGGGGTTGGCCGAAATTCTTGAAATGGATAAGGAAACCATCTTAAAAAAAGCGCAGAAATCAAATTACGGCTATGTGGCGGTTAAAAAGCAGATAGAAAAGGAAATGAAGGATGCGGTTAGCGATTTTATTTCCAAGCACGATGATGCGCTCAAAAAAATTGATCAGAAGAATGTGCCCGATGATCAAAAGGATGCCTATTATGCCGAAATTATTTTTATCGACCCGGATGTAAAGCGCTATTATCCAAACTCACACCTTGCTTCCACTGTTTTGGGATTCACTGGAGCGGACGGTGTGGGCCGGTGGGGGCTGGAGGCGAAATATAACGAAACGCTTTCCGGCACGCCGGGGCGGATTCTGACGGCGAAAAACGCCGGCATGGATAGCATGGATACGCCGTATGAAACAACATATGACGCCAAGCAAGGCAACTCTCTCGTGCTTACGGTTGACGAAGTCATCCAATACTATTTGGAGAAAAGCCTCGATCAGGCGCGTGTGAACGCCCAGGCGAAAAGCGCTTATGGGATTGTGATGGATGTGCAGACCGGCGGCATCCTTGCCATGGCCACAAAAGGGGATTTTGACCCAAACGAGCCGCACACCATCGCAGACAAGGAAACGGCGGAGAAGCTCGAAAAGATTACGAACCCGGAGGAAAAATATCAGGAGCTTACCAGCGCGCAGTATACGCAGTGGCGCAACCGCGCGATTACGGATACCTATGAGCCCGGATCTGTTTTTAAGGTTGTCACGGCTGCTGCGGCAGTGGAAGAAAACGTGATCCCGGAAAACTTTACCTACACCTGCAACGGCGTGATCAACGTGGCGGGCACAAAAATTCACTGCCACAAACGCGCGGGCCATGGCACGGAGGATTTCACCCATGGCTTGATGAATTCCTGCAACCCGTTTTTTATCACAGTCGGCCAGCACCTCGGCGCGGAGAAATTTTATAAGTATTTTGAGGCTTTTGGCTTCACGGAGAAAACAGGCATCGACCTGCCCAGTGAAACGGCGCCGGTAGAAGGCCGTTCTTATCATACGCTCAAGCAGCTTGGCATCGTGGAGCTTGCAAGCTCCTCCTTCGGCCAGACCTTTGAGACCACGGCGATTCAGATGCTGACAGCTGTTAACACCATTGCCAACGGCGGAAAGATGATGAAGCCTTATGTTGTTTCCTCCGTTTTGGACGAGGAGGGCAACACAATCTCCACCACACAGCCCACAGTGAAGCGTCAGGTTATTTCAGAAAAGAGCGCGGCTAAGGTTGCAGATATGATGGAGCATGTCGTCTCCGAAGGCACCGGCAAAAACGCCTATGTGGCCGGCTTCCGCTTGGCGGGCAAAACCGGTACGTCCGAAAAGCTTGCAGGCGGCGGTAAAAAGGAAGGCAAGTATGTCGCGTCTTTCGTCTGCTTCGCTCCGGCAAACGATCCGAAGATTTCCATGCTGATCGTAATCGACGAGCCGGTTGGCCAGATCAACGGCGGTCAGATCGCAACGCCCGTTGCGGCAGAGGTGGCGGAGGCAACGCTCAACTATCTCAATGTGGATCCACAATATACCGCCAAAGAGCTGGCAGATCTCGGCGAGGAAACGCCGTCGGTCACAGGGCTGTCCGTCGCCAAAGCGCGCGAAGCGCTCAGCGGCTTTAACATCAGGACGGTCGGCGAAGGCAAAACAGTCGTCAGCCAGATGCCCGCCGAAGGGCAGCTTATCCCCAAAAACGGCGTTGTCGTCCTATACACAGATAAAACCTCTGAGAAGCGCAAGGTGACCGTGCCGGATCTGAGCAATAATCTGAGCGTGGCGGCAGCCAATCAAAAGGCGCTGGAATACGGCCTGAATCCGAAGATATTCGGCAACTCTTTGACCATGGGGGAATCTGTTTCCTATAAACAAAGCGTAGAAGCGGGCACGCAGGTTGACGAAGGCACCGTGGTGACGATCTATTTTAAATCCAATGTAGGCGTTAACGACCTGGCGCAGGATTAAGACTGCGCCATGCGCAGAGATTAAGACTGCGCCATGCGCAGAGATTAAGACTGCGCCATGCGCAGAGATTAAGACTGCAATTCAGAGCGTGCAGCGTGCTCGTCTGCTTATGATGCACTAGGAAGGTGCATTTCAGAAAATGCGCAGAGAAAAAGCAAAACGGCACCATAAAGCATGCAGTTTTATGTTATACTAAACTATATTCGATTCAGAAATGGAGGTGCGGCAATGCGTTTATCGGAATTGCTGCGGCGGGTTACTCCGGAACTGCCGGATTTCGACCCGGAGATCACATTTATCACTGATGATTCCCGTAAGGTAAAGCCTGGATGCGCGTTTGTCTGCATCCGAGGAAATCACATTGACGGCCATACGCTGGCGGCGAAAGCAGTTGAGAGCGGCGCTGCCGCAGTGATTGCGCAGGCTGATACGGGGCTTTCCTGCCAAGTGCTCGTGCCAGATACGAGGGCCGCTTATTCACTCATGTGCGAAGCGCTTTTTCACGATCCGGCGCAACGGCTTCATTTGATTGGCATAACAGGAACAAACGGCAAAACAACCTCGGCCTTCCTGATTAAAGAAATTTTGGATGCCGCGGGGTATCGCACAGGGCTCATCGGCACTGTGCAGAATATGGCGGGGGATGAGGTGTTCCCAGCCCAGCTCACCACACCGGACCCTTATGAGCTCAACGAGCTCTTCCAAAAGATGGTAACGGCGGGCTGTACGCATTGTGTGATGGAGGTTTCTTCCCAGGCGCTCGCACAGCAGCGGGTGGCGGGGCTGCGCTTTGATATCGCACTATTTACCAATCTGACGCAGGATCATCTCGATTATCACGGCACCTTTGAAAACTATCGGGCGGCAAAGCACAAGCTCTTTGAGCAGGCAGAGCAAGCTGTTATCAATTTTGACGATTCCTCGGCCGCCGCTATGATAGAGGGCACAAAAAGCGTGGTAACCACCTATTCTATCCGGCAGGACGGCGCCGACTTCACGGCGAAAAACGTGCGCGATCTGCCGGACTGTGTGGAATATGAATTGGTGGGCAGCGGTATGATCGGCCGTGTGCATCTTGGCATTCCCGGCCATTTTTCGGTGTATAATTCTATGGGCGCATTGCTCTGCGCCATGAAGGCGGGCGTTCCCTTTCAACAAGCGTTGGGCGCCCTTCGCGCGGCAAAAGGGGTCAAGGGCCGCATCGAGGTGGTTCCTACCAATACGGACTATACCGTCATTATCGATTATGCCCATTCGCCGGATGGCTTGGAGAATATTCTTTCCTCCCTGCGGGAGATCGCACACGGGCGGATTCTCTGCGTATTTGGCTGCGGAGGCGACCGCGACCGAACCAAACGCCCCAAAATGGGCTCTGTAGTCGCGCGGCTTGCGGATGTGGCGGTTGTTACATCGGATAACCCGCGTTCCGAGGAACCGGAACAAATCATTGCGGACGTGCTGGAGGGAATGCGGGAAGCTCCCATCCCCGTGCATGTCGAGCCGGATCGAACAAAGGCTATTCGCCTTGCCATGCGCTTGGCGCAAAAGGACGATATCGTCTTGCTCGCCGGGAAAGGTCATGAAACCTATCAGGTTTTAAAAGCTGGGAAAATCCACTATGACGAGCGAGAGATTGTAGCGCAGGTTTTAAAAGAATTGAAACAAGAGGTTTAACAGAGAGGGGAGACGCCTATGCTGCCGCTTCAAATCGGGGAAATCGCGCTGGCCTGCAAGGGAGAAGCGCATGGGGAAGCGCAAGTTACAAGCGTTTGTATCGATAGTCGGAAGATCTCGCAAGGCTGCCTGTTCATCGCCATCAAGGGGGATCGCTTCGATGGGCATGATTTCGTGGAGAAGGCCTTTGAGGAGGGTGCTGCGGCCGTGATGGTGCACCGTGACATCCACTGTCGCGGGCCGTATGTCCGAGTGGCAAATACGCGTGAGGCACTGCTTCGGCTGGCAGGCTACTACCGCCAGTTTTTTCAAATCCCCGTTGTGGGTTTGACAGGCAGCGTGGGTAAAACGACGACGAAAGAGATGACGGCCGCCGTCCTTTCAAAACGATATAAAACCTTAAAAAACGAGGGGAACCTTAACAATGAGATCGGCATGCCTATGACGGCCTTCGGCCTGGATCTAAGCTACGGCGCGGCAGTGTTTGAAATGGGCATGAGCGGCTTCGGGGAAATCGCCCGCATGGCGCGCGCCGCCGCGCCGACGGTGGGGATCATCACGAACATAGGCGTTTCCCACATGGAGCAGTTAGGCTCACGAGAAAATATCCGCAAGGCGAAGCTGGAGCTGCTCGACGGAATGGATGAATACGCGCCGCTAATTCTAAATGGGGACGATGCGCTGCTCGCAGGCGCGCAAATTAAAGGGCGGCCGGTGTTCTATTATGGAATCGAAGAGGAACGCTGCCGCATCCGCGCGCAGAAAATCACGCAGAGTGACCGCGAGCTCTCCTTCACGATCAACTATGGCTATGGCAGCGTCAGCGTCCAGATGCCTGTGGTGGGAATGCATTTTGTCTATGATGCGCTCGCGGCCTTTACGGCGGGGCTCATCCTGGGCATTGCGCCGCAGGCCGCCGCCCAAGCACTGGGCGAATATGAGCCGGCGGGGATGCGCCAGCGCGTCAGGCAGGCAAATGGCGTGACAATCCTGGAGGATTGCTATAATGCGAGCCCGGATTCCATGCGCGCGGCCATTCGGGCGCTTCGGATGCTGGATGCTAAGCGCCACATCGCTGTGTTGGGCGATATGCTGGAGCTCGGTTCGCTCTCCGGGCAGGCGCACGCGCAAATTGGAGCATTTGCGGCGCAGGAGGGCGTTGCGCTTCTTTTTGCCTGTGGGCCCGAATCAGCCAGGATGGCGCAGGCAGCTAACGAGGCGGGCATTGCACAGTGCTTTTATGCGGCTGACAAAAATGGGCTGCTGGAAGAGCTGCTGCGCACGCTCCAGCCGGGTGACGCCGTGCTTTTCAAAGCGAGCCGCGGCATGCGGTTCGAGGAGCTAATCGAAGCAATTTATGAGGGGTGGAAAATCAAATGAACACAACGGTTGCAATCATACTATGCGCTGTGCTCGGTTTTGTAGTATCGGCGCTGCTGGGTATCGTGCTGGTGCCATGGCTGCACAAGCTGAAATTTGGGCAGACGATTTTGGATATCGGACCGAGTTGGCATAAAAAAAAGCAGGGCACGCCTACTATGGGCGGCATTATGTTCATCATCGCCACAATTGCAGCGCTTTTGGCCGTGACACTGACCGATTATTTTTTTAGGCGGGCATCTCGTGCAGGGGGCCGACCTGAGTGGCGCAAACGCGAACACAAAGCTCTGGGGAGGCATCCTGATGGCGCTTGGCTTTGCCATCATCGGCTTTGCGGATGATTACATCAAGGTGGTCAAAAAACGCAACCTTGGGCTGACGGAAAAGCAAAAGACGGCCGCACAGCTTCTTGTGGCGGTGGCCTACCTTGCCTCTTTGCATATTGCAAACGGAACGTATATGTATATCCCATTCTTGGGGAATATTCCTCTTCATCCGATTGTCTATTATTTATTTGGCATTATCGTCATCTATGCGGCGACCAATGCCGTCAATTTTACCGATGGGATCGACGGCCTGTGCGGCAGCGTGACGATGCTCGCCGCAATTTCCTTTGCGATCATGGGCGTTCTGCGGCAGGCGATGGGCGTGAGCATCATGGGAGCGGCGCTCGCCGGCGCATGCGGCGGATACCTGATTTGGAACTGGTATCCGGGCAAGGTTATGATGGGCGACACCGGCTCTATGTTCCTCGGCGGTATGGTAGTGGCGCTGGCCTATTCGCTGGATTGCCCGATTATTTTGGTGCCGGTGGGCATTATATATGTAATCGAGGCGGCTCCGTGGTTATTCAGCGCACCTATTTTAAAATTACGAAGCATAAAACGGGCACTGGCAAGCGTATTTTCAAAATGACCCCCATTCATCACGGACTGGAAATGTCCGGCTGGAAAGAGACGAAGATCGTTTTTGTGTTTAGCGCAATCACGATCTTGGGCGGGGCTTTGGGAGCTTTGCTTATGTATTTTCGGCTGAGAATTCCCGGCCGGATGGAAACGAAGGAGGCCTGATCATGGCAGACAGAGCGAATGCGGCGCGCAACCGCAACCGAATGCAGCCTCAGGGTACAAGCAAGGTCTCTGCGCTGCGTAAACTGATGTCAAAGGATGCGTTTGATGTGCCTTTTATGATGTTTACGCTCGCTCTTTTGACCATCGGCCTGATTATGCTGCTTTCTTCCAGCTATACCTACGCCTATTATAATGATGGCGACAGCACCTATTATTTTAAACGGCAGCTGATTTTTGCCATTGTAGGCGTAGTGCTGATGTTCCTGGTGTCGAAGATTAACTATGAATGGTATAAGTACCTTGCCATACCCGGCATTGCAATATCGATTGTGCTGCTGGTTGTGGTGCTGTTTTATCACACCAATCTGGGCGATTTTAAGCGCTGGATTCCGCTGCCAGGCGGTTTTACCTTCCAGCCTTCGGAGATCGCCAAGGTGGCGCTGGTGCTCTTTTGTGCCTGGAGCATGGAGAAGCACCACCGGCAGATTATTGATAAAACGCCCTCCCGGGGGAAGAACGGCGAATTTTCTGCGTGATAAAACCAACGGCCTGATTAACCCGTGCAAGGCAACTTCCACGCTCTATATGCTCTTTTATGCGGCAGTGATCTGCCTTATGTGCGGGCTTGTGTTTCTTGAAAACCATCTGTCCGGTACGATTTTGATGTTTTCAATCGGCGTGGCGATGATGTTTTTTGGCGAGGTCAAAATGCGCTGGTTTGTCATTGGCGCGGTTGCGGTGATTGCGGTGGTGGTTTTCTTTGTGATCTTTCCAGATAAGTTGCCATCCTATGCGGCAAAGCGCATCACGGCATGGTTGGATAAGGATTTCGATCCCTTCGGAGCGCGCTGGCAAACCAACCAGTCGCTCTATGCGATCGGTTCCGGCGGGTTCTTGGGGGCAGGGCTTGGCAATTCTAAGCAGAAGCACCTCTATGTCTCTGAGCCGCAGAATGATTTTATTTTCTCCATCGTTTGCGAGGAGCTCGGCTTCATTGGAGCAACCGCGATTATCATCCTGTTTGGCTTGCTCGTGTGGCGTGGCTTCGTTATCGCTATGAAGGCGCGCGACCGATTCGGTGCGTTGCTCGCCATGGGGCTTGTGTTTCAAGTGGGCCTTCAGGTGGCGCTGAATATTGCAGTTGTTACGGACACGGTGCCCAATACGGGCATTTCCCTGCCGTTTTTCAGCTATGGCGGCACCTCGCTGATGATTTTGTTGATGGAAATGGGAATCGTCTTGTCCGTATCACGCTATTCCAGGGTGCGGAAAATGTAAAACAACATCGGGAAAAATTTTTACGCTCAGATTGTTAGGAACAGAAAGGGAAAGTTTTATGAAGGTTTTATTTGCCGCCGGTGGAACGGGCGGCCATATCAATCCCGCACTGGCAGCTGCGGGAATGGTGCGCGAGCGCCATCCGGAGGCACAGATCCTGTTTGTAGGCACTGCGGAAAAAATGGAGGCGCGCCTTGTCCCCGCCGCGGGATATGAT
>ENA-OQED01000849-OQED01000849.1-human-gut-metagenome-genome-assembly--contig:-NODE-849-length-11808-cov-0.798819_pt1 | contig 11808 bp, 14 predicted proteins | sample MGYA00242790_ERZ504625 | MGnify/ENA primary metagenome ERZ504625 (study PRJEB26092, sample SAMD00036345) | human gut metagenome | host: Homo sapiens | study: EMG produced TPA metagenomics assembly of...
CGCGGAGCTCATCCACCCCAACAACTCCCGTCGCGTGGTGCGGGCGCTCGAGATGCTCGACGGAGGGGGTCTCGTAGCCCAGAAGCACGAGGGGCTCAAGCGCCGCAGCCCTCACTACGCGGCGTCGATCTGGGCGCTCTCCATGAGCCGCGACCGTCTTTACCAGCGCATTGACTTGCGCGTCGACCTTATGATGGAGCAGGGGCTCCTTGACGAGGTCGCCGCGCTCAGAGACGGCGGACTTGTGGCCGACTCCACCGCGGGGCAGGCCATCGGGTACAAGGAGCTTCTCCTCCCAGCCTTGCGGGGGAGTGCTCCCTCGAGGAGGCTATCCAGACCATCAAGCGCCGCACGCGCAACTACGCCAAGCGGCAGCTCTCCTGGATCAGGCGAGACGGTCGCGCCAGGGTCCTTGACATGGACGCGCTCTCCACCGAGGAGGCCTGCGAGCTTGTGGTTTCCGAGCTCGGCGCTGGCCGGGACGACGATGGGGGTGGCAGATGAGCAGGTCCGCGGACAGGTTCAAGCCCATCAGCACGGCGCCGGTGCCCGAGCGCGCCATTCTCGTAGGCGTCGACCTCGGCAGGTCCGACTGGTCGTGCGAGGAATCGCTCGCAGAGCTTGCGCGCCTTGCGCAGACTGACGGGGCCGAGGTGTCCTCACCATGAGCCAGCCGGCTCGACGCCCCCGTGCCTAAGACGTTCATCGGCAAGGGCAAGGTCGAGGAGCTGGTGAGCTACGTCCGCAACATGGATGCGGACGTGGTCATCTTTGATGAGGAGCTCACCCCCTCCCAGCAGTCCAACCTTGAGCGCATCGTTGGCGAGCCGGTCAAGATTATTGACCGAACCGCGCTCATCCTCGACATCTTTGGGGTCCATGCTCGGACGCGCGAGGGACGCCTGCAGGTGCAGCTTGCGCAGCTCCAATATGTCCTGCCACGCCTTAGGGGCATGTGGAGCCACCTCGTCGGCGAGCAGACCAGGGGTGGAATTGGTAGCCGCTTTGGCCAGGGCGAGAGCCAGCTTGAGGTCGACCGAAGGCTCGTCCGGGACCGGATAGCAGCGCTTCGCCGTGAGCTCGCTCGTCTCGAGACCAGACGCAACACCCAGAGCAAGGCGCGTTGGGACTCCGGTATCTATCGCGTGGCTCTTGCCGGTTACACAAACGCCGGAAAATCCACCCTGCTCAATGCGCTTACGGATTCAAAGGTCTATGCCAAGGACGAGCTCTTTGCCACGCTTGATCCTACGACGAGGTCCATTGACCTTGCCGAGGGGAGAAAGATTACTCTCACCGACACGGTCGGGTTCATTCAGAAGCTCCCGACAACGCTCGTGGAGAGCTTCAAGTCCACGCTTGCCGAGGTTCGGGCCGCCGATCTCGTGCTAGAGGTCGTGGATGCCCATGACGCCAACTGGGAGAAGAAGGTCGGCGCCGTCAACGACATTCTTGGGCAGATCGACGCCGGTGGTATCCGCCGCGTCCTCGTCTTCAACAAGTGCGATCTTCTTGACGATGAAGCCCTTGGCGAGCTGAGGGCCCACAATTCTGACGCCGAGTTTGTCTCCGCGGAGCAGGGAACTGGACTTGCTGGTTTGATGCACAGGATTGCCTCGGAGGCGAGCGCTGGCGACGTGACGCTCACTGCACTGGTTCCCTATGAGAAGGGAATGCTCGTCAAGATGGTTCACGAGCGCTGCCAGGTTATCAGAGAGCAGTATCAGGACAACGGGCTTCTCGTGACCCTGAAGGCTGGCGAGCGCATGGCGGCAACCCTGCGTCCCTATGAGATAGACGATTAGCTCGCTATCTCCCAAAGACGGCCATGAGGGCCGCGAGCACCAACGGCTGGTGTAGCACGTAGAACTCGAGCGCGTGTCTTCCAACGAACTCGAGGGGCCTGCACCCGAGGTTCGCAAGCGCGTGGCTTACCTTCGTGCTTTCCCTGACGGGCTTTGCCAGCATGTTCCCGCAAGATAGAGCAGCGTAAAGGGCAGTGGCGTGTAGTAGTCTCCCGACGCGAAGGTGGGCCCTGGGAAGCCGAGCCAACTCAGCAGCCCGCTCTCGTAGGGCGCGGAGGGCATTCTGAGGTAGGGACCTCCTAATGCCTTGAGCCCAAACGTCCCGCTCGGGATGTCGAGGCAAAGCAGAAACGCGCCTAGCAACGCGGCAAAGAGAGCCATGGACTTCCTGTCGGACAGCTCTTTTGGCATGAGGCGCCGTATGGCTTCAGCGACGAGCGTGCTGGCGCCCATGCAGTAGATGATGCCAAAGCTGATGGGAGTGTCCACGGCGGCTACCGTTGTGACCAGGAAGATAACTGCAGCAACAACGAGATACCTGCACCCTCTCTTGAAGTTGCTTCTCGAGTAGGTTGCCATGATTCCGGCAATCAGGATGAACGTCCAGGATATCGAGGCGCGCCAGACATCCTGCAGGGGAGGGCGAAACCAACTCAGGTTAACTCCATAGAGATACACGAGGTCATAGCAAAGGTGGAAGCCGATCATTGATATGACCGAGAACCCCCGGATAACGTCGTAGCCATGGATTCTGTTGTTTGGCTTTGCGCTGTGTTCTTCATTCATGCTAAAGAGACCTGAGAAGTCCGGTCACCCTGCCAAGAATCGTTGGGTTGTCTGCGTAGATGGGCTCCATCGTGTCGTTCTCCGGCTGAAGGCGAATTCGATTCTTCTCGCGATAGAAGGTCTTGACCGTGGCGGAGTCATCGATGAGCGCAACGACGATCTCTCCGTTATGGGCATCATGCTGCTCTTTGACGACGATGTAGTCACCGTCGAAGATGCCTGCATTGATCATCGATTCGCCGCGGACGCGGAGGATGAACGAGCTTGAGTCGCCGATGAGAGACGTGGGGAGCGTCATGATCTCCTCGACGTTCTGCTCGGCCAAGATGGGCGTTCCGGCTGCTACCCTTCCCACGACTGGCAGGGTGACGGTTCCGTCATCAACGTCTTGGGAAACGCTTGCAAGGTTCGTGGGCTGCTGGAATCTTTCGCTTCCCGGACCGGTTATCTCGATCGTGCGGGGTTTGTTGGGGTCGCGGCGTATGTATCCGGCCTTCTCGAGACGGTGAAGGTGCGAGTGCACTGTCGAGGGGGACGAGAGCCCGATTGCCGCCCCGATCTCTCGTACTGAGGGCGGGTAGCCGTGCGTTGCCGTGAAGCTGCATATGAAGTCATAGGCCTGCTGCTGGCGTGCGGATATCTTTACCTCAGACATGATTCCTCCTCTTCGACTTGAGGCAATCATACACGCGTTCGACTCAAGATTCAAACATTTGTTCTATTTTTGCTTGACACGAACAGCTGTACGTAGATACTAGGTATAGAACAACTGTTTGGGCATTGAACCTACAGAAATTAATGTCCTAAATAGTTCGTATAAATGTAGCTGCTGGTATTGCGAGAGAGAGGATGAGCAGATGAGGAATCGTGAACTGAATTTTGGCATCGCTGGAACGTCCGCACTTCAGCCTGAGCCGGCGGAATCTCGCTTTCGTGTCATAGACGGTTCCAGGCCTGCTTATGGCGGCACCTTTTCTCGTGAATCTGAGGGGCGTGGCCCGTGCATCATCTCCAAGGCGGTCAGCTGGAACAGACGTGTGAACCCCTCTACGTGCGTGGCCCCCGTTATCGACGATCGACAGCAGCTCGTTGGCGAGCTCGGCTTTTCCTCGTCGTGGCCATCGTGGTCCTTGGACTGGCTTTTCTGTGATGGGTTAATTCGGGCGTTTTCGCAGCGTCCTAGACTAATCCATAGTCGCAGCGTATGGTATGTATCGCTAGTGTTTCTGCGATATGGAGGAAGCCATGCGCTGTCCCAAATGCGACTGCGAGGAGTCCAAGGTCGTTGACTCCAGGCCCGCCGAGAACAATGACTCAATCAGGCGCCGGCCGTGAATGCGTCTCCTGCGGCTTTAGGTTCACCACGTACGAGCGCCGCGAGGAGCTTCCGCTTGTCGTCCGTAAGCATGATGGGTCCAAGGAGCCCTTCGATCGTGAGAAGCTCATGCGCGGTCTTGTTCGCGCAACCGTCAAGCGCGACATCCCCATTGACGTTCTCGACAAGCTCATCGGCGACATCGAGAGCGAGCTGAGGGACCATGGCACAACTGAGTGGATTCGAGCGCCCTTGGCGAGATGGTCCTGCATCGCCTTGCTGACCTTGACAAGGTTGCCTACGTGCGCTTCGCCTCGGTCTACCGTGACTTCAAGGATATCGAGGAGTTTTCCGCGGAGCTGAGGAGGCTCTCTGGTGAGTAGCGAATCCATCTCTCTTCCCATCAAGCGCCTCGACCCCGAGGTGGAGCTTCCGGCCTATGCCTATGAGGGCGACGCGGGTCTCGATCTTCGCTCTAACGAGGACATCGTTCTTGCTCCTTTTGAGCGTCGCCTCATCTCCACGGGCCTTGCGATCGCGATTCCCGAGGGTTATGCGGGCTTCGTTCAGCCGAGGAGTGGCCTGGCCTTTCGCGAGGGCCTCTCGATGGTCAACACTCCAGGACTGATCGATGCCCACTACCGTGGTGAGCTCAAGGTCTGCGCAATCAACCTCGATCCCGAGAACCCGATCCGTGTCGAGAGGGGCGAGAGAATCGCCCAGCTCGTCATCCAGGAGGTCCCAAAGGTCTGTCTGCATGAGGTCGATGAGCTGGACGAGACCGACCGAGGCTGCGGCGGATTTGGATCGAGTGGCATCAACTAGCATGTAATACTCGATAAGCTACGGAGGCCGTCATGTCACTGCTTCGGACGCATGAACTTGTGGTCATAGGCGGAGGCCCCGCCGGCCTGTCCTGCCGCAATTTACGCCACCCGTGCGGGCCTCACTCCGGTCGTCATCGAGTCCGGCTCGTTTGGTGGGCAGATTTCGACCACGGACGAGTTGGACAATTATCCTGGTCTGGATACGTTAGTGGCGTGGAGCTTGGCGAGCGTATGCGTGCCACCGCCGAGCGGCTTGGGGCCGAGTCTCCTGACGACGCCATTAAGAGCATTGAGCTTGATGCTGGCACCGCAACGTTTCGTCTTCAGGGCGAGGAGAGCTATGAGGCCAGCGCTGTAGTGTATGCGGCTGGCGCCTCACCGAGGAAGGCAGGCTTTGTCGGTGAGAATGCTTATCTTGGCAGGGGAGTCTCATATTGCGCCACATGTGACGGCATGTTCTATCGCGGCAAGCAGGTCTTTGTCGTTGGTGGGGGCAACACTGCCTGTGAGGAGGCAACCTACCTCGCAAGGCTTGCCGAGAAGGTAACGCTTCTCGTGCGAAAGGACCACCTGAGGGCGATGAGCTCGCTTGCCAACTCCGTCCTTGAGAATCCGAAGATTGAAGTTAGGTACCTAACTTCAATTGTTGAGCTTCGCGGACGTGAGGGGGCGGTGACGTCACTCCCTGACACCATCGTGCTGTCTGTTGGCGAGGCAGGAGCCACTCCACACATCGAGGAGCTTTCGTTTGCGCCTGGGTCCTTTGGCGTCTTTGTTGCCGTTGGCCGCGAGCGAGATCCGAGCTTGTAAGCGATCTTGTAGACCTGGATGCGGACGGCTACGTCCTCACAAACGATTCCATGGAGACGCGCACCCCTGGTCTCTTCTGCGCTGGTGACGTGAGAACAAAGCCACTGAGGCAGGTTGTGACCGCAGCATCTGACGGCGCTGTTGCAGCCGTCAGTGCCGCCACATATCTTTCGCGGTTATGACCTAATTTCGCAGTTACCCCGACGCGCCGGCAAGCTGTCTCGCTGGGTTGTATTCCTCTAGATCAGGTGATTAGACTTCGCTCGCGAAATAAACGCGATAATATATCTTATGTAAAGTAGAGAAGTAATTGAACTGGGGCGCCTCCAAAATCCAAAGGCGCCCCAGTTTCTAAGCTCATCTCGAATCGTGAGCAGCTTCTTCTTATCGCGAACTTATTTCTCAAGTTTCTCGGGTGGAGCGAACGTCCCATGGCAGATTCTGCGAACGACGCGCTCGTTGTCTCCGTCTTCCTGCTCGTCGAGAAGGACGAGGATTCGGTCGCCTTCGAGCAGCTTGGTGTCACCGTTTGGAACGAGCTCCCTGCCGCAACGCCGCACGGACACCACAAGCGTTCTCTCGGGCCACTCAATCTGAGAGATGAGCTTGTCTGCGGCGCTGCATCCGGCCTCTATGACATACGACTGGAGCTGACGGCCGTGGCTACCCCAGTGCTCGTGCGCCTCGTCTGCGGAGGTTCCAAGCTGCCGCGCAAGCAGATGCTCATAGTAGGCGTCAACCCGCATGAGGTTTGCCGTGACATAGGCGATGACGCTCACGATCGCAAGCGACAGCAGCTGCTCGAGGCTCCCCGTGAGCTCGAATGCAAGCACTACGGCGGTCACGGGGGCCCTGATGGCGCCGGCGAACATGCCTGCGATGCCCAGCACCATGAAGTTCATGATGAAGTCCGAGCTCATCCCAAGCACACGAGTTGCGGCAGTTCCAAATATCGCTCCCGCGAGCGCGCCCATTATCACGAGTGGAAAGAGCGTTCCTCCCGGCGTCCCAGCTCCAAAGCAGACGCCAGTGAAGAGATACTTTCCAAGAAGAATCGTGGTGAGTGCAACCAGTCCTATGCCCTGCGGACGCATGAGCATTTCGAGAATCGCGTCCCCGCCGCACATGAGATCGGGCGCCGCGAGTGCCACCAATCCCGCCAGGGCGAACGGGATCACGTAGCGAAGGTAGGGCGAGCGATACCTGATCTTGGAAAGGAGATTCTGCAGCTCGAACATGCCGATGTTGTGCAGGGCGCCGATTGCGCCCATGACAAGCCCGAAGACGAGGAGAAGACATAGCTTCGTGAGGTATGACCTCAGACAGCGTGAAGCTAATGACCGGCTTGAGTCCGAGGACCTGGCTCGTCACGTAGTCGCTCATGACGGCGCTCATCATGACGGAGATGATGAGGGGCGCATTGAACGTCTTGTGGATCTCCTCAAGCGCGAACATCACGCCCGTGAGGGGCGCATGAAAGGCCGCCGCCATGCCCGCACCGGCACCGCAGGTGACGAGAAGGCGCTCCTCTCCCCTTCCACGGCCGAGCATGCGCGAGACGCCCTTGCCTGCCATGCCGCCAAGCTGGACCGATGGTCCCTCCCTGCCAAGGGAAAGACCGCCAAGCGCGCCGAGCGTTCCCTCTACGAACTTTGCGGTGATCACGCGGTGCCAGGGAGCCTCCATGGCACCCATGACCTCTGCGTCTACCTGCGGTATTCCCGAGCCGGACGTCGCCGGCTCCCAGCGTACGAGTGCGGCCACGACAACGGCCATGATGAGGAGTGCCGCGCCCCAGAGCGCCACGTTTGCGACGAGAAGCAGAGAGCTTGCGATGATCTGCCTCAGCGTGTGCTCGCTCCACGTGAGCGCAAGCCTGTAGAGCGTTACGAGCGCACCGGCAAACAGTCCGACGAGCGCTCCTTCCCACACGAGGCTCACCTGGAACCTTCTCGAGAGACGTCTGCGTATTGGGTTGCTGCGTTGCTGCACGTCTATCCCCTCTTGTGATGCTGTCGTGCAAGGAAGAGCCGGTCGCGGCTCGTGGCCACGACCGGCTGTGATTCTACGCCTCTGCGGATAAGGATGAGCGTCTGGTCTAGTCCACCTTTATCAGGGAGTAGATCTCCTGCGAGTACTCCTTGCCGATGGCCTCGCGCGGATTGAGGAAGGCGAGCTCGAGGATGAAGGAGAAGCCGAGGATCTTCGCCCCCGACTGCTCGACGAGCTTTGCCGTGGCAAGGGCCGTGCCGGCCGTGGCAACGAGGTCGTCGACGATGATCACACGGTCGTCAGGCGAGAGCGCGTCCTTGTGAATCTGCAGCTCGTCGGTGCCATACTCGAGGGCATAGCTCTGCGTGTAGACTTCTCGCGGCAGCTTTCCGGGCTTGCGGGCCGGAACGAAGCCCGCTCCCAGGCGATAGGCCACAGGCGTGCCGATGAGGAACCCTCGCGCCTCCGATCCCACGACCTTCGTGACACCCTTGCCAAGAAAGTGCTGCGTCATGGCATCGACGCATGCGGAGAAGCCCCTCTCGTCAGCAATGAGTGGCGTGATGTCCTTGAAGACGACTCCGGGTTCGGGATAGTCCGGGATGTCTACGACGAGGTTCTCATACGGGAATGGTGTCTCGTTGGCGACGTCCATGTGGTGCCCCCTGATTTGAGTGTTGCGCCGCGACAAATTGCGGCCTTACCAATCCTTGTTCCCCGTTAGGAGGGGAATGAAACGCTAGCGTGAGCGCTCGTCTCCGAGTAGCTCTCTTCTGATGAGGGACCGCCTGACGGATCCGGTGAGCTCGAGCATCCCTGTCAAGCGTCATCTCCCTCCTGAGCGCCCGCTCGCCCTCGCTCTCGCCCTGGTGTCGGGAGATCGACGCAAGCGCCTGCTCGAACATGGGTGTCTCGCGATTGGCTGCCGCAACATACTGGCGCAGGTTCTTGGGCTCGATGCCAAAGTGCGTGAGCTCGGCACACGTGACGATGAGCTCGAGGTCCTGGCCACGCACGAGATCCCTTCCCGCGGGTGAGCGAACAAGCCTGATGAGCCCGCAGTCAGCCATCTTCCTTACGATGGCCAAGCTTACGCCCAACAGCTCGGGAATCCTGTCGATGGGGTGCATCTCGTCCGCAAGCTCAGGACTGATCCTGGATGCGCGCTCACGAGACGCGCCAAACATCTCTTCTGGCGTGCTCTCTTCCTGCGTCGTCCTGCCATCGAGCTCATCCTTGATGACGCTCAGGGGCAAAAACTTCGTCTTCTGCAGGTACAGGATCGTCTCGAGACGCTGAATGTCGCGCGAGGAATAGAGACGGTATCCGCCAGGGGTGCGAGAGGGCGTGAGCAACCCCTCGTCCTCAAGGTAGCGGACCTTCGAGATGGAAAGGTCGGGATACTGCTCCTGGAGCCTTCTTACAACCTTGCCTATGGTGAGATAGCCGGCGTCGGCCATGTGCGCTACTCGCCCGTCTGGATTCTCTGGGGACGGGTCGTGTGGTAGACCATGCGGAACGTCCCCACCTGGATGGTCGAGCCGTCAACGATCGGTGCGCTCTTGACGATGGCGCCGTCAACCCAAGTCCCATTGAGAGACCCGAGGTCTTCGATGCGGGCAGAGTTCCCGTTGATGTGCAAGACGGCGTGACGACGAGAGACGGTCATGTCGTTGAGAAACACGGAGGACGACGGGTCGCGGCCAATCGTGATCTCTGACGTGTCGAGCACGAACGAGGCGCCCGTCTGCGGTCCCTTGAGGATGGAGAGGGTTGGGTAGCCGGGACGCGTCGAGCCCATGAGGTCGGGCACGGTGGCGTCCGCCGAGGGCATGCAGAAAATGGCCGTGGCGTCCGCTGCGTTCTTGATGTTCTCGTCGGACATGGAATCCCTCTCTTGGTTGTCTATTCGAACTTCGATTGTAGCGCTCTTGGCGTTATCGGCAGGCTATAGCCTCGATTGCGACGGGAGCGCCCTGGGCGATGGAAACCACTTGCACGCGAGAACAGGCGGGCATGGGCCTGGGGAAACGTTCCTCGCACGCGGCGTCGACAGCTGAGAAGTCATCGGTACCGGCAAGCAGGACTGTTACCTTCGTGACGTCGGAAAGCGTAAGGTCGAGTTCGGAGAGCACCGCCTCGACGTTGTCGAGGCATTGTGTGGCCATCTCCTTGAGCGAGCCTTTGACGAGTGCGCCCGTCTTGGGGTCGGCGGGAGGCTGTGCGGAGACGAACACGTAACGGCCGGCACTCGTACCCTCAGAAAAGGGCGTTGAGGTCCGCGGCGCCCTACTTGCCGAGATGGCATACATTGCTAATCCACCGTCCTTTAGGCAGCCTTTGCTCCCATGAGGTTGGGGCTCAGCTCGTCAACGAGACCGAAACCGCTCCTCGCATAGGTAAGCTTAGCAGTTGCGACGTACGTGCATGCCCCAACTGTGCGTCCTGCCTGCGACCATGTGCAGACGCCCGCGGTGTCGCCCGGCGCGCATAGCTGGGCCGTTGAAGACATGGTCCTCACATAGGTCGTGGGGCCGGCGTCTGGCCATACGAGTCCCTTGGTGGTTGCCTGGGTGGCAACGGGACACATCAGTGCGAGGTCATAGGCAAAGGGCCGCTCGCCCATGGCCTTCTGGGGACTTGCGAGGACGTACGAGTCATAGGTGCCAAAGGCCCAGTCGAGCAGCGCCTCGGTGTCCGTGAAGCGGCCCTCGCGCGTCTGGCAGCCAAGGACAACGGTGTAGAGCGTGGTGCCATGGCGCCTGGCGCAGCCCATGAATGCCGTCACGTAGTTGCCCGCCCCCGTCTTGATGCCCAGAAGCCCGTCATAGCTGCCGAGTAGGTGGTCGACCGTGGGAAAGGTCGTCTCGATGCCGTTGACGGTCGTCGACTGCATGCGGACCGTGTCTGCGATGAAGGGCTGCGTTGTCATGGCGTAGCGGGCGAGGATGGCGAGGTCGTGGACGGTCGAGTGGTGCCCGTCGGCATCGAGTCCGTGGGGGTTCTCGAAGTGGGTGTCGTTCATGCCGAGTTCGGCTGCTTGTCATTCATCATCTGGACGAAGGCGTCCTCGGAGCCAGCGACAGCAACGGCCACCTCGTAGGCGGCGTCGTTGGCGGAGTAGACGAGCATGACGTGGAGCAGGTCCTCAAGGCTCGACGTGCTGCCGGCCTCGTAGCCTGCCACCATGGCGTTCTCTGCAAGCTCTGGCTTCGAGAGGGTGCAGACCTTGTCGAGTGGTGTGCCACTCTCGAGCGCCACGACCGCCGTCATGACCTTGGTGACCGACGCCATGTTGATCTGCTCGTCCGGGTTCTTCTCATAGAGCACCGAGCCCGTGGAGTCCACGACGATGGCGGCCTGGGCCTCGCTGAGGCTGGGCTCGGAGTCGGCGGCTAGGGCATGGCGTGGCACCATGACGAGGGCAGCGATGACGGAGAACGTAGCGACGAGCGTCCAGGCGGCCACACGCGAGTGTCTTGTTCCCATGCTAGCTACGACGTCCCCTTCTGATGGATTCTCTGACGATGGCCGCACCCTCCGCCGTGTAGACGATAGCCGTGATGACGGACATCACGCATCCCGCGTAGACAAACAGCAGGCCCACGGGACCACCCACGGAGTTGAGGCCGGGAAGCCACGCGGCCCTGATTATGCCGAGTCCTTCGATGGTGGGAAGCCCAAGGAGCAGGTCGCAGAACCCGAACATGAGCAGCGCCGTGGTTATCTTGCCGATGTAGACCACGTCTACCGGCCTCTCGCGGAATCTTCTCACGATGAGGCCGCCAACTGCGAGGTAGCAGTCCCTCGCGATGACGAGGATGGCCACCCAAACGGGCAGCTCGCCGACGATGACGAGGCCAAGGACGCCCGTGAAGAGCAGAAACCTGTCGCAGATTGGATCGAGGAGCTTTCCAAACCAGCTGACCGTCTGCGTGCGCCTGGCAATCTGGCCGTCTGCCCAGTCCGTGCATGCGGCGACGGCGTAGGTGGCGATGGCGAGCGGCCGGCAGATGCCCTGGATGAAGAGCACGAGGAAGAGGCAGGTAAGCAGCATCCTCATGATCGTGAAGGCGTTCGCCACGGTGAGAATCCTGTTCGAAGGGTTGTCCGAGCTGCCCACGGGCGCGCTCGTGTCGGGCTCGAAGCCCTGGCTTACCTTCTTCTCTAGCCAATCCCTGAACGTCAAAGCTGCTCCTTGATAGATGTGACGCCCTCTCCTGCCAAAAGCGCTTTAGGGTAAGTGTAATACCCCCCAATTTGGGTAAGGCTA
>ENA-OQED01000851-OQED01000851.1-human-gut-metagenome-genome-assembly--contig:-NODE-851-length-11794-cov-1.014228_pt1 | contig 11794 bp, 18 predicted proteins | sample MGYA00242790_ERZ504625 | MGnify/ENA primary metagenome ERZ504625 (study PRJEB26092, sample SAMD00036345) | human gut metagenome | host: Homo sapiens | study: EMG produced TPA metagenomics assembly of...
CAGCTTGCACGAAGACCGGCTCTTCGCCGCCTGCATACACGGTGGCCGGAATGAGGTTGGCGACGCGCATGCGGCGGGCAGCGCCCTTGCCGAACTCGGTACGGGCAGCGCCTTCAAGAGTGATGGTGGTAGCCATGGGCTATTTCTCCTTATGTTTTATTCGTTCATTCTGTTTCGGCGCATCAACGAGCCGTGAATCAACCCACAAGGAGCCTACAATCACACGCCGAGTCGATTACGGAAGCCATACGCTTCCCTCGCCAAGACAACAGTTAACCAGTATACGGCGAGGGCGGACATTATCGAAAAACGTCTCACATCAAAAATGAAAAAATCTGTCAAAGCCCACGAAAACGCCGTACGCACGTACAATCGATAGTAATTGTGAACAATCCGTCAATCGCAAGGAAACGAGACAGCAATGAAGCATGACAATGACACAATCGTTCGCGACATTTGCATCGCCACGGGAGCCGTGACGGCTGCCTGTATCGCATCGTTGGCTACGACTGCGAAATACCTGTTCCATTTCTGCATCGATACGCAATGGAAACGTTCCGTTTTCCAATCAATCGCTGATTGCGCCGGAGCGTATCGAAAAACTTCAGCAGGGTGAGGCACAGGAAGCAGGAGAATGGTTCGCGCAAGCCAAACAGCCTGTGACGATTACCAGCGATGATGGACTTCGACTGCATGGATGCTGTTCGATCCGGATTGCACTGCGCCAAAACCACACCTGTACGCAATCTGCATGCATGGTTATACCGGTGTACCGGAGGAAACCGCGAAATGGGCACATCGTTACGCCCGCATAGGCTTCACCGTATTGGTTCCGTCACAGCGTGCCCAAGACTTGAGCGAGGGACGGTACGTCGGCATGGGCTGGCTTGAACGCAATGATCTACTGAATTGGATCGACCTTATCGCGTCGAGTGACGCCGACGCCCGTATCCTGCTGTATGGCGGTTCGATGGGCGCGGCAACGGTGATGATGACGACGGGAGACCCGCGTCTGCCGCGCAATGTGGTGTCCGCGATTGTCGGATAGCGGCTACACGTCTGCGCGCATGGTGTTCATCGACAGCCTTCGGCATTCGTCGCGTCTGCCGAAACCGCTTGCCGCGGTATGTGTGGATGCCGCGGGATTGTTCTGCAAACATTATGCAGGGTACGATTTTTCGGAAGCCACCTGTCTGCAGTCGCTCAGACATACTGTCATTCCGATGCTGTTCATTCATGGCGAACAGGACGACATCGTGAGCTCACGTTTTCTCAAGATCAATTACGAAGCGTGCTCGAGCATCGATCGAGAAAAGCTCATGGTTCCCGACGCACGCCATATGGAAGCATCCGTCGTGGATCCCGAACTGTATTGGAACACCGTCAATGCCTTCATCAAACGCGCATTCGAATTGTGAGCCATGAAAACTGTGTCAAGGTTCACATGAGATTTTCCTCATGCTTATCCCCAAGGTGAACATACACAATGTTCATTTGTTGGAAAATCCAATGAAATCAACGGCTTACCCACTTCTGCCGCCTCCCGGCACGCTCAAGGCCACGGAATACTCACCATTATCTTGTTGTTTGTTCGTCGCAGGGCGAACAAACAACAGAGAGGAACGAATATTACATGGCCAATCAACATCCTTGGCATGTCGGCCGCCTTCCTTGGACCCTTCGTCGAAAAGGACATCAAGAAATCGGCTTTGATCTCAACGGTCTGCTTCGCCTGCAGGTTCGCCGGTACCGGAGCCAGTATCGCGGCAGGATGCCCCCGGCGTGCTCATCTTCTATGGCGTAATCATGGGCATTGGATTGGGCGTCGGCTATCTGACGCCGGTGAAGAACCTAATGCTGTGGTTCGCCAAAGGTCTCGCCACCGGCATCGCCGTCGCGGGATTCGGTCTGGCCAAGGCCATCGCGGGAAGCATCAGCGTCATCCTGACCGTCGATGCCGTGTTCAACGCTGCCGGTGCTGCTTGAGCAGCACTTTGGCATGAAGTCAGTGTCCACCGTGCACGGACTGGCTTTGAGCGCGTGGGCGTTCGCCGGATTGTCCGGCAACCAGTTGGCATCCTTCGTCGTCTCTCATGCGACGGATGCGGCCCACCGATACAGCGCGCTGATTCCGATCATCACCGTACTGTACGCCGTCGCTCTCGCGTCCATCATCGCCGTGACGCTCGCCACGAAAGGCAAGGGCGCCAACGCCTTATCATCACGTTGAGCGGCATGATACATCGTTCAACACGCTGACACGGCGGATGAGCCCATCAACGCCTTATGCGGATGTTCTGGGCATTCGCTTGTTAGCCGCCCTGCGCCGGGGAACAGACTCTGGTTCCGCTCCCCGGCGAACTTCTTCCCATTGATATATACGATGTATATGATTCTTTCCTTTCCCAATCCATTTCCCCGTATTCCACCGCATCGCCTTCCGATTCACGTACGCTGACGGTAGCCGTGAAAAACAATGGCATCCCCTCCGTTGCGGTCGAATATATGGATCAGATACCACAATTGCAGCAATACCATGACGAACAAGGTTCCCCTGCCCGCGTGTTTTCCGCCACACAGGTACTGTAGTGGGTATGGAACAATCATCTGGAGCTTTCCCGCCGTCCCGCATCGAAGTGCGCGGTGCCTGCGTACATAATCTCAAGAACGTCGACGTCGACATTCCGTTGAACAAATTAGTCGGCATCGCCGGTATCTCCGGGTCCGGAAAGAGCTCTCTCGCTTTAGGTGTGCTATACGCTGAAGGATCCCGACGTTATCTGGAGGCTTTGTCGACGTATACCAGGCGACGTCTCACCCAAGCGAGTCGAGCGCAGGTAGTCGACATACGTCATGTGCCCGCGGCTCTCGCCTCCATCAAAGACCTTCAGTGCCCGGCGTGCGATCCACGTTCGGCACGATGACGGAGCTGCTCAACAGTCTGCGTCTGTTGTTCTCCCGTTGCGCCTCACATGTCTGCGAGCATTGTGGCGAACGCAACCGTCCCACAATGAACGTGGCGGCCGAGTTGCCTATACGATGCACATCCTGCAATCAACTCATGCACCCACCATCCGCCGAACAGCTGTCGTTCAATTCCGCCGGCGCATGCCCGACCTGCTCCGGAACAGGCATCGTGCGAACCGTCGACCGTGCTTCCCTGGTACCAGACGAGACCAAAAGCATCGACGCCGGCGCAGTATTACCATGGGGATCGTTGATGTGGGATCTGATGAAGCAGGTGTGCGGCGCGATGGGAGTGCGCACGAACATTCCATTCAACCAGCTGACCGACGCCGAGCGGGACATCGTGTTCAACGGCCCGGCCGTCAAGAAGCATATTCTATACAAACCGAAGAAAGGCAATGATTTCGCCGAACTTGACTTCACGTACTTCAACGCCGTGTATACCGTGGAGAACGCGCTCGCCAAAGCCAAGGATGAGAAGGGTATCAAACGCGTGTCGAGATTCCTCAGCGAACAACCATGTCCGGATTGTTCCGGTACGAGGCTTTCACAGCAGGCTCGTCAACCGCAGATTCTCGGTATTAATCTGGCACAAGCCACGGCGATGACACTTGACGAAACGATACGTTGGGTGCGTTCAGTACCCAAGTCATTGCCGCAGGAGATGCGTGCGATGGCCACAGCCATCTGCGAATCGTTCGAGGATACGGCCGAGCGGCTCGTGGAACTCGGATTATGCTATTTGTCGCTTGACCGCGCAGGTGCGACACTGTCCACCGGCGAGCGCCAACGTGTGCAGTTGGCCCGTTCGGTGCGTAACCGCACTACAGGCGTGCTGTATGTGCTGGATGAACCGTCTATCGGATTGCATCCGGCGAATGTGGATGGACTGTTGGGCGTGATGCGCGATTTGGTGGCTGACGGCAATTCGGTGGTTGTGGTCGATCATGATACCCGTGTGCTTGCCGCGATGGATCATTTGGTGGAGATGGGTCCAACGGCCGGTGCCGAAGGCGGTCATGTGATCGCTCAGGGTGCGGTGGCGGATGTTATGACGGCACCTGGTTCTCAGATAGCGCCTTTTCTGCGTGATGGTGGCAAAATACATGAGCGGGCGCGGCCGCAGATTGACTTAGATGCGATGTTCGCCAAGGGTCGGATTCATTTGGAGACGAATACCGTGCATACGGTGCATCCGTTATTGGTGGACATTCCGCGAGGACGTCTCACTGTGGTGTCTGGCGTGTCGGGTTCCGGTAAGACGACAATGGTATTGGAGACACTGGTCCCTGCGTTGCGCTCGGCCGCTGATGGTACCGTTTCCCCGAGCTCGATTCGTCTGATTGACGCGGATGGCATTTCGAAAGTGGAACTGATCGATGCCACGCCCATTGGAGCAAACATCCGTTCGACCGTGGCGACATATTGCGGTGTTCACGATGATCTGCGTCGTGCGTTTGCGAAGACTTCCGATGCCCATAAGAAGAATCTCAAACCTGGCGCATTCTCATACAACACGGGCAAGTTGCGCTGCTCCACTTGCGATGGAACCGGTACCATTTCGTTGGACGTGCAGTTCCTGCCCGATGTTGACGTCACGTGTCCCGATTGCCATGGGACACGGTATGCACAGACCGCCGATGACATTCGATTGGTTTGCGCGGACAGCGTCGCCCGTTCACTGCCGGAATTGATGTTGCTAAGCGTCGACGAGATGATGCCTCTATTGGATTTCCTACGCCCCGTTCGATCGAAACTGGCCACACTGCATGAGCTTGGCCTGGGGTATCTGACACTTGGCGAGCCGACTCCTGCGTTATCAGGCGGCGAAGCGCAACGGCTGAAGCTGGCCAGCGAAATGGGACGCGGACAGTCCGGTTCGGTATTCGTGTTCGACGAGCCGACGATCGGGCTACACCCGTTGGATGTGCTGGTATTACTACGCGTGTTCGACTCGTTGGTGGCTTCTGGGGCGACAGTTGTAGTAATCGAACATGATCTTGATGTAATCGCGAACGCGGATTATCTCATCGACATGGGTCCGGGCGGAGGCATGGCCGGCGGTCGCATCGTATGCGAGGGAACACCGGAAACGGTCCGTGCCTGTCCTGACAGCGTCACGGGCAGATATCTGCGTGGATGATCCGACGCGAACTCGCCCGTGACGGTTTCCCATAGCTGCTTTCCTCGGGGTTGTCTGGGATACAGTCAGAAATCCCAGTCATCGTCGTCGGTCTCGACTGATTTGCCCATTACGTACGAGCTTCCCGAACCGGAGAAGAAGTCATGGTTCTCATCGGCGTTCGGACTTAACGCGGCAAGGATCGACGGGTTCACGTCGCAGATCTCTTGTGGGAAAAGCGCTGGATATCGAGATTCATCAACGCCTTGTTGCCGTTGTATCGCAGGAACTTTTCGACATCTTGCGTCAATCCGACAGGCTCGTAGAGGCTGCGCGTGTACTCCACCTCGTTGTCATACAACTCGTTGAGCAGGTCGTAGGTGTAGTCGCGCAGTTCGCCGCGTTTGTCCTCGCTGACCAGCTCAAGCCCTTTTTGATATTTGTATCCGATGTAATAACCATGCACGGCTTCGTCGCGGATAATAAGACGGATCACGTCGGCGGTGTTGGTGAGTTTGGCATGCGCGGAGAAATACATCGGTAGATAGAAGCCTGAGTAGAACAGGAACGATTCCAGCAGCGTGGAGGCCACTTTGCGCTTGAGTGGACTATCCCCCTCGTAATAGTCGAGCACGATGCGCGCTTTCCTTTGCAGATACTCGTTCTCCTCACTCCAAGAGAACGCCTCGTCGATCTGTCGGGTGGAACACAAGGTGGAGAAAATCGAGGAATAGCTCTTGGCGTGCACTGACTCCATGAACGCGATGTTCGTATAGACGGCTTCCTCATGCGGGGTAAGCGCATCGGGTATGAGGCTGACCGCGCCAACGGTTCCCTGGATGGTGTCAAGCAAGGTGAGACCGGTGAACACGCGCATGGTCAACGTATGCTCGGCCTCGCTCATTGTGCGCCAAACGGGCAAATCATTGGAGACGGGCACTTTCTCCGGCAGCCAAAAATTGCCGGTCAACCTGTCCCATACCTCAAGGTCCTTGTCATCCTCAAGTTTGTTCCAGTTGATGGCACTCACACGGTCAATGAGCTTAATCCTCTGTCGAGGTACGGATATCGGCGCCATGATGGTCGTCCTTTCTAATCGTCGTCTTATCGTCGCGGCCGTATAACCGCCTGTATTCGTCCGGAGCCGTCAGACGAAGCATCGCGCGGTAAACCAAACGAGACATGTCTTTTCTTTTCCTTTCAAGTCACAGGTTTCACAACATGCAACTGACGCAGCCTTGTACTTCGGTGCCAGACAACGCCTGCTGACGAATGCGGATGTAATACAGCGTTTTGATGCCTTTGCGCCATGCATAAATCTGCGCCTTGTTCAAATCTCGGGTAGTCGCCGTATCGGGGAAGAACAAGGTCAACGACAGGCCTTGATCGACATGCCGCGTTGCCTCGGCATACGTATCAACAATGGCCTTCCATCCGATTTCGTACGCATCCGCGAAATACTGGAGATTGTCGTTGGTCATATACGGAGCTGGATAGTAGATCCGTCCAATCTTGCCTTCCTTGCGAATCTCAATCTTCGAGGCGATAGGATGGATGGAGCTCGTGGAATGATTGATGTACGAAAATTGACCCGGTGGGCGGCACGGCCTGTAGATATTGGTTGAAGATACCGTCACGTATGATGTCGTCACGCAGACGACGCCAATCATGCTCGTCGGGGATATGGATGCCCCGCCGTGCGAACAGCGACGCGATTTTCCCGGTCTTCGGCGCCAGCGAGCGCTCGCCGTTCGTATATTTGTCGAAATAGTTGCCTGCGCCTGCAGGCTTCGCATAGGCGGACCGTTCGAAGCCTGCAAACCGTGTTCCGCGTTCGACTGCGAGCTCATGCGAGGCACGGTAGGCATGGTACGCAACGGTCATGAAGTACATGTCGGTGAAGTCGAGGGCTTCCGGCGAACCGTACATGATCGATTCTCTGGCAAGGAATCCATGGAGGTTCATCTGTCCCAGGCCGATGGCATGACCTTCGTCGTTGGCGCGTCGGATGGATGGCACACACGCGATGTCCGTATGTTCCGACACCGAGGTCAATGCGCGAATCGCACGTTCCACGGTTCGTCCCAAATCACCGTCCATCGCTTTGGCGATGTTGAGCGATCCAAGATTGCAGGACACGTCACGTCCCACGTGATTGTAGGACAGATCCTCATGATAGGTGCTTGGCTCCTGCACTTGGAGGATCTCCGAGCACAGGTTGCTCATGGCGATTCGTCCGTCGATCGGGTTGGCTCGGTTCACAGTATCTTCGAACACCATGTACGGGTATCCGGATTCGAATTGCAATTCGGCCAAAGTCATGAAGAACTCTCGTGCGTCGATGTAGGTTTTCCCGATGCGTTCATCGTCCACCATATTCCGGTAGTTTTCGCTGATGGAGACATCGGCGAAGGGTCTACCCATGACGCGTTCGACGTCATATGGCTGAACAGGGCCATAGGTTCGTGTCTCTTCGCCAGCTCGAATGTGATGTCGGGTATCACTACTCCAAGAGCCAAAGATTTGATACGGATCTTCTCATCCGCGTTCTCGCGTTTGGTATCGAGGAAATGCATGATGTCCGGATGATGAGCGTTGAGGTACACCGCACCGGCACCCTGTCTAGCGCCCAACTGGTTGGCGTAGCTGAAAGAGTCCTCAAGCAGTTTCATCACAGGCACAACGCCGCTGGACTGGTGTTTGATGCGCTTGATGGGCGCGCCGGCCTCGCGCAGATTGCTAAGCAACAGCGCGACGCCTCCACCTCGTTTGCTCAGCTGCAATGCGGCGTTGATGCCACGCGATATGGACTCCATGTTGTCTTCGATACGTACGAGAAAACAGCTGACCGCCTCTCCGCGCTGGGCTTTGCCGAGGTTGAGGAAAGTGGCGTCGCCGGTTGGAAACGCCTGATATAAGTCTTCGAAATACGATTCGGCGGCCGCATGGTCGCCGGGCGGCAAGCGCGAGCGCAACGGCGGCCGCGCGTTGCGGGAAGTTCTCCAGGTATTGTTTGCCGTCAAAGGTTTTCAATGCGTATGAGCGGTGGAACTTGAAAGCTCCGAGGAATGTATCGAATTCGAATCCGCAGTCATCCACGTTGCGGTAGAACCTGTCAAGGAATTCGGCATCATATTGGGCAAATACGGATTCGTCGTAATAGCCGTCTGCGATGAGCCGGCTGAGTCTGTCTTGTGTGGAGTTGAAGCGGACGGTGTTCGGCAGCACGTGCTTTTCGACGTACTCGCGTACGGCTTGGATGTCTTTATCAAATTGGATGCGCCCCTGCTTGTCGTAGAGATTCAGCATCGCGTTGAGCGAGTGCCAGTCATGGGCGCGATCGTAGGAGGCTATGACGTCGGTTGCTGCGTGTGGTGTCGTTGAATCTTCTGGCATGGTTATCGTTGTTCCTGTTGTGTGTATTCGTCGAAAAATCTGCGCAGTCCTTCGCGCACGGTCGCGGTGTCTTCTGAAGTGCCCATCAGTTCGAACCGGTAGAGTAGCGGCACGCGGCATTTAGCCGCGATGATGTCGCCCGCGATGCCGTAGGCTTCGCCGAAGTTGGTGTTACCCGATGCGATGACGCCGATGATGCCACTGCGGTTGCGTTCATCATTGAGGAATCGTTTGACTTGCACGGGCACTGCTTTGCCGATTGTTCCTCCGCCGTATGTGGGTGTCAGCAAGACGTAGGGCTCATCCACATGCAGCTCCGGCTCGTCCGGCCGCAGCGGGATGCGCATTGTATGAATGCCGAATTCATCCAATCGGCATCCTTCGACGAAGCGTGTCGTATTGCCCGATGCCGACGAGAAGTACACCAACGCGCTCACCTGCAGCGAGCCTCCAGCTCGTGGATTTTGTCGGGACGATACCCGGACCAGGATTCGTCGTCTGCGATGATGACTGGCATCTGCCGCCATCCTTCGTTCCGCAATCTGTCGGAAATACGTGCGTTGGCCGTAATGTCGACAGTCGTATAGGGAAGGCCTCGTTTGTCCAATTGGCGTTTCGTCGCCGTGCATTGCGGGCAGTTTGCTTTGGTGTATAACGTAATGTTCATGTTCCACGTCCTTTCACGACCGTACGTCGTTGGTATGTGGCACACATTATCCGAACGAAAATAAAAATCAAGACCACAACATACAGTGCCTCGTCACATTTTCAAACACTATATACGGCGTGTTTCCAGTATTGGCAACAGTTTTGAAGTTCTCGAGCAGGACATGGGCCGGATTTGTGGGATTTTTCACATCGGATGCAATCGTTCTTCACCGAAAGCCCCATGCCATAAAAAGGCATATAGGAACCAGGGTCTTATTCCCTTCGGGAACCCAGCCGTCACTCACTCAAGTTGACCTTGGACACCCAATCATGCACCAACCGCAGAAAAGACAGACATCCCGCACCCCGGCAACGCAGATTCAGGTTTCTTCGCAGAAATCTGCAGAGAGTCTTTCGGCACACTTTTCGATCGAGCTGGGAGATATCCGACATACCACACCGACCAACGGTATGTATAATGTTGGTGTATTCGACTCCATCATCGAAGGAGAGGCATATGGCGCGCAATGCGCACCCTGAGGTGACACGACAGCGAATCCTTGACGCCGCGAAAAAGCTGTTCGCGCAAAAGGGGTATGAGCGCACCACGATTCAAGATATTCTCGACGAGCTCGAAGACCTCAGCAAAGGCGCTATCTACCATCATTCAAAAACAAAGAAGCGATGCTGCATGCGCTGATAGATTCCGACAACGAACGACTTCTTCCCCAGGCAAATCAAGAGGATGGCTCGCGAAACGGATTGCAGAAACTACGCAATTCGCTCATGATGCAGATTACCGACACCGAACATATGACCCTCATGCGCGATGCGTTTCCCCTGCTGAACGACCCGAAAATCCTCGCCGAAAATCTTCGCATCTGGCGAACCGACAGCACCAAAATCGCGTACGACTTCATCCAGGAGGGGTTAAGGGACGGTTCAATCACAACCGAGTACCCTCAAGAAGCCGCGGAACTTTTTTCACTGCTGTTCAATTACTGGCTAGCCCCAAACTTCTACCCCATCACTACCCTAAGTGAATTCAAGCATCGCATCCACTGTCTTGGATTGATTATGGACTCGCTCGGAGTTCCACTTATCGATCACGACAGTGATATGGAAGATCGGCTTGCGGAAGGCTTCTTCCTACTCGCCAGTAATCCGCAATAAAAACTCGGCAATGTCAATCTATCTTTATTTGTACCTTTTTTACATACCGTCAGTCGGTATCGAAAGGAATAGTCATGAAAAACTCGTCAGCAAAGACACTCCAATCCAGCTTGCGCTCCGCAAACTTCATCCTGCTTGTACTCGGTCAAGGCATTTCCTTGTTCGGCAATACCATGCTCCGATTTGCCATGTCCATGTGGGTACTGGACGAAACCGCATCATCCACGACCTTCGCCACCGTGCTGGCCATATCCGTCATTCCGACCATACTTATTAGCCCATTCGGAGGTGTTATGGCCGACCGAGTAAGCAAACGTGCCATGATGGTGGCGCTCGATATCATCTCAGGAATCGTCACACTGCTCGCGACTGTGTTTTTCGCACTATCCGGATTCAACATTCTCGCCATCGCCATCATGCAGATAGTGTTGGCAGTACTCGATGCCATGGAAACTCCCGTCGTGCAATCCGCACTGCCACAAATCATCGGAAGAGAGTCCTCCACTGATCTTCGCCGAGGCGCGGCCATCATCAACCAAGTGCAGCAGCTCAGCCAATTACTCCCGAGTTTCCTAGGTGGCGTGATGTACGGGCTGGTCGGCATTCGACCGATGATGCTCATCACCGCAGCATGTCTTCTGTCGGCAGCCATGGTTGAATGCTTCATCAGACTCGCAAAGCCCCTATCGAATCAAGATGATGCCGGCATCTGCCTGCTCGACGTCATCATTGGCGATATGCATTCGGCGACCGCTTTCCTGCTTCGCAAGGAGCCGACCGTAGCACGATTAGCCGGTGTTTGCACATGGATCAATCTGATACTGACTGGATTCAGTTCAGTAAGCTTTCCTTACATTATTCGAACTACGTTAGGCTACGATGCGGCGACATATGGTCTATGCGATGGCATTATCGGCATTGCCGGCATAGCGGGAACATTCATCGCTGGCTGTTTCGCCAACCGTTTGAAATCACGAAACGCCCCTTCGTTGTTGTTCGTGGAAAGTCTTATGCTGCTCCCACCGGCCATCGCCTTCCTGCTTCCATGTTCAACGCAAACCAAGCTCATCATGCTGGTGCTCTGCACTGCGGCAGTCATAATCGCCGTTGATTTCTTGAACCTCATTCTCGTACCATCTATTCAGATGAGGACACCAACCGCGCTTACAGGCAAGGTCATGGCCATTATTTCATCATTGACGATATGCGCCCAGCCACTCGGGCAAATGCTTTACGGATGGCTGCACGCACATTGCACGGTTTGGCTTATTCTGCTGATTTCAGCACTGGCATCACTACCCTTGGCATGGTTGGCTCGCCCACTGTTTGCGCACCTTGACGATACGATTTCCAAGTAAGGCAGGGTAATGAAGCCGATATACGAACGTCCGTATGCTGAGAATGCCGCCCAACATATTGCGATTCGGCTTGAAATCAGCCTTCCTTAAACGAATGCCTTTCTGCTTGCAACGAATCACCACCAGCGCG
>ENA-OQED01000853-OQED01000853.1-human-gut-metagenome-genome-assembly--contig:-NODE-853-length-11788-cov-1.099391_pt1 | contig 11788 bp, 13 predicted proteins | sample MGYA00242790_ERZ504625 | MGnify/ENA primary metagenome ERZ504625 (study PRJEB26092, sample SAMD00036345) | human gut metagenome | host: Homo sapiens | study: EMG produced TPA metagenomics assembly of...
CCATCTCTGGTATCATATATAAATTTTGAAATTTCCTCATTTCTTCCACAATTTATCTCGTTATGGGTCATCGGAATAACAACTATTATATCATCACAATACCTTCTATATATTCCTTTCTGAGAAGTAATAAAATCATTAATTCTTTTATCAAAATCTATCATATATACATTAGCATATACAGCACTTATAGATGAACCTTGCGGAATCTGATAATCTTTACTATTTTTATGAAGATGCTTCTTTTTAAAATCATGAAATTCATCTGTTTCAAAATATTTATCCAACTCACGCATATCTCTTCTAAATAACCCTTTTTCAGCCTCTATATCCTCAGCTTCAACATATGTAAACTTTGTAATATTCTTATAAATTGCATAATCAGCTACATCCAACGACTTTTCACCAACCACACATTTAATTTTTCCTTTAAATATCTATGATCAAGATTATCAAAAAATTTACTAAAATCACCAACAAAAATATAAGCTGATTCACATTTAGCAATATACTCAAACACTTCTTTTGCAAAATCAATATTGCATTTTCCTGGTGAGCAGTTTCTATATGCTGTTGAAACACGACCTATTCCTTTTGACTTCATATAATTATTATATTTGCTATTAAGACGATTTCCATAGTACTCATAAATAAATCTGTCAATGTGTGCTGCATAGTATATATCCCGATTTTTTCTTTAATAAACTTATTTCCTTCTAAATCATTTGTGTATTTGCTGCAATCCATTTGAAAGTGGATAAACGGATAAAAACCGTGCCTACTAACCCAATTAATATTTTGAACACTTTGCTCATAGTTAGTATGGTATTTCTTTTTATCAAAGTGAGTATAGAATTTATCTTTGTATATTTGTTTGCTCATTTTTTCTCCTAAAAGCTTACTGATTAACGACCGGTAGATATCAAATATCAGTAAGCATTAAAATCAATTGGACCTTGCTTTCGCAAGGAACTCTACCATCCTCCAAATACGATGTATTGTATAATATTATTAACAGCTACTTTAATTCACTGGTAATAGGAGGTCATACAATGGACAATATAATTCTTAATATCATCAACTGTATGCTATTAATTCTGTTCAAGAATATTCTTGACATAGATACGTAAAACCCTTATAGCTATTTCTATAAGGCAAAAGCTATTATTAATCTGTCACTTGATAATAGTATAATACTACTTTTTATATCCATATGGAATAGACTCCTCAGCAACTCGCAACATACTATTTTCTGAAATATAATCATATATATGTCTATTAGAGCCTTTGTACTCTTCAATTGAAGCGGATACATCTGAATGCTCCTCAAAATTCTCCACCTGCTCCATAACTTTCTTAAATACTTCCGGGCTATATTGTGGTGGATAACCATTCTTAACTAGACAAATCTTTATTTCCAATTTCAACTGATCTCTTACATTTTGATTGTTAAGCCAATCAGCAAAAGAAGATTTGTATCAATGATTTCCTTTACCTTTATTGCCAAGTTTTTGCACTTATCATTGATTACAATACCATCGATCTCTTTATCCGTTCCATACTCAAAATCATATTGGTCACGCATAGAAATCAAAATATCATAAAATGCCTTTTCTTCAAAAGTAAGTCCTATTTTTCGAAAGCTTTCTCTATTTTCATTCATTGCTCTTAGAATAGCTAACGCCTGCTCTGTTGCAATTTTAATAATATCTTCTGAAACCTGTTCCTGTGCTTCACCTGCTTCTTCCGCAGAAAGATGTTTACGTCTCTCATGGTATTCTGCAATAGTCTTTTCCAACATTTCCTGATATGTCTTTGCAGCTAATCTGTTAACTTTCCCATATTCCTTAATCTGTTTACGAAGCATTTTGACAAGAAGTTCGAGCTTAGTTGCCGGCATCTTAACGTCAGATAACTTTTCAAAATATTCTGGTGAAAAAATATCCTCTTCCTCACCACTCTCAAGAATGCTCTCAACCTGATTATATTTTAATGCTTCCTCCACCATCTTAGAAACTGCACGATTCATACTGTCAGTATCCACTTCACTTGTCCCACACATTTTACGGACAAAACCTGCTATTGCCATAAAGCATTGTGCCAAAGCAGATTCTTCTTCTCCAAGATACCCTGAAGGCTGACATATATCAAATGCCATTCCCATAGATTTAACAGTCTTCAGAAAATATGTTTTAAAAGATACTGTCTGAGAACCATTTTTTCCTTCTGACTGCAACTCTTGAGTTGATACAAAAACATATTCTGCTGCTTTGGCAAGAAGCCTGTATCGGTCAATCGGATTGCATTCCATATTTATAAATGGTGTTAAATCATAGCCTATAAACATATTTTTTAGCTCTTCCAATTCTTCCCTAAATACCGATGTAGCCTGCTCAACATCATCAGAAGTTGGTGCAACCGAGCTATTTCCGCCATATAATTTCATGGCTTCACGCATATTATCACGGATTCCTATATAATCAATCACCATACCATACTCTTTTCCTGGATACTTTCTGTTTACACGGCTTATGGTCTGTATTAACAAATGCTTTTTTAATGGTTTATCATTGTATAAATATGTGAGACACGGAACATCAAACCCAGTAATCCACATATCTACAACAATAACTATACGAAAGTTTGACTTTTCTTGCTTAAAAGCAGCATCTAACTCTTCGGAACGTTTATCATTCTTAACGCCACCAAGATAGTTATACATATCCTGCTCATCATTTTTTCTAACACTAGATACCATTGCAATAAGTGGCATAGGTTTCAATTCATTTAATTCTTCATCTGTTCCATCAGTACCATCCGGCACTTTCTTTTCTTCAAACCATTCAGGATACTTATCTTTAAATTTCGACAATAAAGCATAAGCAATCTTTCTATTAGAACAAACCACCATTGCTTTCTGTATTCTATTCGGATCTGCATCACAGGCTGAAACATAATGATTATGAATATCTGTAGCAAGACGCTCTAATCTGGAAGGTTCCCCAAGAATTATTTCCATAGAACTCATTGCCTTCTTACTTGCTTCGACATCTTCAAAAGTAGCACCATCATCAGCACACTTTTTATAGTAGTCCTCAATCTCTTTTACCTTGTTTTTATCAAGTAATACTTTTGCAATACGAGGATGATATTTAATAGAAACAGTAAGTCCATCTGCAACAGCCTGATCCATCGTATATCTATCAATTTCATCACCAAAAGTCTGATATGTTTCTGCAATAGGTGTTCCTGTAAATCCTACAAATGTAGCCTGTGGAAATGCCTCTTTTAACACCTTTGCATATGGCTTTGATACCATAGCTTTCATATTCGCATCCGCATCTTTACTGAATTGAATTTTTTTAGAGTGTTCAAGCTGAGTTCTATGTGCTTCATCAGAGAAGCATATAATATTCTGTCTGTCATTGATAAGACCTATTTTGTCATCTTCCCTATCACAAAACTTCTGAATAGTGCATATATAGAATCCACCACTTTGTCTTGCTCCAAGTTCCTGTCTTAGTTGTGTTCTATTCTTAACAACAGAAACCTCTCCAAGATTAAGGAATTCTGTACTCTTTGTAAAAAGCTTCGCCCCCTGTTTTTGCAATTCATCTCTATCGACAATCAATATAATCGTTGGAGAACCTATCTCTGAGATATCTGTACAGCGTAATGCCAACTGACGTGCCAAAAATGCCATCGTATAAGTCTTACCACATCCCGTAGCCCCAAAATATGTACCGCCTCTTCCACTCTTGGTAACAACAGAATCTACAATGCTTTGCTTCAGAAGCCTCGCAGCAAAAAACTGTGGATAACGGCATACAATTTCCACTTCATCACTATCATAAATACTATCCTGAAAATAAATGTAATCTCTAAATATTTCCAAAAAACGCTCAGGAGAATAAACACCCTTAATCATAGTTTCTGTTTCAGCAAATGGAAGTGTTGATACAGCATCTCCATCATTAACACGTCTCCAGGCATAAAAATGTTCATATGGTGTGCGAACTGTTCCTAATCTGGTTTTAACTCCATCAGAAATACAAGCTAAAGGACAGTAATGCAACAAATGAGGTATATCTCTCCAATAACGAATATTAATCTGCTCCCAAGCATCATAAATAGTCGCATTTGCATCAGCAGGGTTCTTCAATTCCATAATACATAATGGCATACCATTCACAAAAAGAATTACATCCGGTCTGCGGTTCTCTTTTTGACCATTATTTGTATATTCTACTGTAAACTGATTCACCACTCGAAAGACATTCTTAACACCATCCTTTTCAAAGTTAATCAGCGGTATCATTCTTGCAATACCATCTTTCGGAGTAAATTGGATACCATCCACCAACCAGTTGTATACCTTATGCAATGTTGCAAAATCACTCTCTGCACCCACAAGACGAACAGTATCATAGATCTGTGTCACTTCATCTTCTGTCAAATCAAGATTTCCATCTGCTATAAATTTCTTGAAATCATCCTCTATCAACACATCTCTTTTGGTAACACGAGAAAGCTTATTTCCAGAAGTATATTTCCATCCCTCTGTTTCTAAAAAGCCAATAAAGGCATATTCGTATTCTGATTCACAATAATGACCATTGTATTCTTTTAATCTAGCCATAGGCTTATGCCTCCTTTGCTTTTCTCGCCTCTTCTATAGAACCTTTAATTAGTATTGGGCAAATATCTTTTATCTGTTCTTTAAGTTTTTCGTTAATATCTCTGCGTTCATTATATGCGTTATATATTTGAACAATTGATTTTTGAACATTTAAATCCGGTACTGGTATTTCAATTTCATAAAAACGATCCATATCTAAATTTGTTCGTATACTTCCGTCACTCATAAACCAACCTAGTCGATCAACTTCTTTACGCAAAAACCACATCATTATATATTCCACCAAAACACTATTATCTTTTATTTCCAAGACCGTATATGCCGGTGAAATGATTACTGGTTCATCTTTATCAAAAAGTGCTATTCTAATACATTTATCCCTTCCTGTCTGCATTCCAGAAAAGACAAATTGCCCCTTTCTTACAATCTTATATTTAGATAAATCAACCCCATTTATATTTGCAACAGATGGCATAAATTGTTTAGTAATGTTTATTCCTTGAACATCTTTTATCTCACTATTTATGTTTCTACAATCGACTTCTTTGAAAACTTCACTTATCTTTTTCTTTTTCGATTTTATGCTTATATTTATCAATTAATACTTCAAATGATAGTTTTAAATCGTTTAAACCATTTTCATAATTTCCTTGATTTTTAAGCATAGTATTATAAATATCAACATATTTTTTTTGAACAGAAATATTAGGCAAATCAACTGTCATATCGCATAATGATTCCCATGAAAAAACTTCTGTTGAACTTCCCCAAGACTGAAAGCAAGCTTCTCTATCCCATTCATCACGTTTAAAATGCAAGAAAAGATAATCTGCCAAAACAATATTTTCCATAGATTTTTTCACTCTAAAAGCAATATTATTCCAGCTAATAATAAAGTTTTCTTTACTATTATTGTAGCCAAATCCAATTCTTTTTCCGTGAGTTCTAGGATTATAAATAAATTCTCTCGGATGGACTACAAGGAATTTAGATAAGTCTGTTCCTGATACATCAGCTTTTGTAGGAATGATTTCTTTTGTAATCGTCATTCCTCTTACATCATCAGGACCATATTTCAATTCTGAATTAATTTCTTGTACTAATTCTATCAATTCTCCAATTTTATATTTAATCAATCCCATAACCAATCCCCCTAAATGCCTCTTCCAGCATTTGCTGGGATTTCTTTTCCTGCTTTAATATATCTTTCATCTCAGATTGAATGCGAGTCATTTCCTTTTCATAATCAATATCTAAATCATGGTCAATAAACTCAATATATTTGCTTGGTGTAAGTGCCCAGCCTTTACTTTCTATTTCGTCAATACCTACACTACGATAAAGTTCCGGTATTTCATAATTTACACCATCGGTACCTTCAGATTGCCATGTATGGTATATAGCAGCAGCCTTCTCAATCTGCTCTGTAACCAAACGAACTTTCTTTTTACTCTCGCCTTTTACTGGATTTTCTGTCCATTGGCGCAAATCCATAAACAAGATTTCGTGCTCACGACTACGAAGTTTTCTACCGTGATAGTTTCCACCCTTTTTATTCTGATTTAATATCCAAAGCGTTACACTGATATCTGTAGTGATAAACAATTCTCTTGGAAGAACTATAATTGCCTCCACTTTGTCATTCTGAATCAGTTTCTTACGGATTTCCAATATATCACTATCATTTAATGCTCCATTTGCAAGAAGAAATCCTGCCACTCCATCTGTCGGTTTTAAATGCGAAAGCATATGAAGAATCCAAGCATAATTTGCATTACTTTCTGGTGGTGTCTGATAATTATTCCAGCGAGGGTCATTTTTTAAATTATCGTTATACCAACCTTTAAGATTGAACGGTGGATTTGCCATAATATAGTTAAAGTACAATCCCTTGTGCAAGTCATGGGTAAATGATGAATCTGCTTCATTTCCAAGATTATGGCTAATCCCACGCAACGCTAAATTCATTTTAGCAAGGCGATATGTAGCCGGTTCTTTTTCCTGTCCATATACATTGATACCATTTAAATTTCCCTGCTTTGACTTAACAAGTTCAGCACTCTGGATAAACATTCCTCCTGAACCACAGCAAGGATCATATAAAGTTCCATCATATGGCTCAATCATTGCTGCAATAAGCTGTACTACATCATGAGGTGTATAGAATTCTCCCTCCTCTTTTGTAGCATTTACCGCAAACTCTTTAAGAAAATATTCATACACACGTCCGATAAGATCCTTTTCCTCCCCAAACGCTTTATGACTAATTTTATTTACTTCATCAACAATCTTCTTTATATCATTCGCAGCCAGATTACGTGCTGTAAATGTACCTTTTACAAAACATCCTTTTAATTGTGGATCCTCTTCCTCAAGTCTTTGTAATGCTGTATCTAATGCAACATTTAACTTAGGAGCAGATGTATTGATAATTGTTGACCATCTGGCTTCTGGCGGTAAATTATATGTACCATCTGCAAAAGTAGCATCATCAAAGAATGCTGCTCTGATATTTTCATCCTCTGGATCCAATCCCTGTTCTTTAAGCGTCTGCTTTAGTTTTTCAACACCATCCTCATACTTTTCCCCAATAAATCTTAAGAATACAAGTGTAAGCATCATATCCCTTTTCTCAAAAAATGAGCCAGAGTTACGCGCTGCACGTAAATAATCTCTACAATTAAATAAAATACTATCTATGTTTAATGCCTTTTCAACAGTTTTCTTCTTCGCCATATTATTTTTTCTTCCCTTTCCTCGTCTGGAACAAATTCCATAATATCCTGTATATTGCAATGCAATACATTACATATTTTTTCCAGAACCTGTGTATTTACATGCTCATTCTTTCCTAATTTAGCCAAAGCATTTGTGGTAATTCCTGCCTTTTCTCTAAGGTCTATCTTCATCATATTTTCATCTATTAATTTTTTCCATAATCTGTTGTATCTGATTGCCATTGCTAATCCCTTTCGTATCATCACAACTATTTATTACTTCTTTAGTATATCATTTAAGTTGTTCTAATTCAATCTTAAATTGATTTTTTCAATCTATAATACATCTGATCCTATCCAACCTATATTTATAGAATAAGCAGAGGAATTACCTTCCTCTGCCCCTATTCCGCATTTTATCTTCTGCCTTACCTTTATCAACATCTCTGCTAGCTGCTTCATCATAAATTCTCTGAAACTCTTCATAAAGCCCGTCTCCATCTAGCTTTATCTCCAGCCTTTTCATTACTTCCGAGAACAACCTTATGCTGCCGCCTACATCAGCAATATCAAATCCAAATACATCTGCCTTAACCGGATCACTGATATTCTCATAACCGCCAAGCTCTGATATCCTCCTGACAATCCAGCCAACTTTGTCAACAGGCTCTTTTTCTTCAGGTTTCACAAATCCACTTCTACTTGTTACATCAGTTATACTTTCATCCATTCTTGTCACATTCACATCAAACGAATTATAAATCTCTAATATTCCTATGCCATCTAAATCAGTCTGTTGTTTTTTCGCACTATCTGTTTGCTCTTTCTGTCTTCCTATTTCATTCTGAATATTGTAAGGATTCATCACCTCAACATTTGTATCAAGCTCAACAACTGCTTCCGTTGTTCTCTCAACCAGTATATCCTCTTCCATCCCCGGTATCTCAATTTCCTTATCACCAACAATCTCTTCATCCTCCGATACCGCATAATATGCCGTATACAAATCCTCTTTCATAATACCTTCCATAAGCTGTAGCTGTTTCTTAACTTTCCTTTTCTCCATTTTCAGCTCATCCAGTTCTTCCTGCACTCCCACATGCCACACCTGATATTCCCGATACTGCTCATCTGTCTTAATCCTACGTTTCCTGCTGGAGTTTTCCTTATATATCTCCTGCTGTCTGTCTTCAATCCGCCGCATCTTTTCCTGCTGTTCACTCCTGTACTTCACAAGTCCCGCAACATCCTTGATATCATTATTCACAAGCAACAGATACTCGTCCTGTAGCTGATGAAACCTCTTCAATTCTTCCGTATACTTTGCCCCTCCAACCACAAATCGTTTCTGCTCCACAATTCTCAACCTATATAGCTTTGCATAAAATCGTTTCTGGTATGGTGATAGCTTCGTCCTGTGCAATCCTCTACTATCCGACGAATAAAAATAAGGCTTTGTCATCCAAGGCATATCCACATGATGTATCATACTATCCTCTGTAAACATTTCATCCATCTTTGCCAGACTATGATAATATTTAAAATCCTGGTGCCTGCACTTCCATCCACGCACCTTTCTTGAACACATACCCCAGACTTCTCATCTGATAGCTGAAATGTTCTACATTTCCTGCCGCATACGCACACATCTTAGCATCACGAAGTATAATATCCTTCATCGACATTTCCTTTTCCCACTGGTCTCTGCTGATGTTCTTAGGATTTTTGCTATACTCTGCAGGCATTATTGAAAGTCCCAGCTCATCACAATATTTATTTGTAATCGGCTGCAGATGATTCTTCCAGTTGCCCTTAGGCGAATTATATTTCCTGCCTGTTGTTATACTTACGCTGTTCCATATCAGATGCCCATGCATATGTTCCCTGTCGGTATGAACCGCATACACAGCCTCATAATCATCACCAAGTACGTCCTTTGCAAAATGCTCCAACACATACATTGCCTGCTCTGCCGTTACTTTTTCTTCCGGCGAAAATGATATGATCACATGATCCCCCTGTCTCTTACCAGTTTTATGAAATATATTCTTTGTCTCTTCCATCTGCTCAAATGCCGTATCCGGCAGGCAGTTAATACCGCCCACCAGTACACATTCTTCTGTCTTATCCGGATTCTGGATATATTCCAAAGCATTCTTTAAATGCGATGCCGGATTTCTGCCCTCTGATTCCATGATATTCAGGATCTTTGTAATCGCCATACTTCCAACACCTCCCGAATGTTTTCTTTACATCATCCAGACTATCCTGTAACTTGTCAATATCGCTGTAATACAACCTTCCCTGTGAATTGCCAAGCTTTACTGCCTGATTAATATTATTTGCAATACCTGCTATGATACGAATTGCTCTTGCCCTGTCCTCAGGATAACTTGTATCTATGTTGCCGCCTGTCCGAATCAATTCTCTTATATAGGCACTTGCTGTTATTCCAGTTCGTTTAAGTGCTGCTTTCAGAATATCCATATCTTTCTCCGACAGTTTTACAGAAATCTTATAATCTTTCCTGTCAGACTTGTATCTTCTCTTTCCATCTGCCATGCGTTTCTCCCCTTTCGTATGTTTTCTAATGCTGCATCAAACCAATCTCTTTTTATCTGTACCATTGCTTTTCATCCTTTCTAAACTTCATCCTGTTTGCTTATCACAGAATCCTCAACTGCCGCTTCATAATCCTTTTCTTCTGCAACCTTACTCCGGTTACGCTGCGGCTCATAATCCGAATTGTAATAATCTTTGTAACCATAGATTTTCTGTTCAAAGTACTTCCGTGGGCATTTGCCCCGCATGGTGAAATAACCTTTTGCCTCAAGCTCTACATTATATTCCTTTATAATTGCATATGCCTTTGTCATCCCGATACCAAGCATCTGGCTTATCTCACCTGCATCTATGAATGCTTCCTTTATACCCTTCATGCAACTCCTCCTCGTTAATCTTAGTACACTTTTGTGTTCCTTGTAATTCGTATTATATAGTACACATTTGTGTTCGTCAAGTATTTTTCATAAATTTTTGTACACAAATGTGTCCCAATGTGCTAAACTATCTCTATACCCACAAAGCACAAAAAGGAGAAACATTATGACTGTCGGAGAAAAAATCAAATATTATCGGAATATACGTGGAATATCACAAGAAATGTTGGGAAATCTTTCCGGCATAAATCCGGCTACTATCAAAAAGTATGAGTATGGTATTCGCAATCCAAAGCCGGATCAATTACTGAAAATCACAAACGCTCTTGGCATCAGCATTAATCTATTCATGGATTTTGATATAGAAACTGTATCTGATGTACTTTCTTTACTGTTTAAATTAGATGAGCAAGTAGATATGAAATTTGAAGCAGAAAGAGATGAAAATGGAGAGTTTATCCCTTCTACTGTGAAATTTTCTTTTCAGAACGCTGCTATCAACAATAAACTTTGCACCTATCTTAAAGTAAAGCAAATAAAAGAAAATCTGGAAAACTCCAAGAATAAATTGAGTGCCGAAGATAATTATGCAGAAACTATCACTGAGATTGAGCAGAAACATAGAAGATATAAAAAATCATCTAGTAGATGATAATATGGTTGTCAAAAAAGGAACCAACAGAATTACTGTAAAAGTATTTCCACAATAGATATAACCTCTCATTCTACTATGTAAAAGACCTTTGACTATTGAATTTACTCTATGTAAAAGCATTTTGATAGAATCATTTACTAACATTTAATACGATATGTCTAGGTCGAGAGAAAAAACACGTAAAAAGGAGGACGCGCATTGGAACTGTATAAAACAGATAAAAAAGATATCGAACAGATATGAATTTATCTCAGGAAGAACTTGCAGAAAAAAATATATGTCACAAGACAAACTATTTCTAATTGGGAAAATGATAAAAGTTATCCAGATATTCATAGCCTGCTACTGTTAAGTTCAACATTTCACATCTCTCTTGATCAACTAATCAAAGGAGATATTACTACTATGAAAGAAGAAATTAGCAAAGAAGCTATACAGAAATTTAATCGTGATGGAGCTATTTTTACAGTACTTTTAATATTAACTGTCATTGCAGCTGTGCCATTGGCAGTATTTTTAGGATATTGTGGATATATCGTTTGGGGAATTCTTTTCTTAATTACGATATATTACGCTTTAAGAGTAGAAAAGTTCAAAAAAGAAAATGATATTATGACGTACAAAGAAATTGTGGCATTCACCGAAGGAAAGCAATTAGATGAAATTGAAAAAGCACAAGAAAAAGGAAAACGTCCTTATCAGCAACTGCTTTCAGCTTTACTAAGTGCCACAATCGGATTTATTATATCTATGTTTTTGTTTGGCTGCTCAAATCCTATATTTGTAAACGGTAGAACCTGAGTACCTTTTTATTCACTTCAAGTTATGCCATAATCAT
>ENA-OQED01000854-OQED01000854.1-human-gut-metagenome-genome-assembly--contig:-NODE-854-length-11785-cov-1.093584_pt1 | contig 11785 bp, 20 predicted proteins | sample MGYA00242790_ERZ504625 | MGnify/ENA primary metagenome ERZ504625 (study PRJEB26092, sample SAMD00036345) | human gut metagenome | host: Homo sapiens | study: EMG produced TPA metagenomics assembly of...
CGGCCAGATCATCCCGTGGAACTTCCCCTTCCTCATGGCCGCCTGGAAACTGGCACCGGCCCTGGCCGCCGGCTGTACGATCATCCTCAAGCCATCGAGCACGACATCCCTCAGCGTCCTGGAACTGATGCACCTCCTGGAAGGCGTCCTGCCTGACGGCGTCGTCAACGTCATCATCGGCAAGGGCTCCCGGTCGGGCCAGTACATCCTCGACCATCCGGATATCCAGAAACTGGCCTTCACGGGCTCTACGGAAATCGGCCGCGGCGTCTACAAAGCAGCCCAGGAAAAACTCATCCCGGCGACACTGGAACTGGGCGGCAAATCGGCGAATATCTTCTTCGACGACTGCGATTGGGACACGGCCATGGACGGCGCCCAGCTGGCATCCTCTTCAACCAGGGTCAGGTCTGCTGCGCCGGCTCCCGCATCTTCGTCCAGAAAGGGATCTACGACAAGTTCGTCGCCGAACTGGCCGAACGATTCAACCGCGTCAAAGTCGGCCTGCCCTGGCTGGAAGACACGCAGATGGGCGCCCAGATCGACGGCCGTCAGGTCGAAAAGATCCTCAGCTACATTGAAATCGGCAAGCAGGAAGGCGCCCGCCTGGTCTGCGGCGGCGAAAAAGCAACCGCCAACGGCCTCGACAAGGGCAACTTCATCAAACCGACGATTTTCGCCGACGTCACCAACGATATGCGCATTGCCCAGGAAGAAATCTTCGGCCCTGTCGTCTGCATCCTGCCCTTTGAGACGGAAGACGAAGTCATCGCCCTGGCCAACGCCAGCGAATACGGCTTAGGCGGCGCCGTCTGGACGCGCGACATCAACCGGGCCCTGCGCGTAGCCAAAGACGTGGAAACGGGCCGCATGTGGGTCAACACCTACAATGCCCTGCCGGCCGGCGCACCTTTCGGCGGCTACAAGCTCTCCGGCATCGGCCGCGAAACGGACAAGACGACCATGCGCCATTACATGCAGACCAAGAATATCTTCATCAACCTCTCGGAAAAGCCCAGCGGCTTATACGAATAAGTAATCACGAAAGGACACTTCTCCTATGACAGCTAAAAAAATCATCTCCCTCCTGCTCATGCTGCTCCTGGCCTGTACGGCCGTCTACGGCTTTGCCACCGTCGACCGGCCGGCTCCGCCGCAGGCTGCGACCGGTGCCAGCACCAAGAAATAACGATTGACAAGGACCTCCTTTCTTCCTATAATAAAGCCATTGCAGAGAAGAAAGGAGGTTTTTCCATGAAAAAGTTACTGTCGAAGAAAGAAAAGGCCCGGCGCCAGAGCATCCGCCGGTCACCGCAAATCAAACAGGCCATCCGCCGCCTCGACCCGGCGCGCATCCTGACCCTGGACCTGGAGACGACGGGCCTCACGGCCGACGCCGAAATCATCCAGCTGTCCATCATGAACGGCTGCGGCGACGTCCTCATGAACCGCTATTTCAAGCCCCTCTACACGGAACGCTGGGATGAAGCGATGGAAGTCAATCACATCACGCCGGAACAGGTCGCCTGTGAAGACCCGTTCATCCTCTGGGCCGACACGGTCAGCAGCCTTTTCATGGATGCAGACTCATCGTCGGCTACAGTACCTTCAACGACATTGCCAAGCTCCACGCGTCGGGCGTCGTCCTGCCGGACAAGGACATCTACCTCGACCTGGCCGAAGCCTTTTCCCTCATCCATTACCAGGAAACGAAGACCATTACTTATGAAAAGCTCATGAACTGCGCCGCCCACTACGGCTATCACGGCCGCAACTGGCACGACAGCCTGACCGATACGGACGCGACGCTCTTCTGCTTCCAGCACATGCTCGATGACGACCAGGCCATCTTCAAAAAACGCCGTTACCCGCAAATCAGCGGATAACGGCGTTTCGTCGTCTCAGCTAGACGCCCCGGGTCGTCGGGGTTCCAGATGATCTTATGGAGTTGAAGCTGCATGTGCCAGTCCGTCAAACGGTGTTCCTTCATGAACTCGACGATGCGCCGCGGCTCGATTTTGCCGAAGACGGCGCCGACGTAGACGGCACATTTAGGCCGGTACAACTGATAGACGCCTAGGGCCTGGCGCAGGTCGGCTTCATCGCCGACGACGAACTTCAGGACGTCCTGAGGCCGGAGCTTCTCGAAGTTCTCCGGCAGCATGCGATTGGCCATGTCCGAAGACAGGCTCTTATAATCGACAGTGAACCAGACGTGGTCGTATTTGAAATACGGCTCGATGTCCATGCTGCCATTGGTCTCGATATTGACGCTGTGCCCTTTGAGCCCTTCCAGGAGGGCGTGGATGTCCTGGCACAGCGGTTCGCCGCCGGTCAGGGTGACGTTGGGATAGGACACTTGGGCGATGATATCGGCAATGTCCATGTGCCGGCCTCGTTAAAGGCATAGGCCGTATCGCAGTAAGAACAGCGCAGGTTGCAGCCGCAGAGGCGGATGAACGTCGCCAGCTGACCGGCTTTCTTGCCTTCGCCGTCGATACTGTCGAAAATCTCGTTGACACAGAGGCTATAATTCATAAGTGGCCACGTTCCCTTCGCTTTCCTGGACCGTCACTTTGACACAATGGGGAACGGTGTCGCAGATCCACTTGGCGATATTTTCCGCCGTCGGATTGAAGTCGAAGACATCGTTCAGATTCTGATGATCCATTTTGCCATGGACCATTTCCTTGATTTTCTTAAAATCGACGACCATGCCGTTTCGGTCCAGTGTTTCGGCCTGGCAGGTCACATAGATGATCCAGTTATGACCGTGGAGATGCTCACACTTACTCTCATAATCGAGGATCAGGTGATGGGCAGCGGATACTTCCATCCGCTTGGTTACAGTATACAAAAGGCGTTCCTCCCTTGCCGCGCAGGCCAGCTATAAGCCCAGCTGTAGATGCGATTGGCATTGTTAAAGAAGACGTCATCCCAATACGTTTCGGGGATGAAATCTTTGACAAAGGTAATATAATCGGCAAAATTAGCCAGAGGCCAGTCGGTCCCGAACATGACCCGGTCATAAGAGCCGAGGTAGTTCAGCCAGTCCCGGAGCATGGAAATATAGCCCCGCTTATCCCGCAGGAAGGTGACCATGTCTGGTATCTTCCCTTCCAGGAGGCCTGACAAGTCGACGGCGACGTTGTGGTTCTTTTCCAGGACGGCAATGGCATCCTGCAGGAAGGGATTGCCGATATGGCACATGACGAACTGGACATCGGGATATTTGACGGCCGCTTCATCGAGGGTCATGGGATGACTGTACTTCAAGAGGGCGTTGGCCGTAGCCGTCAGGCCCGTGTGGATGGCGACGGGCTTGTTATACTTCCGGGCCAGCTCGTAAATGGGGTCATAGAGCTCATCGTAGACGTAGACGTGGTTATAGCCCGGATAGAGCTTGATGCCGCAGCACTGCTTGCGCTTGAGGTTCTCTTCGACCTGGGCCGTCATGAGGTCCATATCGTCATAAAAGACGTTGCTGTCCAGGCCGATGCAGTAGCTCATGTAATCGGGATAGTGATGACCGGCCGGGTCCAGGGTCTTGTTGCCCATGACGACGCCGTGGACGATATTGTTGTCCTGAAAGGCCTTGTGCAGGCATTCTTCCGTATTGGTATAGCCTGCAGCCAGGGCGATCTGGTTGAAGCCGACGTAGTCACAGAAATGAAAGTGACTGTCAATGACCCGTAGTTCTTTAGCTCTCATAGGCGGTTACTCCTGGATAGCCGTTTCCAAGGCAATGCGAATCATATCGTCGAAGGACGTCTGCCGTTCTTCCGGCGTGCAGGCTTCGCCCGTCAGCAAGTGGTCGCTGACCGTGAACAATCCCAGGGCCTGAGCGCCGTATTTGGCAGCCAGCGTGTAGAGGCCGGCCGTTTCCATTTCGACAGCCATGATGCCGTACTGGGTCAGTTTATCATTGTCGATTTCGTCATCGTAGAAGCGGTCGACAGAGACGATGTTGCCGACCCGCGCCGGGATGCCCTGTTTGACCGACTGTTCGTAGGCCTGGCGCAGGAGCGTGAAATCAGCCAGTGGCGCGTAATTGATGGAGCCGCCGAAGATGTTGCGGATGATCGACGAGTCCGTCGTGGCCCCCTGGGCGATGATGACGTCGCGGAGCTTGATATCTTTGCGCATGGCCCCGCAGGTGCCGACGCGGATGAGCTTCTTCACGCCGTAATCGCGCATGAGTTCCGTCGCATAAATGGAAATGGACGGGATGCCCATGCCCGTGCCCTGGACGGACAGGCGGACGCCTTTATAGGTCCCCGTATAGCCGAGAATGTTGCGGATATCCGTGTAGCAGACGGCATCGTCCAAAAAAGTTTCAGCAATATATTTAGCCCGCAGGGGATCGCCGGGAAGCAAGATGCGGTCGGCGATTTCACCGTCACGAGCAGCAATATGAAGACTCATGATAAATTCCTCCTTAAAAATAGCATATCTGTATTATACCACATGGTTTGAAAATGGCTATCTCTATGCTACAAATGTATAGTAGGTATCAAAAGGAGCGGTCGTCATGAATGAAAATCCCTTATCTCACATTTTGGAATATAACCTGGACCTGGGCAAGACCAAACCCGACACGGTCCATCGCGATGAAAAGTATTGTCCCTTCTGTGACGTAGCCCACTTGAAGAACGTCATGGAAAAACGGGGCCCTATAATCTGGCTGGAAAACGCCTACCCCGTCCTCAAGGATTCGTGGCAGACGCTGATCATCGAAAGCGATGACTGCGATGGCGAATTTTCATCGTATACACCGGAATACGCCTTGAAGCTCATCGAATTCGGCCTGGAAAAATGGCAGCAAGTCAAGGACATGGGAAAATTCCGGTCCGTCGTCTTCTACCGCAACCACGGCTACATGGCCGGCGGCACCATCCACCACCCCCATTCGCAGATCGTCGGCTTCAAGGACTACGACTATCACCAGGACATCAAACCCTTCCACTTCGTCGGGCCTTCCATCATTGAAGAAGACGGCCTGACGGTCAACTTGTCCCAGCGCCCGATTATCGGCTTTTATGAAGTGAACCTCATCCTCAAAGACCGGGGAAAGCTGGGGAAATTCGTCCGCTATATGCAGCTGACGGCAGATTATTTCATGCACTCCTTTGTCAGCTTCAACGACAGTTATAATATCTTTTTCTATGACTTCCCGGCTGACGATGCCTTGTATGTCAAAATTATCCCGCGCTTTCTGACCAACCCCCTCTACGTCGGCTATATGATTCCCCAAATCGCCAACGGAGGCCATTCAGCGCGCTTCATTCATGCCTTGCAGCAGCGCTTGCATGAAGTATAAGAAAGGACGGTTATTACAACTCTATGCGTTTATTTGCAATCGGTGATCTACATTTATCAGGCAATCCCCCCAAAAAGCCCATGGAAGTCTTCGGCAGCCGCTGGAAGAACCATTGGCAGCGCATCGCCGCCGACTGGAAGAGCCGCGTCAGTGACGACGACGTCGTCCTCATCGCCGGCGACACGTCTTGGGCCATGCACCTCAAGGAGGCCCAGGAAGACCTGGACCAGATACGGGCCCTGCCGGGTAAAAAAATCATAATCCGCGGCAACCACGATTACTGGTGGGAAAGTGCCGGCAAGCTGAACCGGATGGACGCCGAGAATAATATGCAGTACCTCTACGGCTCGACAGCCTTCCTGGGCGACAAGGACATCGCCATCTGCGGCACCCACGGCTGGGTCTGCCCAGGCGACATCCACTACCAGGAAGACCGCGACGCCAAGCCCTATCGGCGGGAACTTTTGCGCGTCGAACGGACCTTGCAGGAAGCCGAGGCCCTGCAGTGCAAGCACACCATCCTCCTGCTCCACTACCCGCCGGTCTGCGATCTGACCAAACCCAGTGGCTTTACGGACCTTTTGGAAAAATATCACGTCCCGCTCTGCGTCTTCGGCCATCTCCACGGCATGCAGCCTGGGACCATGTTCCCGCGCCGCTACAACGGGACGCTGCTCCAGCTCGTCTCGGCGGACTACCGGGACTGCAAGCTCTTAGAAATCAAATTCGACGGACAGGAGGCCCTGCGATGAGTCAAATAGCCAAAAAACACCTCTTAGCCGGCATCATCTTCGGCGACGCCGAAACGGGTGAATACATCTACCTCCCTGGCGGCGAAGTCGGGACCGACCAGCCGCTCTGCGTCTTTGAACACGATGGCCAGAAAGAAGACGTCGACCTGGACCGGGCCGGCTACCTCGTCGACCACCTGACCCTGAAAAAATGCAGCCACCCCACCTTAGGCAAGCGGTCGTTCTGAGGGGTTCTCTTCCAAAAAAGGCTAGTGGCTAGTGGTTAGCCGATGGTTTTAAATTTAAAGCCATCTTCTACAAACTCCGTACTACAAACTATAAAGCAAATGGGACCTCGCATGATGGCAAAAACCTTCGTGCGAGGTCCCCTTTTTTATCCCTTACAACGACCTACGATGAACGACGAGCTATCTCTTCTTTATGGTGAACCAGAAGGTGACGCCGTCTTTTTTCGTTGCGGACGCCGTAGGTTTCGCCGTGGAGTTTCACCAGGGCCGCGACGGTCCCCAGACCCAGGCCGTGGCCGCCGAAAATGCGTTTCGGGCTGCGGGCCCGGGATGAATCGATCTTATAGAACGGTTCCCAAATGCGCTGCTGGTACTCTTCGCCGATATGGCTGCCTTCATTGTAGACACAGATGCGGTATCGCTTCCCCAGGTCATCGGCAAAGACGTGGATATGCCTGCCGACGGGCGTATAGTCGATGGCATTGCTCAGGAAATTGGTCAGAATCGTATCGATCCGTTCCGGGTCGCCATAGACGTTCATTTCAGCTGGCAGTTCCCACTTGGCCAGGATATGCTTATCAGCCAGAGCCTTGGCAAAGCGGGCCTTGCTTTCTTCGGCCAGGGCCGTGAAATCAAAGACCGTCTGTTCCAGTTTGAAAGAGCCCGTTTCCAGGCGCGACAAGTTGAGCAGGTCCTTGACGAGTTTGTCCATTTTCTGGGTCTCACTGCGGATGACGGCACAGTAGCGCTGCTGCCTTTCCTTATCGATATCCAGCGTGTCCAGCCCTTCAGCATAGCCCTGGATGATGGCCAGGGGCGTCTTCAGTTCGTGGGAGACAGCCGACAAGAAAGACTTGCGCATGTGTTCCACTTCCTTGGCCTTGTCGAGCTGCTTCTGCAGTTCCGTATTGGACTGCTGCAAGGCCGTATTGGACTGCTGTAAGGCCGTCAGGGCGACGTTGAGCTGATTGGCCAGGGTGTTGATGCTGTCGCCGAGCTCGCCGATTTCATCATTGAAATTCCCCTTCCAGCGCTTGGAAAAATCGAGGTGAGCCATGGCGACGGCCAGGTTCTTCAATTCTAGCAGGGGCTGGGTCATGCGCTGGGTCAAGAGAATCGTACCGATAATAGCCAGGACCAGCCAGATGATGCCGCAGACGATGATGAACCGCTGGACGATGTAGATATTCTCCCGCAAGGGTGCGACGGACTGACTGATAATGACGTAAGCTCCGTCTTGGACGCGGTCGATGAGGTTGAAATGCTCGAAATCAGGCGTATCCTTATAGAGCTGGACCTTGCCCAGCACTTCTTCTTCTGGCATCTTGCCATCGAGCAAATCCCGTAGTTCGGCGATATGCATGGGCAGGCGGAAGACCGGCTTGTCAGCAGCCGCTTCATTTTCTTTCCCTTGGACGATGACTTCTTCATCTTGTATATCTTTTTCCATAGGCAGATGGGCCCGCCGGCCTGGCCGGGACGAATAGACCAATTTCCCCTGATCGACGATGAGCACATCCAAGGCATACTGCTGGCTCAGGTCGTCCAGCGAACTTTCATCTGAACCGCCCTCTTTCCGGTAGATATTGCTGATTTTCTGACTCGCTTCGACCATAGCTTCTTTCTTCATGGAATAATAGTAGCGGTCAAAGCCGAAGCCGACGGCAACCATGAGAGTGATAATGAAGAAAATCGTAAAAAAGCCGACATAGAGGCCGGCCTTAAATTTTAACGACCAGCGCCCTTTCCTCATTTGCCATCATAGCGGTAACCGTAGCCGCGGACTGTGCGGATATAGCGGCCTTTATCGCCGAGCTTGATGCGCAGGCGGTTGATGTGCGTGTCGACGGTGCGCAGATCGCCGTAGTAATCGTAGTTCCATACCTGGTTGAGGATCTGGCGGCGGCTCAGGGCCTTGCCGGTATTGCTCATGAGGTAGTTGAGGAGCTTGTATTCCGTCGGGCTCAGGTCGACGTTCTTGCCGTCGAGGACGACCTGGCGGGCATCGCGGTCGATAGCGACACCGTCGTCGGCTTCATGCGTTTCCTGTTCATTCTGGGAACGGCGCAGGAGGGCCTTGATCTTGGCAACTAAAATCTTCGGGCTGAAGGGCTTGGTGATGTATTCATCGGCGCCGAGGTCATAGGCGAAGAGCTGGTCGATTTCTTCCCCTTTCGCCGTCAGCATCATGATGGGGACCGTCGATTCGCGGCGGATTTCGCGGCAGACCGTCCAGCCGTCATAGCCGGGCATCATGACGTCCAGGAGGATGAGGTCCGGATGTTCTTTGTCATAGATTTCCAGGGCTTCTTTGCCGTCCGATGCTTCCAGGATTTCATAGCCTCGGGTTTCAAGAAGTCGATAACCAATTGGCGCATGAGCTGTTCATCATCTGCAATGAGTATTTTTTCCATAGTTACTGTCCTTCTTTCTGATAGAGTCTGTATCCGGCAACCGGTCCAGCCAGTCGCCGATTGGCCGGCCGCAAAGGATGAGGTCCGGCGCCAGGTCCCGCAGGGGGACCAGGACGAAAGCCCGCTGTGTTACATAAGGGTGGGGCAAGGTCAGCGTTTCCGTCTGGCACGCCTCGTCCGGGCTGTAGACGAGGTCGATGTCGATAGTCCGGGCGCCCCATTTTTCATGGCGCACGCGGCCCAAACACCGTTCAATGGCCAGACAGGCATCGAGCAGCTCCTGTCCGGACCCTTCCGTTTCGACAGCCACGGCCCCGTTGATGAAGGCTGGCTGGTCGGTCTTGCCCCAGGGCGGTGTCTCATAAAAAGGCGAAACAGCCGTGACCGTCACGCCCGGCGTATCGGCCAGGAGGCGGACGGCCTGGCGAAGCGTCGCCATGCGGTCACCCAGATTGGCGCCGATGCTGAGATAGAACTTAGCCATGGCGCCGCCTTTCCAGGACGACGGCAGCGTCTTCAAAGGGCCCGCCGATGGGCGCCTGCGGCTTGTGGACGGTCACGGTCAGGGCCTGGACCGGCGGGAACTGGGCCAGGATGCGGTCGGCAATGACCTGGCCCACCCGTTCGATGAGGTCATACGACGGCCCTTCGACGACGGCCTTGACGACGCCATAGACGGCGCTGTAGTCAACGGTCTGCGTCAAGTCGTCGGTCTGGCCGGCCCGTTCCAGGTCCGTTTCCAGTACCAGGTCGATGTGAAAGGGCTGGCCATGGCGTTTTTCTTCAGGCAGACAGCCATGATAGCCATAGAAATGAAGTCCCGTCAGGACGATTTTATCCATCTTTTTCCTCCTCCATGAGCAGTTTCCAGGCCTGGTCATAGGCGGCGGTCCCTTCTTTCAGGCAGCCTGACGACGCCGTCGTCACGATATTCGAGTCGATGGCCAGGCGGTCGCGCATGGTCAGGCACAGATGGGTCGCCTGGACGACGATCAGCACGCCTTCCGGGTCGAGGCCGCGGCGGATGGACTGACACAGTTCGTCAGTCATCCGTTCCTGGAGCTGAGGCCGCCGAGCCAGGATATCGACGGCGCGGACGAAATGGCCGAAGCCGGCAATGGTCCCCTTTTTCGGGTAATACGCCACATGGACGGAGCCGAAAAAGGGCAGCAGGTGGTGTTCGCACATGGAGTGGAAGCGGATGTTGCGGACGACGACCAGGCCATCGGTCTGAGTCGCAATGGGATCCTGCCACTCGTCATCGGGATTTTCCTTGAGGCCCGAGAAAAAATCAGCAAAAGCCTGGGCCACGCGGTGCGGCGTTTTTTCCATCCCCAGGGCCTGAAGGTCCAGTCCCAGGGCCTCTAAAAACTGCCGCATCGCAACCACGGCTCTTTCATTTTCTTCCAACGTAACTAGCTCCTCCTTTATTTATAAAATGAAGTAATACGCAGCGATAAAGATAAGGCCGCCGACGATGATGAAAAAGGGACTGGCATACTGCTGCCAGACACTCTGTACGTGATCGAGATAGATTTCCTGGGGATCTGCCGGGTTATAGCGCAAATCCAGTTCGTCACCGGCCGTATAGTCCCATTCGGCATCGCCAAAGGCGTAACGTGCCTGATAGGTCTGGCCGTCTTTCGTCTGGAAACGGACGACGGGATAATACAAGGTCCCGCTCTTCATCTTCTTTTCTTCAAAGCCGAGGAGCGTCCCTACAGCGGCGACCTTGCAGCGCCGCGTCATGCCGCGGAATTTCCAGCCGTGATAGGTCCCGACGGCGATGAACAGCACGCCGAGAATGGCCGGGAGATAATAAAAGATATGCAGTAACATAATACCTTCCTTTCTATTCAGGACGAGAAGCGGCGAAGCGGCTCACTTCCCTGCCGATGACAGCCCCGATGACGCCCGTCACGACCTGAGGCCAGCTCATGGCAAACAAGAGCATATGCCGCACAGCCGGCGGAAAGGCGATGCAGGCAAAGAGCAGGTAAAAAGAGCCGTAAAGGATGGCCGCCTTGCCCAGGGCGCCGCCGCAGAAAGCCGGCAGGCCGTACCGCTGCCAGCGCCAGGCCGCCCAGACGTAGAAACTGTTGCCCAAGGCTACGGGAAAGACAAAGGGAAAAAAGGGCAGCATCCCTTCGAGCCAGGCAAAGACGGGCGTACAGGCGGCGACGACCAGGCCGGCCCGGCGGCCGACGGTGAGGACGGCCACGATGAGGCAGGCATTGACCAGGGAGCCGACGACGAACATACTGACCTGCGGCGGTATAGGGATGACCAGGCGCAGGCCCTGCAGGATCAAGGTCACGGCCAGGATGAGCCCGGTACGGGTCACATTTTTTATATCTTCTGTCATAAAGCCTCCCCTGTCCAAGCTGGAAAAATTTGTTATAATAGGATATGTCATTATCCCAATTATCTTTATTGTATCTTTCGAGGTGTCAGATGTCAAAACGATTCATTCATTCCATCAATTATATGCGCGGTCTCTGCATGCTCGGCGTCATCGCCATCCACGTCGGATCCGTCGCTATCGTCAACCCGTCGCCTAATCTGGGACTGGTGGCCATCCTGGAAATCCTGTCCCGCTTTTCCGTACCGGCCTTTTTCTTCCTGTCGGCCTTCGGCATGTTCTACAGCCAGCCCCTGGACCAGCCCTTCGTCTACAAAGACTACCTGCGGCGCCGCCTGCGGACGGTCTTCGTCCCCTACCTGGCCTGGTCCCTGTTCTACATGGTCTACGTATCGGTCATCAGCACAACTCAGTGTCTTCCAGCCTTACGCCTTTTTCCGCACCTTATGGTACGGCCTGGCCATGTATCACATTTACTTTCTGGTCATCCTCTTGTGGTTCTACTTCCTCATGCCGTTGTGGCGGCCGCTCCTGCGCTTCATGGACAAGGCGCCGTGGCTCTCTTTTACTATCCTCTTTTTCGCCAACATGGTCTTCAACTTCTATTCCAGCTATATCTGGACGGTCCATTCCGACAATCCCCCTCATCCAGGGACGCCTTCAACTTCCGCCTGAACTACGTCGTCCTGCACTACCTGTTCATCTTCATG
>ENA-OQED01000855-OQED01000855.1-human-gut-metagenome-genome-assembly--contig:-NODE-855-length-11779-cov-1.296601_pt1 | contig 11779 bp, 16 predicted proteins | sample MGYA00242790_ERZ504625 | MGnify/ENA primary metagenome ERZ504625 (study PRJEB26092, sample SAMD00036345) | human gut metagenome | host: Homo sapiens | study: EMG produced TPA metagenomics assembly of...
GAACAGGCCGCTGCTTGGGGGCGAGAAGCTTGCCCTCCTTTTGCGGGTGCCCTCCGGGAAGATGAGCAGGGTCTTGCCCTGTTTGCAGGCCTCCACCGTCTGAGAGATGACCGCCATCTCGTCCTTGGGTGCCGCGGACGCACACGCCGCCGCAGCAGCGGAAGAACCACGTCAGGAAGGCGTTGATCTCGAACAACTCCTTTTTGGCGAACACCACCATCCGCCTGCCCCACCGGGTGACAACGATGAACACCGGGTCGATGGCAGACACATGGGTGGGCGCAAGGATATAACCCTTCGTCTGCACCTTTTTCAGGTTTTCACGCCCCTCCACCCGGATGCGGAAACCGATGTGCCACACAAGCCACGCAAGGGGCACCAGAATATAATATAGTACCATTTTCTATTCCTGTCCTGTTTGTTTTATCCGCCGATCTTTTTGGCAATAATCTGCTTCATAGCGTCAAGGCTCTGCTCAAAATCCAGCGCCGAGGTATCCAGCAGCACGGCGTCCTCTGCCTGTTTCAGCGGAGCGGCGGCGCGGTGGGTATCCTGATAGTCCCGCTGCTTCACATCTGCCAGCACTTCCTCGTAGGGGGTGTCGATGCCCTTGGCCTGATACTCCTTCCAGCGGCGGGTGGCGCGTGCCTCCGGGCTGGCGGTCAGGAAGATCTTCACCGTAGCGTCCGGCAGCACCACCGTGCCGATATCCCGGCCGTCCATCAGCACATCCTGCTTTTTTGCCATGCTGCGCTGCAAGTCCAGCAGAAATGCCCGCACCGCGGGGTTTGCGCCCACGGCAGAGGCCGCCATGCCCGCGGCTTCGGTGCGGATGGCGGCACTCACATCCTCGTCCTTTAAGTAAATGTGCTGCTCGCCCGCAATGGAGGCCAGCCGCAGCTCGATCTGGGGCAGCAGAGCATCCACGCTGCGTTGTCCTTGGGGTCCTTGCCCGCGCGCAGGGCGTACAGGCCGATGGCGCGGTACATTGCACCGGTGTCCACATAGATATAGCCCAGCTCTGCCGCCAGACGGCGTGCCAGAGTGGATTTGCCTGCACCCGCAGGCCCATCAATTGCAACAGATACCATGATATGTTCTCCTTATTTATATATAGTACACAGGAAATTGGCTGCGCTGTTTTTACAGGTTATTCGCAAAGCTTTGTGCGGTGCAGAAAGCGATCTGCAGATTGTAGCCGCCGGTGTAGGCGTCCACGTCCAGCACCTCGCCCGCAAAGTACAGTCCCAGCGCCTTTTTGCTCTGCATGGTCTTGGGGTCCACCTCCCGCACCGATACGCCGCCGCTGGTGATCACCGCGTGGGCAAGGTCGCCCCGGGCGTCAATGGACACCTGCCAGTGCTTGACCAGCTGCACCAGCTCCCGCTTCTGCTCCCGGGTGATCTGGTTTGCCTTGGTGGCGGGGTCGATGCCCCAGCGCACCACCATGACCGGCTGCATGCTGGAAGGCAGCAGCTTGACCAGCGCGCCCTGCGCCGCGTGGTTTGCCAGCAGGGCAAAGTCCCGGGTGATGCGGTCGTACAGCTGCTCCTCGCTCAGGGCGGGCTTCAGGTCGATCTCCGCGATGTACCTGTGCTTTTTCATATCCCCCAGATGGCTGGACGCGCTCAAAGTCAGCGGCCCGCTGATGCCAAAGTGGGTGAACAGCATCTCGCCCTGCTCGTCAAAGATGGTCTTGCCGTCCTCCAGCAGGGTCAGGGTGACGTTTTTCAGCGCCAGACCCATCATCTTTTTGCAGTCCGGGTCGCGGCTGACAAGGCTGACCAGACTGGGCACCGGCTCCACAAGGGTGTGTCCCGCCTGCTGCGCCAGCTTGTAGCCATCGCCGGTAGAACCGGTGGTGGGGTAGCTCACGCCGCCGGTGGCCACCAGTACAGCGTCTGCCCGGTATTCCCGGCCGGAGGTGCCCGCACGCCCACGCAGCGCAGTGCCGGGCCCGCCTTTTTCTTTTTGGGGTGACGCGGGTTTTCCGGCACCGCCGGGGCGGGCTCTGCCTCCGGCACGATGTCCTCCAGCAGCAGCTTTTTTGCGCCATCGTAGACGATATCGGCGTCCTGCGCATAGCGCAGCAATGCCTGCCGGATCTCCTCGGCCTTATCCGATACCGGGAACACCCGGCGGCCGCGCTCCACCTTCAGCTCCACGCCAAGGCCTTCGAACAGCTCCATGGTCTTTGCCGGGGGGAACGCCCCCAGCGAGGAGTACAAAAAGCGCGGGTTCGTGCGCACATGGCGCAAAAACTCCTCTGCCGGGCAGTCGTTGGTCACATTGCAGCGTCCCTTGCCGGTGACAAGGATCTTCTGCCCGGGCTTCTCGGTATGCTCCAGCACCGTTACCTGATGTCCCTGCCGCACGGCAGCACCCGCCGCCATCAGTCCGGCTGCCCCGGCTCCCACGATCAAAACCCTTGCCATCTGTCATCCTCCCAAAATCGCCTGTTAACTCTATTGTATCATACCAGAAACCCCGCGCAAAAGCAATGCAGCGCCGCAGGAAATGAATGGATTTTCGGTTCTCCCCCTCTTGACAAAGCCGCCGGGCTGCTGTATTCTTTTTACAGACCGTTAGTTTGTAAAAAAGGAGCATCCGCCATGCCGCGCAACAAATACCCGGAACAGACCGTTGAAAAGATCCTGGACGCCGCCGCCCTGCTCTTCCTCCAGAAGGGCTACCAGAATACCACCCTGCAGGACATCATCGATGCCACAAAGCTTTCCAAAGGGGCGGTGTACCATCACTTCCGCTCCAAGGAGGAGATCGCGCAGCGCGTCGGTGACCGTTTGGGCGACCAGATGTGGGAGCCGCTGCGCCATATCCGGGACGACCCGGCCCTGACCGGGCTGCAGAAGCTGCAGGCGGTGTTTGCAGTTTCCTTTGCCGGGCAGCGGCAGCAGCAGATCGCGCAGACTTTGCCGCACCTGTGCAGCAACCCGCAGTTCCTTGCCATGGAGCTGACCAACATTGAAGCACATCTGGCTCCGGAGTGTATTGCACCCATGATCCGGCAGGGCATGGCAGACGGCTCCATCCACACCGCCGATGCCAATGCGCTGGCCGAAGCGCTGTTCGTGCTGGCAGACATCTGGCTTTCTCCCCAGACGCGCCCCACCACACCGACCGAGCAGCGGGCGCGGAACGTCGTGTTTCAGCAAATGACCCATGCACTTGGGCTGGACCTTTTGACGGATGCACAGGCCGAACAGCTGGTGCAGCTGTGCACACCGGTCAAAGACTGAATTTCCCGGGCGGAACGCTCCGCCTTTTTTTGTATGTAAATATAGACCAATAGTCTGTAAATAAAAAAGCAGGAGGTTTCCATGAACACTTTTGTCCTTATCGTCCTCGGACAGATCGTCTCCCTGTTCGGCAATGCCGCCCTGCGGTTTGCGCTGCCGCTGTATCTGCTGCGGCAGACTGGTTCTGCCGCGCTGTACGGCGGCATCACCGCTCTGGCTATGCTGCCCGCGCTGGCTGGAATGCTGACCGGCGGCGCGCTGGCAGACCGCTGCCGTAAGACCCGACTGATGGCACTGCTGGATCTGGTGACCGCCGGTATTGCGGCTGCAGCCGCTGCCGGACTGCCGCATCTGCCCCTGCTTCCGCTGGTCCTGACCGTGCTGGGCAGTCTGTACGCCATTCAGGGGCTTTACCAGCCCGTGGTACGCGCCTGCCTGCCTCTGCTGCTGAACGGCACCCAGCTGCTGCGCGGCAACGCGGTCATCCAACTGGTGGATACCGTGGACGAGCTTCTCGGTCCCCTGCTGGGTGCTGTTCTGCTGGAGCGCCTCGGCATCCGGGGTCTGCTGGTGCTCTGCGGCTGCTGCTTTGCACTTTCTGCCGGGATGGAGCTCTGTCTGCGCATCCCACAGGATGTCCCATATGACACAAAGCTCTCCGTCCGTTCTCTGTGGGCCGACCTGCGGGAAAGTGCGCAGTTCCTCACCGGGCAGGCTGCGGTGCTGCGGTTAGCTGCCGCCATGGCGGCTGTAAACCTGCTGGAAGTCCCCGCCCTCACCGTAGGTGTTCCGGTGCTGGTGGTACAGACCCTGCAGAAAAGTGATGCCTCCCTCGGCCTTGTGCAGGCGGTGCTGAGCGCAGGCGGCATTTTAGGCGGCGTGCTGGCCGGAACCGTCTTTGTCCGTCATCCCATCCGCAGCGGCACACCTCTTTTGCTGGCGCTCAGCGGCGTGTGCGCCGCGCTGGGTCTTGCCCTCCGGGTGTCAGTGCTGCAGTTCGGCAGCATTCTGGTGCTGGGGGCCGTGTTTATGGCCGTGGCAGCGCTGTTCAATGTATGGTTTTTTGCGCAGCTGCAAGTGCTGGTGCCGCAGGCACAGCTGGGCAAAACTACCGCCTGTTGCACCGTGCTGGCCTGCCTGACCCAGCCCATCGGGCAGGCAGCCTATGGCATTGCCTTCCAGCACTGGGCTGCGCACCCGGCAGATGTACTGCTGGCAGCCGGGGTGCTTTCGGCGCTGGTTCTCTGGCTGCTGCAAACGCGCCGTACCGTCTGACACAGCAAAAAGGAGCCGCTGTTGCAGCCCCTTTTGTGGTTTGCTTATTCCGGCAGCTTTGCCGGGTCGAGATAGCTTTCGCCCTGCTTTACCTCCACATGGATGTGGCTCTCCTCGGCGCACTCGCAGCCGACAGTGCCCACCGTGCCAAGCTTCTGCCCGGCGGTCACGGTGTCCCCGGCCTTTACGGCAGGATCTGCCACACCGCACAGCCGCCAACTGCGGCCAGCGGCATCTTCCAGCACCACCACGGTGCCCCAGTTGCCCTCTGCCCCGGCAGACACCACCTTGCCCGCCACGGGTGCTGCTACCGCTGCCCCCTGCGTGCAGGCATAGTCCACGCCGTTGTGGGTGCGCCAGTCCCCAAGGGTCTTGTTATACACCAGCTCCTCACCACTGAAGGCGTTGAGCACGCGCCCCGGCATAGAGGGCGCGGCGGCAGGCTGCGCCGAACTGCTGGCAGGCGAGGATGCGCCTTGCAGTGCCGAGGGTTCGCGCAGCGAACCAGAGCCAGACTGCGCACCAGAGGATGCCCCAGAGGGCGTCTGCTGCGGCACATCTGCCTTGCTGTTTGCAACGTCGGTCACGGGCTGCTGCCATGTGGTGTCCTCCTGTGCGTCCCAGTCCGGTTCTGTTTCCGGGGTGGTCTGTTGGGTGGTGCCGGGGGCGTTTAGTCCATCCAGACTTTTTTGCAGTTCTGCCCGCAGGGCACGCACCGCCCACACCCCTGCCGCAGCCGCAGCCAGCAGGCTTGCGGTCAGCAGCAGAGCAAAGCCCTTGCCGTGCAGAAATTTTTTGATCTGCTCCATGCTTGTTACTCCCATCTGTTCGTTTTGTGTACGGGAACTTTTCTGGGCTTAGTGTGGGACAGCGGCGGGCGGTTTATGCAAGGGGCAAAAAAGACACGCAAAAAGGCTGAGCAACCGCTTTTTTGCAGCTGCTCAGCCCTGCTGTATCCCGTTTTTGGTTACTTGCGTGCGATCATTTCGGTATAAGCCAGCACCAGCGGGCCTACGCCCTTGGCATCGTTGCAGACCACCGGCTCGCTGAAGTAGTAGGCCAGAGAACCGTCACGGTGATCCTTGCCGCCCAGACCCGCCACAAGGCAGATGCCGTCCAGCTGCAAGCTGCCGTCCGGGTTCTTGGACAGATACCGGTCGCAGGTGCCGTAGAAAGCCTTCTCCGCCCATGCAGCCATACGTTTGGGCAGATAGCCCAGACGCACGCCCTTGAGTACTGCGTAGGCGAACAGGGCGGTGCCGCTGGTTTCCAGATAGTTGCCCTCGGCCTCCGGGTGGTCGATGACCTGCCAGAACATCCCGGTCTGCTCGTCCTGGAACTTGTGCATGTCCTCCACAGCCTGTTTGAGCATGGCCATGATGCCGCGGTACTCGTTGTACAGCTGCTCGTCCATGCGCTCCAGCACATCCACCATTGCCACAAGGAACCAGCCCATGGCGCGCAGCCAGAAGTTGGGGCTGCAACCGGTCTCGGGGTCTGCCCAGTACATCTGGCGGCTCTCATCATAGCGTGGTAGTACAGGCCGGTCTTTTCGTCCCGCATGTGCTTTTTGATATTCATGAACTGCTTGTAGCTGTCGATGCAGCCCTGCATCTTGTTGAAGCGGGTCTCGTACTCCATGTAGAAAGGCTGTGCCATATAGGTGCCGTCCAGCCACACCTGCCACGGTAGATGTCCTTGTGCCAGAAGTTGCCCTCCTTGGTGCGGGGCTGGGTGAGCAGCTGGCTGCGGATGGTGTCGATGGCCTTGCGGTACTTCTCGTCCCCGTAGATGTCGTACAGGATGAACAGGTTCTTGCCCTGATTCACGTTGTCCAGATTGTACTCCTTGGGGTCGTAGGTCTTGATGGAGCCGTCCGGCTGCACAAAGTAGTCGATGAACTCCTTGGAAAACTCCAGATACTTCTCATCGCCGGTGGTCTTGTACAGGCTCAGGCAGGCGGTGATCATGCAGCCATCAATGTAGTTCCACTTGTTGGGCTTGCCGCTGCGCACCTTCTCGATGTTCCACATCGGTGCCTCGGCGCTGGAATTGGCGATCAGATAGTCCACATAGTCGCCCAGCATGGACAGGATCTCTTCATGGGTCATGGGTCAGTCCTCCTCAAAATGTCCTACGTTGGCAAAGTGCAGCCGCTCGCCCTCGTAGCCCTCGATCTTCACGTTGTGCAGGTCGATCTCCTTGACGTTCTCGGCATAGATGGCCAGCTTTTTCACCAGCGGACGGTTGTCGGCCATGGCCGCCTGTCCCTCCTTGGCGTTGGGGTCGAAGGTGATGCTCACATCCCGCATGGTTACCCGCTCGATGGGCTGCTCCGGCAGGCCGTCGAAATAGCAGCCTGCAAACTGGGCATCGGTGGCCACGATGTTCTCCATGGTCAGGCTGCCCAGCTTGGGGGTGTACTCGTCCACCGGCATCGGCTCGCGGCACTGCACATAGGGGCCGTGGCCGTCCGGGTCGCAGAAGTAGAACATATTGATGACAAAGGGTGCTTTGACGCCCCGCATCTCCACGTTGCGGAACACCAGCCCGTCGATGACGGCGGTGTTGCCGCGGCCCCGGCGGGTCTTGACGCGCAGACCGCGGTCGGTGTGGTCCATCAGGCACTGGGTCACTACCATGTCCTTCACGCCGCCGCTCATCTCGCTGCCGATGACGATGCCGCCGTGGCCCTTGTCCAGCAGGCAGTTGCGGATGACGGTATGCTCACAGCTGCGCTTCAGCTTCATGCCCAGAAAGACCTTGCTGGCCTCATTGCGATGCAATCATCGCCCACATGGATGTTCATGCCGATGATGCGGATATACTCGCAGCTCTCGGGGTCGATGCCGTCCGTGTTGGGGGCGTTGTAGGGGTTGTTGATGTTGAAGTTGAGCAGGTCGAGGTGCTTGACAAAGATGGGATGGATGGTCCACGAGTAGCTATTCTGCACCGTGATACCGTGCAGGCAGACGTTCTCGCTGTCCACCGCAGCCACGGCCCGGGGGACGCCATGCAATGCGCTTGACCTTGGGGTTCACCCACCAGTCGCCGTTTTCGGCATCGCAGTCCAGCGTGCCCTCGCCGGTCACCACCACGTCATGCACCTGCGTGATGTTCAACAGACCCGCAAAGCTGTCCAGCGGATTGCCCTCCCAGCCGGTCAGGTAGTACTCGTCCACTTCGTTCTCGCTGGGCAGCACACCGGGCAGGATGGGGTAGTGGGTGCGGTCGTTGTCGCCCAGCAGCACAGCGCCCTTTTCCAGATACAGGGTGGTGTTGCTCTTCATGAACAGGCTGGCCGTGCGGTAACGGCCGGCAGGCACATACACTGTGCCGCCCTTGGGGCAGGTGGACAGCGCCGCCTGCAGCCGCACGGTGTTGTCGGTCTCGCCGTCAGCCACCAGACCATAGCGGGCAGCATCCACAAAGAAGGTCTCGGCCTCGGTGGTGAAATCCAGCTTCAGGGTCTCGTCCTCGGCCTGCACCTCCACCGTATAGGTGGTGCCGGGCAGCAGGGAGAACAGGGAAAATACATTGGTGTTGCAGGCCTCGTACACCGTCTTGCCGTTCAGGGCAACGGTAAAGGGGTTTGCCGGACGGTAGCACAGTTCGTTTTCCAGCTCGAAAACGGCGCTGCGGGTCATGGAACGGATCAGGGTCAGATTCATGCGAAATAACCTCCTGTGAGTTTGTCTTGCCCCCACAGGGCAGACGTGGTATCATGAGGAAAAGCGCTCTCCCGGCTACCGGGAGGGCTGTTTCCGGAAAGGATGCGCAAGATGAAAGCGGAACGGGAAAAGATCCATGCAAAGGTAAAAGCGGACACCGTGCGGCTGAACGGCAGCAAGCTGGAGCTGACGGCAGACGAGGAGACGTGCACCTTTCTGCTGGTAAGCGAGGGCAGCTGCACCCTGCAAATGGGGGAAAACAGCCTGCTGCTAAACCCCGGCAGCGCGCTGCTGCTGGGCGCGGGGGACGCAGTGCTCTCTGCCGCCGGTGCAGCCGTACCGGAACTGGTGGGCTGTCGGTTCCCGCTCAGCGCCCTGCACGAGCTGCGCAGCGCCACCCAGCGGGATTTTGCCCGGCTGTTTTTGCCCGGCGAGGTAACGGTGCTGTACGGCCCGGTGCCGTGGGTTCGCCGCCTGCGCACCCTGCTGGAGATGATGCGCGCTGCCATGCCGGAGCAGGACTACCCCGGCGGGCTGTACCTGCTGCTGATCCTGCACTATGTCGAGCAGGAGTGCCTTGCCGAGAGCAGCGCCGCAGCGCGCCCCCGCAACGAGACCATTGAGCAGGTGTGTGCCTACCTTGCCGCCAACTACCGGCAAAAGTTCTCCCTTACCGAGGTGGCGGCGCGGTTCTACCTTTCCCCCTACTATCTCAGCCGCCTGTTCCGGCGGGTGACCGGGCAGTCCATCGTGGACTACCTGAACAACCGCCGCATCGAGGCTGCGCAGAAGCTGCTGGAGACCACCGAGCTTTCCATCAGCGCTATTGCCGAGCAGACCGGTTTTGCCAGCGCCGCCCACTTCCGCCGCGTGTTCCGCGAGGTGATGGATATCAGTCCTTTGCAGTACCGCAAGAAGCAGACGAAATGATGTATCAACCAAAACACCCCCTGTGCCATCCGTTGGGAGCAGCACAGGGGGTGTTGGTCTTGGTCAGATGTTCTTATGGCGCATTAGCCCTTGACGGCACCTGCGGAGATACCTTCAACGAACTGATCCTGTGCACAGAAGAATACGATCAGCTGCGGCAGGATGGAGATGAGGGACAGTGCAAGGATCTTGTTCCATGCAAAGCCGGTATCACCGTCCATAGACAGCTTGACGAACAGGGACATGGGGTATTTGCCGGGGGTGCTGACGTAAAGCAGCGGGCCCATAAAGTCGTTGCAGCTCCACATGAACTGGAACAGTGCGCAGGACACCAGAGCGGGTCCCAGCATGGGCACGATGACCTTGTACAGGGTCTGGAAGGAGGAGCAGCCGTCAATGGCGGCAGCCTCGTCCAGATCACGCGGGACGTTGCGCATGAACTGCACCAGCTGATACACGAAGTAGGTCTCGGTAGCAAATGCGCAGTGCACCCAGATGGCCAGATAGAAGGGGCTGTCCACCCAGCCGAACTTGTTGTACAGCAGGTACTGGGGCACGTTCAGCACGACCTGCGGCAGGAACAGGGTGGCCAGCATGATGTTGAACAGCAGCTTGCGGCCGGGGAAGTCGAAACGGCCAAAGCCGTAAGCGGCAATACAGGCAGACACCACAGTGCAGATCACCTTGGGGATGACATAGCTGTAAGTGTTGAGCATGGCCTGCAGGATGTTGATGGAGCCGCCGAAGTTGTTCAGGGCGTTGCGGTAGCCATCCAGCGTAGGCTTTTTGATCCACAGGCTGATGCCTGCAAAGATCTCGCTGTTATCCTTGAAGGTAGCGCTGATCATCCACAGCAGAGGATAGATCATGATGATACCAACCAGGATCAGCACGAAGTACTTAAAGAAGGTTGCGATCTTATTCGATGCTTTCATTCCCATATTGGTCACCTTACCTTTCATCCGAGTAGTAGACCCACTTCTTCTGGCTGGTGAACGCAATGATCGTCAGGATGCAGACGATGATGAACATGATCCATGCCAGAGCAGAAGCCATGCCCATGTCGTAGGACTTGAATGCGTAGTTGTAAACCAGCAGGGAGATCAGGGTAGTGGAACCACGGGGACCACCGTTGGTGATGATGTAGGGGCCGTTGAACTCCTGGAAAGCCTGGCAGATCTGAGTGACCAGGTTGTAGAAGATGATGGGGGTGATCATGGGAACAGTGATGGAGAAGAACTGCTTCCACTTACCGGCACCATCAATGGTGGCAGCCTCGTACAGGTCTGCAGGCACGCCCTTCAGGGCGGCCAGGAACAGCACCATGCGGAGCCGAACTGCCAGATGCGCAGGAAGCAGATGATCCACAGCGCGTAGTTGGGGTCAGACAGCCATTCGGGGCCCTGCACCGCACCAAAGGTGACAGCGCGCACCACGGTGTTCAGCAGACCGTCCACGCTGAACACAGCCTTCCACAGCACGGCGATAGCCACAGAGCCGCCCAGAATGGAGGGGATGTAGTACACGGTGCGGAACAGGTTGACGCAGGCGATCTTGAAGTTCAGGATGTAGGCGATGAACAGTGCGAAGATCAGCTTCAGGGGCACGGTGATAAAGGCGTACTTGAAGGTGATGATCAGCGCTTGGTGATCTTTCTGGTGTGGAATGCGGTAATGTAGTTGGCCAGACCAACAAAGCTGGTGCCGTCCTTGAAGAAGTTCATATCGGTAAAGCTGTAATACAGCGACTGACCGAAGGGGAACGCCTTAAAGACGAGAAAGCCGATGATCCAGGGAATCAGATAAAACAGACCCTGATACTTATCGACCCATTTCTGAAACGGAGTTCGTGCGCCGGCGGGCGCATTACTTTTTTCATCCGAAATCCTCCTTTTACAGGATTTGAAGCAGACAGTGCAGCAGGTCACAGACCGGTAACAATTCATTCAAGGTTTGATAACCATTCACCGATAAAACAAGGGCATCTGTCGTACGGGCGGCAGATGCCCTTATTTATTTCAGATACTGAATATCCGGTTCTGACCGCTGTCAGAGAGAGGTAAGCTTAGCCGATGGTGTAGCCAACAGACTCCATGCCGTCCAGCAGAGTCTCGACAGCCTCTTCAGGGGTCTGATCGCCGTAGTCGATGTTGTCGAACACTTCCTGATAGATGCCGGTGCCGGAAGCCTTCAGGTCGTTGTTCTCGAACAGGGGATCCAGCTTGTTGGTGGTGAATGCCATGACCTTGGCGTTAGCCTCTGCAACCAGGCTCTTGACAGCGCCGGCGTCCTGCGCGAACTTCAGGCCAGCCTTGGAAGCGGGGATGCCGCACTCAGAACCCATGATGGAAGCACCCTTCTCCTCGTTCAGCAGGAAGTTGATCAGGGTAGCAGCCTCGGCAACGTTCTTGCAGGTCTTGGTGATGGCCATGCCCATGGAGACCTTGGAGAAGCCGCCGTTGTAATCGCCGAACTTGATCTCCTCACCAACGGTGAAGCCGGGCTTGTTCTCCTCGTCCAGAGCGTCCTGGTACTTGGAAGCAGCGGAATCCCACTCGAAGATGCCGGCGATCTTGCCGGTGATCCGACTCGTTGGACTGTGGGTAGCACCGTCGCCGTTTGCACCGTAGTAGGTGGGCAGCGGCAT
>ENA-OQED01000856-OQED01000856.1-human-gut-metagenome-genome-assembly--contig:-NODE-856-length-11775-cov-1.383156_pt1 | contig 11775 bp, 15 predicted proteins | sample MGYA00242790_ERZ504625 | MGnify/ENA primary metagenome ERZ504625 (study PRJEB26092, sample SAMD00036345) | human gut metagenome | host: Homo sapiens | study: EMG produced TPA metagenomics assembly of...
CGGCGATGGACGGGACGCCGGCGACGTGGGCCGGGATGGTGTCCATAAGGACCGTCGACGGATAGGCCGCCGTGCCGCCGGGGACGTAGACGCCGACGCGCTGGATAGGCGTGAACTTGGCCCCCAGGCGGACGCCGGGACGGAAGGTGTCGATCCAGGTCTGTTCGACCTGGCGTTCATGATAGGCCCGGATGTTGGCGGCCGCTTCTTCCAGAATGGCCATGAAATCGGGACCGACGATGTCGACGGCATCGTCGATTTCTTCCGGCGAAACGAGGAAACTGTCGAGGTCGACGCCATCGAAGCGTTTCGTATATTCCCGGACAGCGGCGTCACCGCGCTGTTCGATGTCGGCCAGGATAGCTTCGACAGCCTTGCGGATGTCTTCACTTTCTGCCTGGTCCCGTTTAGTAATGCGGCGAATGTCGCGTAAGGTCAACCCTTCACTGGGTACATCTATCCATTCCACTCTAACTCCCCCTTAGTTATGCCTTCATGCTGTGTTCACGGATGACATCCATGAGCTGCTGGATTTCGTTGTATTTCATCTTAAAGGAAACGGGATTGCAAATCATGCGGGCACTGAAATCCATGAAGTATTTCAGGACTTCCAGGCCGTTGGCCTTCAAAGTATTGCCCGTTTCGACAATATCGACGATGACATCGGACAAGCCGACGATCGGTGCCAGTTCAACGGACCCGTTGAGCTTGATGATGTCGACGCTGTGATGATTGGCCTCGAAATAGCTGCGGGCAATGCGCGGATATTTTGTGCCGATAGTGATGCGCTTGGTCATGTCGACCTTCTTGCCGGCGATACCGGCGACGGCCATGCGGCAGCGGCCGATGCCCAGGTCCATGACTTCGTAGACGTCGGCGCCCGGCGCTTCTTCGATGAGGACGTCCTTGCCGACGATACCGACGTCAGCGGCGCCGCGTTCGACGTAGACAGCGACGTCAGGTGACTTGACCAGGGTCACTTTGAGCTGGCCCTTGGCGTCTTCAAAGATGAGCTTGCGGCTCTCTTCGGAATACGTCGGGAAATCATAGCCGCTTTCGGCTAAATACTTCATGACCACTTTATGAATACGGCCCTTGGCCAGTGCAATATGAATCGCCATGTTACAACCTCCCCATGAGTGCTTCCAATTCTTCGGCCGTCATGGCCTTGCCGTCCTTATAGTACGAGCCGTTGCGGTAAATAGCGTGGATACTGTAATCGCCGCTGTCGATGAAGGACGAATCGGGATAGGCGGCGACGCGGAAGCCGCGGTTGCGCCAGTTCATGAGGTCCCGGACCAGGGTCTGGTCGCAGGCTGTATAGGATACGGCCATCTGGAACGATGGTTCCGTATCTTCCAACAGGCCGGCATCGTTCATGTATTCATACAATAAATTGATGTTCATGCCGAAGCCGCAGGCCGAGCGGTCGACGCCGAACCGCGACGACAGCTGGTCATAGCGGCCGCCGTCGATGATGTCGTACAGGGCGCCATCGACGTAGACCTTGAAGACCGTATCCGTATAGTAGCCCAGGCGGCTGGCAAAGCCGAAGTCGAGCTGGACCTTATCGGCATAGCCGGCATAAAGGATGTAGTCATAGACCCGTTCCAGCCGCGACAGGGCGTTGAGCATGCCGCTGTTGATGGAGTAATCCCGGGCCTTGCTCAGGGTCTGGGCATAGGGCCCGAAGAGGACCGGCAGGGCTTCCAGGGCCTTGCGGGCATCGGCCGATACCGGCAGGGCGGCGATATAGGACTTGCAGGCCACGAGGTTGCGGTCGGCCATATAGCCTTTGAGCGTTTCTTTCTCTTCTTCCGAAATGGGAAGGCCATCGAACAATGCCTGCGTATAGGCTGCCGTACCGATGTCGATGCGGATGTTTTCGACGCCGACGGCCTTGAGGATCTCAGCCGCCGTGACGATGACTTCGCCGTCACATTCGGGGCTGGAGTCGCCCAGGATTTCAATGCCCCCCTGCAGGAAATCCTTGCCATACGTCGACCGGCCGTAGTATTCGCGGAAGACTGTACTGACATAACCGAACTTGAGCAGCTGGTTCGAGCGCGGGAATTCGCGGGCTGCCGTTTCGACGAGAGGCAGCGTCACATCCGGCCGCAGGACCAGGACACGGCCATCGGTGTCGATGGTCTTGACCATCTGCTGGCGGAGCTGTGGAAAGAAGTGCTGGTATACATCGTAATCTTCAAAACTCGGCGTTTCAATAATCTTACAGCCGTGGTTCATAATGACAGAAATGATTTTCCCCTGGATCCGGTCATAATTGCGCATTTCATCATGGTGGAGCATCTTCACTCCATCCAAGGTATTGTTGTTCATCCTATGACCTCCCTTTCTTTAGTTCTTTATTCTAGTAAAGCATTAAAATATCGGCTGTTGAATATTGTACCACAAAGTCCTAAAAATAAAAATACCTTTTTCTAACTTTTTACGCTTTTTCACTTTCATCACCAGCGCATTTTAATCGTTTCTTTACAGACTTTTCAAATTTGGGTCTGGGAATCATGACCCGGTGGCCGCAGCCGGTGCAGCGGATGACGAAATCGACGCCGATGCGCAGCACTTCCCATTCATTGCAGCCGCAGGGATGGGCCTTCTTCATCTGAACGACATCACCTACATAATAACGGACAAAATCAGCCATCAAAATTCCTCCTTCAAAAGATAATATAGAATTATATATCATTATATAGCCCCAGGCCCCCCTTCGCAAGGGAATGGGCCGCCGTGATTGACCTGCTATAGTGCCTGTGTTAAGATAACAGGTAATGAATTGAAGAGGAGGAATTGCTTTGAAATCATCGATGAGCCGGCAGAGCCTGCGCCGGTCCTATCTCAGCTGTTACATCATCGGCACGATCTGCACGGTCTGCGCCATCGCGCTCCTGGCCTGGGTGGCCATCTGCATCGCCCTGGAAAAAGAGCCCCTGGCATCGGTCGCCTTTTTGCCGGACATGCCGGTATTTGCCATCTTCATCGTCATCATCGCCATCGCCGCCATCAGCGTCGCTGCCTGGCAGTACGGGGCGACGTTTCACCAGCGCTATGAAGCACTCACGGGAAAGGAAGGGCCTGACAGAGTAAAGCATGAGAAAGAATGAATTTATGGACCTCTTGCGCTACTATTTCCGCAAGAGCGACAAAAATGATTTAAAAGGCATCATCGAAGACTGCGAAGAACAGTTCCGCCTCGGTGCCAAAGAAGGCAGGTCGGAAGAAGAAATCTGCTGTAAACTTGGGCATCCCAAGAACATTTACCGCTATTATATCGGCGAACCCATCGTCCCCGAAGACAACCCGCGTATGCCCGGCGACGAATACGGCGTCTACGGCGATTTCGGACCGGGCGTGGAAGACCGCGTCTTCTATGACCAGGACCGGGACGACGAATACTACCGTCAACAGCAGCTGGCCCAGCAGCAGCGCCGTTACGACCGGGAACAGGTCATGCGCCAGCGCTACGCCGCCGAAGCCACCAAGACGGGCAAGGACTTCAACTGGAACGACGGCGACAGCCAGATGGGCAAAGCGGCCAAAGCCGTTGCCAGCCCCTTCATGGACGTCCTGGGGACCCTCTTCGGCATCCTCAGCGGCTTCCTCTACCTGGCTCTGGCCATCGTCATCCTGGCAGCCATCGGCATTTCCTTCATTCCAGCTTATGCCTATACGGACCTCCTGCCCTTGCCGACGCTCTCTCTGGTGACGCGGGTCCTCGTCGTCCTGACGGTCCTCTTCGCCGCCATGACGGCCAGCTCGGCCAGCCAGGCCTGCCACGCCGCAGCCCGCGGGAAGGGGGCGCAGTAAATGAAGCGCGTCCTCATCTTCCTCATCCTGACACTGGCCTGCGCCTTCGGCAGCTACACATCCTTCATGAGCAACGATTACGGCCCGCTGAAGCATTGGATGGCCTATTATAAAGAGTATAAAGAAATCCAGGGTGTCCTGGACAAGGGCAATGCCAGCAAGGGCCGAACTCCTGGCTAAATTGAAGGCCATGTACCCGGAAAAAGCGGACCAAATTGAAGCCCAGTTCAAGGCGAAATACGGCAGCCTCAAGGACTCGGCCGAAGATGCCGGCGACACGGTCAAATCGAAGTGGGATTCCTATACCCACGACGACAGCACCAGCCACAGCCGCTCCCAATCCCAGAGCCGCAGTAGCCAGTCGTCGTCTTCCCGGAGCAGCCAGAGCCAGAACAGCCGCAGCAGCAGTCAGAACAGCAGCCATGCTGGCGACCGGGACCATGCGGCAGACGGCCACGACAACAACCGGGCCCGCTAAAAATTTTCTACTAACAAATAATAATTATCCGTTGACATCAGGGTTGAAAAGTGCTACAATGAAATCAACCCAAAGAGGTGCTAAAAAATAATTTCAAATATAACTTTTTGTCAAGGAGGAAATGAATTATGGAATTAAAAGGTTCGAAAACAGAAAAAAACTTACAGGCTGCCTTTGCAGGTGAATCCCAGGCCCGCAACAAGTACACCTATTATGCCAGCGTAGCTAAAAAAGCAGGCTACGAACAGATCAAAGCATTCTTTGAAGAAACGGCTAACAACGAAAAAGAACACGCTAAAATCTGGTTCAAACTCCTCAACGGCGGCGAACTGCCCAACGACATCAACGCATTGAAAGACGCTGCTGCCGGCGAACATTACGAATGGACGGAAATGTACCCGACCTTCGCTAAAGAAGCCCGTGAAGAAGGCTTCGACAAAATCGCCTTCTTATTTGAAAAAGTCGCTGAAATCGAAAAACACCACGAAGAACGCTACCTCGCTCTCCTGGCTAACGTCGAAAAACAGGAAGTCTTCAAGAAATCCGACAAGAAGACCTGGATCTGCCGCAACTGTGGCTTCATCGTAGAAGCTGTCGAAGCTCCGAAAGTCTGCCCGGTCTGTGCACATCCCCAGTCCTTCTTCGAACTCCGCAACGTTAATTACTAATAGTGAAAAAAGGAGCTGTCGCAATGCGACAGCTCCTTTTTTAGTGGTTCGTGGCTCGTGGTTAGTAGCTCTGGCTGGCAGCTCTGGCTGGTGGCTAGCTTCGTAGGGGCTTGCACGTGGCAAGCCCGCCCCAGAACATGAGCGATTTTCCGGCCAGAGAGATTGTCACCAAATATCCAGCGGGTCGCCCACGCGGCGACCCCTACAGTAAAAAATAGGCTGTCGCATTTGCGACAGCCTATTTTTTTTATTCTTCTACGCGGAAGCGATAACCGTTTCCCCAAACGGTTTCGATTGCCGTGAATTCCGGTTCGACTTCGTTGAGCTTGTCCCGCAGGCGGTTGACGTGGACCGTCACCGTCGCCAGTTCGCCCAGGCATCGAGATGCCATATCATCTCGAAGAGGTACTTCTTGGAGAAGACCTGGTTGGGATGATGGGCCAGGAACAAGAGCAGATTGAATTCTTTCCCAGTCAGATTGATTTCTGTTTTTCCCCGGAAAACCTGGTGGCGCTTGATGAAAATGCGCAAGTCGCCGACTTGGATATCCGGTTTGTTGTCATCGGCATCCTGGAGACGTACCCCTAACAGTCTCTGATGGATTTCCAGATGGGCCTTCAGGCGGGCCATCATTTCCGATGGATTGAAAGGCTTGACGATATAATCGTCAGCACCGAGTCCCAATCCCTTGATCTTATCGTCGTCGCTCCCCCGAGCGGTGATGAAAAGGATGGGGACGTTGCTGATGTCCCGCAGTTTGCGGCACAACAGGAAGCCATCCGTGTCAGGCAGGCCGATGTCCAGCAGGACTGCTTCGATGGCTCCGCCATCAAAGATCTTCAGGCCTTCCTTTCCCGTCATGGCTACGGATACTTCAAAGCCATTGGCCTCAAGAAAGTCCCGTTCGATGGCAGCGATCATACTGTCATCTTCAATAATCAAAACGTGCGCCATAACTATACCCCCTCGTTGCGCTCCCGGTCAGGCTATTTCCCCGTCTGCAATCTCCGGAAGCCGTAATCTAAAATGGTCGGTGCATCGGTCCAGCGGTTGTCGTCGTTGTACAGGACCAAGACCAGCGTATGGCCGTCGCGCGTTGCCGAAGCGACGAGACATTCGCCAGCAGCATTGGTAAAGCCTGTCTTGACGCCGTTCGCGCCGGGATAGCCACTGGTCAGGAAATGGTTCGTCGTCGTGACGTGCTTCGGTTCCCGACCATCCATGTATTTTACATCATAGGATTTGAGTCCTACAATATAACGAAATTCAGGGAAGTTCTTCATCCCATACGCAGCCATCTTGGCCATGTCGATGGCCGTCGTGTGGTGATGGGCTGCCGTCAAGCCGTTGGGATTGACGAAATTCGTATGGGTAGCTCCCATTTTGACCGCTTCCTGGTTCATCTTTTCCGCATAGCCGGCGACAGAACCCCCTAAAGTCTGGGCGACGGCGACAGCGGCATCGTTCCCGGAAACGACCATCATGCCCCGCAGGGCTTCACGGATAGAAATGGGATCGCCCGGTGCAATTCCCAGGCAGGAAGGTTCCGTATTGGCAGCTTCCCAGGAAATCTGCAAGGGCTGGTCCAGCTTATCCTTATATTGGTCCAGGGCCGTAATGAGGGTGACGATTTTCGTCGTGCTCGCCGGGTGGACCCACTTGGTCGGATAGACCTGATATAATACCTTACCTGTATCGACGTCGATCATGCAGGCCGATTCAGCAATCGTCGGCGGCATATCGGCCTGAGCCGTCACCGTCATGGAGCCAATCATAAAACCGACAGCAATGACCGTCGTCAGCATAATACGCTTTAAAATAGAAAACATCCAATGTCTCCTTCCTATCTAACAAAATTATGAATTGCCAGGGAATACAAATCTACAATAACCCATTATTTTATTATATTTTTAATTAAAACATCTGTCAATAAAAAGAGGCCGTCGTCATGCGACAGCCTCTTTTTGAGTTTTAAGTTTGCAGTTTGTAGTTTTTAGTGCATGTTTTAAAGCCCTCATCTACAAACTCCGTACTACAAACTATAAAGCAAAAGGAATCGCGCATGATAGCTGAAGCCTTCGTGCGACAAACCCTTTAATAGCTAGCAGTTCGTAAGGGCCGGCCCGCCGCGAACAGTCAACCACACCCCTGCCAGCTTAATGGCATGTTTTGTCTGCGAACTGCGGCCGGCGAACCGCGGCCGGCGGGCGCCCCACGTGGGCGCCCCTACAAATTATTCCGGTTTCACTTCGGCCCGGAAGATTTCGTCGCCAATGGTCTTGACCCAGAAACCGATGAGGTTGCCATAGGTTTCGCGGTTCTTGTCTTCTTCGGCGGCCTTGATGATATACGTCGTGAACTGGCGGGCCCAGGAATAGCCGAAACGGTCGAACTGGGCCTTGCGGTTGGCATCGGCAATCTGTTCGATGATGGGCAGGAAGATATCCTTGGTCACTTCTTTCAAATGTTCCGTAATGGGATAGACATAGGCCATGCCCTTGGCATCTTTCTGCATGAAGACCAGGGCCAGCTTGTCCGGATTGTGGCTATCGTCGGCATAGTCGATGTGATAGGCTTCCAGGGGCAGGCGTTCCTTGTCTTCCTGGCTCAGGAGCTGATAAGCGCCGTATTTGATGATTTCATAGAGGCGGTCATCATAAGAGCCTTCCAGTTCGATGATCTTTTCCCGCCATTCGCCCCAGGTCAGGGCAGCCCGGCAGGTATAGGTCGTGAAGGACGGCGACCCCAGGGCATCCTGGACTTCCTTCGACGTGACCCGTTCTTTCGGATCCGGGATGTGCCAGACCAGGAGCTTCTTGTCCCGGTCGATGTAGAGGCACTTGCTTTCCATGTGGATCTTGGCGTGGCAATGAAGGCACGTGTAGAAAAATAGATTTTCGTCGAAATGAACGCGTTCGCTCAATTTCGCATCAGCCGTGTCATGACATCCCACGTATGGAAGACGCCGTATTCATGACAGGCCGGGCACTGGACGGTGACGTCCAGGTCATGGGTTCCGTTTCTTTTTGCCATGGGTTACACTCCTTCCGCACTGCTGGCCGGATACAAGGCCATGATCTGCGATGCAGCCTGTTCGATGTCGACGAGGCTGCGTTTCCTCAACTTCAAGAAAGGATGGACGATGGCTTCGATTTTCTTGACCTCTTCCGACAAGGCAATCGGGTCCGGTGCATCATCGCGGCTCTGCAGCAGGGCCAGGGCAGCGCCGGCTTCTTCCATCATGGCTGCCTGTTCATTGCCGGCAGCGTCTCCGAGATGGCGGAGCCAGAAGAAGACAGCCGCTTTCGTATAGGCTTCCTGTTCTTCCGGGCTCGTGCAGACCATGTCGATGCGGTCGAAGCCGGTTCCGTCGGTCAGGAGCAAGGGGACGACGGCAGCGGCAGCGCGCTGCAGGGGGTAGCGTTTTTCTTCCGTACTCAGCGAAGCAAAAGCGACGTGCTTCAAATGCTTTTCATCGGCCAGATGGATGGCCTTCTTATAGGCCGACAACAATTCCCCTTCTTCACCGCGCTTGCCGCCTACCCAGTACGGCCCGACAGCGTGGATGATGAAAGGCGCCTTCAATTTATAACCCTTGGTCATGACGGCACTGCCGACGTGGCACATGCCGATCGTACGGCACGAGGCGGAAAAAGACAAGCCGCCTTTCTGATGAATCTTACTGCTGACGCTATTCGTTGGCAAGAGGGTCGAGCTGGCAGAATATACGATCCCGTCGGCTTTCCACTCCGATAAATCACCTAATACTACACGAAACTGCATCGTGGTCACACCCTTTCCAAATGGATACTCTGGTCCTATTATACCATTACTTGACAAAGGTATTAATAGCTTTCTTGAGATTTTCTACGGCATCTGCGTCGTGTTCACGGATGGCATCGACGATGCAGTGGTCGATATGGTCCTTGAGGATGACCCGGCTCACACTGGCGACGGCCGAATGGACGGCGGCCAGCTGGACCAGGACGTCGCTGCAGTCGCGGCCGTCTTCGATCATGCGCTTGACGGCTTCGACGTGGCCCGTAATGCGCGACAGGCGGTTAAGGACGCGCTTCGTTTCCGTATGGTGATGGCCGTGATGGAGGGGATGGGACGCCACGCCGGCCGGCTGTTCCTCGTCGTCGTAGACGAAATCGGCTTCGTCAGCCTCCTTGACGACTTTGATGAGATAGAACCGGTCCGTATCCATGGCGATGACGACGGAAAACCCGGCGCTGATCAATTTCTCTTCCAGGACATCGACCGGCGGCAGCACAGGCTGGCCGCCGTGGATGGCGTTGACGGCCTTGCGGGGCATATCGTGCATGATGAGCAGCGTCCCACCCGGCACCATAGCCTCATAGAGGCGGCGGATGACGTCGCGGCTGTGACTGGCGATATGGGGATAAAAATTAAGGCAGCAGACGACATCATAATGTTTTTCCGGGAAATGGTATTTCAGGACATCGCCTGTCGTAAAAGTGACATTGGCCAGGTAAGAAAATTTCTCTTTGGCCACATCAATCATCTGCTGGGAATAATCGAAGCCCTCGACGGTCCCATCATCACCGGCAGCCGCCGACAAATACGGCAGGAGCACGCCTGTCCCGCAGCCGGCATCGAGTATGACCGAACCGGGCCGTATCCCTGCCAGCTCCATGAAAGACGACAAGATTTTGGCGTCGGCCTTGCGGTCGCGGTCCCAGTTCCTGGCATAATTTTCAAAAAATATATGTTCCTTATCCATAGGGATTCCCCTTTTTCGATTTTGTCGTAAAAACCACACCATCAGACTGGCCATCGGTGTGGCTGACTGTTCGCGGTGGGCCGCCTTGACAGGACGGCCCCTACGAAACACTAACTACTAAAAAAGGGCCTGTCGCTTATTGTGCAACAGGCCTTTTTACATGGTGCGGTTGGGGGGACTTGAACCCCCATGAACTTTCGTTCACTACCCCCTCAAAGTAGCGCGTCTGCCATTCCGCCACAACCGCATATAAAATTGTAAAAAAAAGAATATGGCGACCCCGATCAGATTTGAACTGACGATCTTCGCCGTGACAGGGCGACATGTTAAACCGCTACACCACGGGGCCACTTTCTTTCGTTCTTTCGAGGTTGTTTCGGTATTTCTTAGTGCCTCGAACAAAAACTATTCTACTACAAGAAGGATGTTTTGGCAAGTACTTTTTTTATTTTTTTCAAACTTTTTTTGTAGGAATGAAAAAGACGCCCGTCATGGCCGAAGCCATCACCGGGCGTCCTGATGAATTCAAAAAAGGTTATTTTGCATAATCCACCATCCGCGTTTCGCGGATGACGACGACTTTGATCTGGCCTGGGTATTCCAGTTCCGCTTCGATGCGTTTGACGATGTCGTGGACCAGCAGGACACAGTCCGATTCATCCAGCTTGTCCGGTTTGACCATGACGCGGATTTCGCGGCCGGCCTGGATGGCGAAGCAGTCTTCGACGCCATCGAAAGATTCGGCGATTTCTTCGAGTTTCGTCAGGCGTTTCAGATAGTTTTCCAGCGTTTCCCGGCGGGCACCCGGACGGGCAGCCGATACGGCATCTGCCGCCGACACCAGGACGGCTTCGACGCTGTGCGCTTCTTCATCGCCGTGATGGGCAGCGATGCAGTTGACGACCAGCTTGGATTCGCCGTATTTCTTGGCGATTTCCGTACCGATCGAAACGTGAGTCCCTTCCAGTTCGTGGTCCAGGGCCTTGCCGATATCGTGGATGAGCCCGGCCCGTTTGGCCAGGTTTTCATCGACGCCCAGTTCAGCGGCCATGATGCCGGCCAGCTGAGAGACTTCGATGGAATGGCGCAGAACATTCTGGCCATAACTGGTACGATAGCGCAGGCGGCCGAGGATTTTGATGAGTTCAGGATGCAGACCGTGAACGCCCGTTTCATACGTCGCCTGTTCGCCAGCTTCGCGGATCTTCTGATTGACTTCTTTGCGGGCCTTTTCGACCATTTCTTCAATGCGTGCCGGATGGATACGGCCATCGGCAATCAGTTTTCCAGAGCAACGCGGGCGATTTCACGGCGTATGGGATCAAAGCACGACAAGATGACCGCTTCCGGCGTATCGTCGATGATGAGATCGACGCCGGTCAGCGTTTCAATAGCCCGGATATTGCGTCCTTCACGGCCGATGATGCGGCCCTTCATTTCATCGTTCGGCAGGGAAACGACAGATACTGTCGTTTCGGCGACATGGTCAGCAGCACAGCGCTGGATGGCCATGGAAATGATTTCCCGGGCCTTGCCTTCGGCTTCTTCCTTGGCCTGGTCTTCCAGGTTCTTGATCATCTGCGCCGTTTCGTGCTTCACTTCGGTCTGGACGTTGTTCAGGAGCAATTCCTTGGCATCTTCATATGTCAAGCCGGAAATCCGTTCCAGTTCAGCCATCTTCTGTTCATGAAGGGCTTCGATTTTTTCCTGCATCCGCGTCACTTCATCTTCCTTACGCTGCAGGGCATCTTCCTTCTTTTCCATGGAATCGGATTTCTTGTCCAAATGTTCTTCTTTCTGCAACAGGCGCCGTTCAAAACGCTGCAATTCATTGCGGCGTTCCTTGTGTTCCCGTTCCGCGTCGTTGCGCATCTTGTGGACTTCTTCCTTCCCTTCCAGGACGAGTTCCTTCTTACGGGCTTCTGCGTTCTGCTGGGCCGTGGCAATGATGCGCTGTGCTTCGACTTCGGCCTGGCCGATCTTGCCTTCGGCGATCTTCTTACGGTAAATATAGCCCGTGCCGCCGCCGATGAGACCGCAGGCGACTGCTGCAGCAA
>ENA-OQED01000857-OQED01000857.1-human-gut-metagenome-genome-assembly--contig:-NODE-857-length-11769-cov-1.385673_pt1 | contig 11769 bp, 13 predicted proteins | sample MGYA00242790_ERZ504625 | MGnify/ENA primary metagenome ERZ504625 (study PRJEB26092, sample SAMD00036345) | human gut metagenome | host: Homo sapiens | study: EMG produced TPA metagenomics assembly of...
AAAAAAACATGTGCAGATCGTTCATAGGCACATTAATAATATGAAAGAACTTGATGATGCAGGCATAAAGAAAGTTAATTAAGGATTGGATGAAAGAAGAAAAGTAGGAGGAAGATAGAATGTCAAAGGCTGACGTTATTGAAATTGAAGGAACTGTAGTAGAAAAACTGCCAAACGCAATGTTTCAGGTAGAACTTGAGAATGGACATCAGGTATTAGCTCATATCAGCGGTAAACTGAGAATGAACTTCATCAAGATCCTGCCGGGAGATAAAGTAACATTAGAACTGTCTCCATATGACCTTTCAAAAGGAAGAATTATCTGGAGAGATAAATAAATTCAGAAAAACTATTGACTTATATTGCAAATAGATGCTATACTATATAAGCACGTTTTCTAGGCATGTTTATGCACTGAAATCTATGAGTTGCGATTTCAAATGGAAATGTGTAGCAACAAAGGCATAGCAATGGATGAAAGGAGGATCCCCGTGAAGGTTAGATCATCAGTAAAACCAATTTGCGAAAAATGCAAAGTAATTAAAAGAAAAGGAAGCATTCGCATTATCTGCGAAAATCCAAAACACAAACAGCGTCAGGGTTAATTTCTGAAGAATGTTTGATGTATTTAGGCGGCTGATAGTGGACACGCCAGGCGGTGTGGAAACTATTTCAAATATACAAGGCGCACCCGAAAGACCGGTGATGATCCTCGTATATTGCTTCTAATGCCGGCTCGTCATTACCGCATAGCTTCCAACACTATGAGCGGTGGCCGGAAAGGGCATGATACCGAACATGCCTGGGACAAAAATACAGGTCCCCTATTAAAGACAATTAACAATGAAAGAAAATGGAGGAAATTCACATGGCTCGTATAGCAGGTGTAGACTTACCAAGAGACAAACGTGTTGAGATCGGACTGACTTATATCTACGGAATCGGTAGAACAAGCGCAACTCGTATCTTGACAGAGGCAGGAGTTAATCCTGATATTCGTTGTAGAGATCTTACAGACGATGATGTAAAGAAAATCAGTGCTGTAATCGATGAGACACAGACAGTAGAAGGTGATCTTCGTAGAGAAATCGCTCTCAACATCAAGAGATTACAGGAAATCGGATGCTATAGAGGAATCCGTCACAGAAAAGGACTTCCGGTTCGTGGTCAGAAGACTAAGACAAATGCAAGAACAAGAAAAGGTCCTAAGAGAACAGTAGCAAACAAGAAGAAATAATTTATTTGAGGAAAGAGTAGGTTAGTTTTATTATGGCAAAGAAAGTTACAAAAAAAGTGACAAAGAAACGTGTCAAGAAAAACGTTGAACACGGACAGGCTCACATCCAGTCATCTTTTAATAACACAATCGTAACATTAACAGATGCACAGGGAAATGCTCTGTCATGGGCAAGTGCAGGCGGTCTCGGATTCAGAGGTTCAAGAAAATCTACCCCTTATGCAGCTCAGATGGCAGCTGAAACAGCAGCTAAAGCAGCATTAGTACATGGTTTAAAATCAGTTGACGTAATGGTTAAAGGACCAGGTTCAGGTAGAGAAGCAGCAATTCGTGCTCTGCAGGCATGCGGAATCGATGTAACAAGTATCAGAGACGTTACACCAGTACCACACAATGGTTGCCGTCCACCAAAACGCAGAAGAGTCTAGTACTATTATTATTCACTACGTTAACGGATTGTATGTGTCCGAATTATATAGGAGGAAAACAAAAACATGGCAGTAAATAGAGTTCCGGTTCTTAAAAGATGCAGATCCCTCGGAATGGATCCAGTTTATTTAGGAATTGATAAAAAGTCTAACAGACAGTTAAAAAGAGCGAATAGAAAAATGAGCGAGTATGGTCTCCAGTTACGTGAGAAACAGAAAGCAAAATTCATCTATGGTGTATTAGAGAAACCTTTCCTGAACTACTTCAAGAAAGCATCTAAGATGAATGGTATGACAGGTGAAAACCTGATGGTACTCTTAGAGTCAAGACTTGACAACGTTGTATTCCGTCTTGGACTTGCCAGAACAAGACGTGAAGCAAGACAGATCGTTGACCAACAAGCACGTGCTTGTAAACGGAAAACAGATCAACATCCCTTCATACCTTGTAAAGGCAGGAGATGTGGTAGAAATCAAAGAAACTAAGAAAAACTCACCAAGATACAAAGAAATCGTTGAGGTTACAGGCGGACGTCTTGTTCCAGAATGGTTAGAAGCTGATCTGGAAGGTCTGAAAGGAACAGTAAAAGAACTTCCAAAACGTGAAGCAATCGATGTTCCTGTAGATGAGATGTTAATCGTCGAGTTGTATTCTAAATAATAAACCGTAACCCACAGGAGGTGGACTTAGTGTTTGATTTTAATAAACCCAATATTGAAATAACTGATATTTCAGATGATAAGAAATATGGTAGATTCGTTGTAGAACCTCTTGAAAGAGGTTATGGTACAACATTAGGTAATTCTCTTAGAAGAATTATGCTTTCATCTTTGCCTGGTTCAGCAATCAGCCAGGTTAAGATCGATGGTGTACTTCATGAATTCAGTTCTATTCCGGGTGTTAAGGAAGATGTCACAGAGATTATCATGAACCTGAAATCTCTGGCAATCAAAAACACATCTGAATCTGATGAGCCTAAGACTGCTTATATTGAGTTCGAGGCGAAGGAGTTGTAACAGCAGCTGACATTCAGGTGGATCAGGATATTGAAATCATGAACCCGGAGACTGTAATCGCCACATTAAACGGCGGTGCAGACAGCAAATTGTATATGGAACTTACCATTACAAATGGAAGAGGCTACGTGAGTGCTGATAAGAATAAGAATGACGAACTGCCAATCGCAGTGATTCCAATTGATTCTATCTACACTCCAGTGGAACGAGTGAACCTTACAGTAGAGAATACCCGTGTCGGACAGATTACAGACTTTGATAAACTTACACTGGATGTATACACAAACGGCACACTGCTTCCGGATGAAGCTGTAAGTTTGGCTGCAAAGGTACTTAGTGAACATCTGAAACTCTTTATTGATCTGTCAGAAGTAGCACAGGCTGCTGAAGTTATGATTGAAAAAGAAGACGATGAAAAAGAAAAAGTTCTTGAGATGAGCATTGACGAACTTGAACTTTCTGTTCGTTCATACAATTGCCTGAAGAGAGCTGGTATCAATACAGTTGAAGAACTGACAAACAGAACACCGGAAGATATGATGAAAGTACGTAACCTTGGACGTAAGTCTCTGGAAGAAGTACTTGCAAAATTAGATGAGTTAGGCTTAAGCCTCAGCAAAGGTGAAGAATAATCTGTCAGTAAGCCCGTAAGTGCATGGCAGAGCATTTGGCTAGTAAGCCCGAAGAAGCATAACCAAGTGTTATAATGGAGGATATTTAAAATGGCAAAATATAGAAAACTTGGCAGAACATCAAGCCAGAGAAAAGCATTATTAAGAAATCAGGTAACAGCACTTCTGAACAACGGTAAGATCGTTACAACAGAAGCTAAGGCTAAAGAGATCCGCAAGATCGCTGAAGGACTTATCGCATTAGCTGTTAAAGAAAAAGATAACTTCGAAGAAGTTACTGTAAAAGCTAAAGTTGCCCGCAAAGATAAAGATGGCAAGAGAGTAAAAGAAGTTGTAGATGGTAAGAAAGTTACTGTATATGACGAAGTTGATAAAACAATCAAAAAGGATATGCCAAGCAGACTGCATGCTCGTCGTCAGATGCTGAAGGTTCTTTATCCTGTAAAGGAAGTTCCAACTGCACAGGCTGGAAAGAAGAAAAATACAAAAGAAGTTGATCTTGTAGCAAAATTATTCGATGAGATCGCTCCTAAGTATGCAGATCGTAACGGTGGATACACAAGAATCGTTAAGATCGGTCAGCGTAAAGGTGATGCAGCTATGGAAGTTCTGATTGAACTTGTATAGTTAGAAGTCAATAAAAATATTGAAAACCTCACACAATCATGTGTGAAGGTTTTTTTCTGCATAAAGGACACAGAAAAAAGACAGACAGGAAATTTCGTAAAACAGATAATCAAAGATTTGTTAAAAATCTGACTATAGCGTTAAATTTACTACTATTAACAAATATGATTACAAATTATCAAATAAATGATATAATACCGATATCATATTTGAAATGAATTGTGCAAAAAACTGATAATTGCAATTCATATGTACTGTAAATTGAAAACAAACAGATGGAAGGTAGGAATAAAGAATGAGCAGACTGGAAATTGCCTCTCCAAAAAGAGCAAAGATCGTAATGGAAGGCCTTTATAAGGATCTGGAAAGAAGAATCGAATCAAGTCCTCCGGGATTATGTCCTGTAGATATGGCAAGAGCATTTCTTGAGTTATGTCATGCACAGACCTGTGGAAAATGTGTACCTTGCCGTATCGGATTGGGGCAATTGAACAATTTCATCCGTGAAGTACTGGATGGAAAAGCAACTATGAAGACGCTGGATATTATGGAGCAGACTGCACTTTCAATCATGGAATCAGCAGACTGTGCAATCGGATATGAGGCTGCTAATATGGTATACAAAGGACTGATCGGTTATCGTGATGATTACGTTGAACATATCCAGAACGGAAGATGTACCTGTACCTATAATCAGCCGGTACCATGTGTATCTTTATGTCCTGCACATGTAGATATTCCGGGATATGTTGCACTGGTAGGTGAAGGCAGATATGCAGATGCGATCCGTCTGCTGAGAAAAGATAATCCGTTCCCGACCACATGTGGATTTATCTGTGAACATCCATGTGAAGCAAGATGTAGAAGAAATATGGTGGATGATTCTATTAATATCCGTGGATTAAAACGTGTAGCAGCAGATTTTGCGGGAGAAGTTGATCCTCCGAAGTGTGCACCGGATACAGGAAAAAAGATTGCAATCCTTGGTGGAGGACCTGGTGGTTTGAGTGCAGCTTATTATCTGCAGTTAATGGGACATCAGACAACTGTATATGAGATGCTTCCGAAATTAGGAGGAATGCTTCGTTATGGTATTCCGAACTACAGACTTCCGAAAGACAGACTTGACGATGATATCCGTGCGATACTGAAGACAGGTGTACAGGTGAAAAATGGTCTGAAGATCGGTCAGGATATTACAATCCAGCAATTGAGACAGGAATACGATGTTGTTCTGATTACAATCGGGGCAAGTACAGATAAAAAATTAGGATTGGAAAATGAAGATGCAGACGGAATCGTATCAGCTGTACAGTTCCTGCGTAACGTAGGTAAGAATCAGATTATGGATTTGACAGGAAAAGAGGTTGCTGTTATCGGTGGAGGTAACGTATCCATGGATGCAGTCCGTACAGCAAAACGTCTGGGTGCCAAGAAAGTAAGTATCGTTTACAGACGAAGGGTTGCGGATATGACTGCACTTCCGGGAGAAATAGACGGAGCAGTTGCAGAAGGTATTGAATTACAGACATTGAAAGCACCGTCATCCATTGATGTAGATGAGAATCATCATGTAAAAGGAATCTATGTGACCCCTCAGATGGTGAGCTCGATCAGAGACGGAAGAGCAAGCATCAACTACGTACAGTGAAGAAGATATTTACATACCATGCGATGTATTAATCGTAGCAATCGGACAGAATATCGAAACACATCACTTTGAACAGGCTGGTATTCCGGTTGAACGTGGGAAAATTGTTACCAAAAGCACGGGCGCATTCGAGAACCTTCCGGGTGTATTTGCCGGAGGAGACTGTGCAAGCGGACCGGCTTCAGTTATTAAGGCAATTGCAGCTGCAAAAGTCGTAGCAGCTAATATTGATGAGTATCTTGGATATCATCATGAGATTTCCTGCGATGTTGAAATTCCGGAAGCGCATCTGGATGATCGTACACCTTGCGGAAGAGTAAATCTTACAGAAAGAGAAGCGTGTGAAAGAGTCTGCGATTTTGAGGCAGTGGAAAATTGTATGACAGAAAAAGAAGCGAAACAGGAAGCAGGAAGATGTCTTCGCTGTGATCACTTCGGATACGGTATATTTAAGGGAGGCAGAGAGACATTATGGTAAATCTTACAATAGATGGAAGAGAGATAACGGTAAAAGAGAATACCACGATCATGGAAGCTGCATCCCAGAATGGAATTCCAATTCCGAAACTTTGTTATTTAAAAGGAATCAATGAAATTGCGGCCTGTCGTGTCTGTGTAGTGGAATTAGAAGGAAAAGAGAAACTTATCACCTCATGTAATAATATCGCAAAAGAAGGTATGGTCATTCATACGAACAGTCCGAAAGTCAGAAGACACAGAAGAACAACGGTAGAGCTGATCCTTTCGCAGCATGATTGTGAATGTGTTACCTGTTCCAGAAGTGGAAACTGTAGTCTTCAGACGGTTGCAAATGACCTGAATATTATAGATATTCCGTTTAAAATGGAGATTGAAAGACAGCCATGGAATAAAGAATTCCCATTGATCAGGGATTCTTCCAAGTGTATAAAATGCATGCGCTGTGTACAGGTTTGTGAAAAAGTACAGGGACTTGGTGTATGGGATGTGGAAGGAACAGGATCAAGAACTACGATCAATGTGGCTGGTCACAGGACAATAGAAGAAGCTGACTGCGCATTATGCGGACAGTGTATTACACATTGTCCGGTTGGTGCGTTAAGAGTAAGAGATGATACAGAAGATATATGGGATGCAATTGCAGATCCGGACAAGATTGTAGTTGCACAGGTAGCTCCGGCTGTCAGAACAGCATGGGGTGAGGAATTTGGACTTTCTGATGAAGAAGCAACAGTTGGAAAGATCCTTGATGCTTTGAAGAGAATGGGAGTCGACTATGCTTTTGACACCACATTTTCGGCTGACTTGACAATTATGGAAGAAGGGACGGAATTTTTGCACAGATTTACTGCAGGGGAATTGAAAGAGCGTCCGATGTTTACTTCCTGTTGTCCGGGCTGGCTTAGATTTATCAAATCGCAGTACCCACATCTGGTGAGACAGCTTTCAACGGCGAAATCACCGCAGCAGATGTTCGGAGCTGTGATGAAGACTTACTTTGCAGAGAAGCTCGGAGTATCTCCGCAGAGGATTTACACAGTATCAGTCATGCCATGTGTGGCAAAAAAAGGAGAAAAGGAGATGGAACTGTTCTATCAGGAATATGCAGGACATGATGTTGATGCAGTTATTACGACAAGAGAACTGACAAAGATGATCAAATCAGCGCATATCAGTCCGGATACACTGTCAGATATAGAAAGTGACCGGCCGATGCAGGATGGAACAGGAGCAGGTGTAATTTTTGGTGTAACAGGAGGTGTCATGGAGGCAGCTCTTCGTACGGCATACTATCTGCTTAAGAGTGAGAATCCGCCGGAAGATGCTTTTAAAGCGGTAAGAAGTACCGGATTCAATGAGAATGAGGGAATTCAGGAGGCGGATTTCCAGATTGACAATGTAACTGTCAGAACGGCTGCAGTTAGTGGCCTGGGTAATGCACGGGCACTTCTGGACCGTATCAACAAAGGGGGAAGTACATTACGACTTCGTAGAGTCATGGCTTGTCCTGGAGGATGTGTAGGCGGCGGTGGACAGCCGATTCATGATGGAAGGGAGATGGCATACGAAAGAGGACGTAAACTCTATCATCTGGATGAGAATGCAAAACGCAGATTTTCGCATGAAAATCATGATGTACGAAAAATGTATGAAGAATATTTTGTAAAACCAAATTCGCCGAAATCACACATGCTGTTACATACTGAGCATAATTTGGAACGTTTTTAAATATCAATGTGTACAGAAGAAGCTGCCGGCGGCAGCTTCTTTGTGTATATCGAAAGAGGTGGGAAAAACAATCTGTTAAAGAATTATCAAATATGTGAAAAAAATATCAAAAAGTCATTGACAAAGAATTAACAAGCGGTTATACTAAGACCATCGAAAACAAACAAAAACTCACAGGAGGATAATCAACATGGCGACAAAGAAAAAAGAGAATGTAGTACCAGAGATTATTGACAACGTAGAAGCTCTCGAAGCTAAGATGAAAGCAATGAGAGAAGCTCAGAAAAAATTTGCTACCTATACACAGGAACAGGTAGACAAGATCTTTTTTGAAGCAGCAATGGCAGCAAATAAGATGCGTATTCCACTTGCTAAGATGGCAGTAGAGGAGACAGGACGTGGACTTGTAGAAGACAAGATCATCAAAAATCATTACGCAGCAGAGTATATTTATAATAAGTATAAAAATGACAAGACATGTGGTGTGATTGAAGAAGACAAAGCATACGGAATTAAAAAGATTGCAGAACCAGTTGGTCTGGTAGCAGCCGTTATCCCAACTACAAACCCTACATCAACAGCAATCTTTAAGACACTGATCTGTTTGAAAACAAGAAATGCAATCATCATCAGTCCACATCCGGCAGCAAAGGCATGTACAATTGCGGCAGCGAAAGTTGTTCTTGATGCAGCAGTAAAAGCCGGAGCACCGGAAGGAATCATCGGATGGATTGATGTTCCTTCATTAGAGCTGACAACAACAGTTATGAAAGATGCTGATGAGATTCTTGCAACAGGTGGTCCTGGAATGGTTAAATCTGCATATTCTTCAGGAAAACCGGCACTTGGTGTTGGACCTGGTAACACACCTGTTATCATTGATGATTCCGCAGATATTAAGATGGCAGTTAACTCCATCATCCATTCTAAGACATTTGACAATGGTATGATCTGTGCTTCTGAACAGTCAGTAACTGTACTGGACAGCATCTATGATGAAGTTAAGAAAGAATTTGCATACCGTGGATGCTACTTCCTCAAGAAGGGAGAAGAACTTGATAAAGTTCGTAAGACAATCATCATCAACGGAGCATTAAATAATAAGATTCCTGGAAAATCAGCATATGAGATCGCTAAGTTAGCAGGTGTTGAAGTACCGAAGGCTACAAAGATCCTGATCGGTGAAGTAGAATCTGTTGATATTTCAGAAGAATTTGCACATGAGAAATTATCTCCTGTACTGGCTATGTACAGAGCTAAGACATTTGATGAGGCTCTTGCAAAAGCTGAGCAGCTTGTTGCAGATGGTGGATACGGACATACATCATCACTTTACATCCACCCATCACAGACAGAAAAGATTGAGAAACATCAGCAGGCTATGAAGACTTGCCGTATCCTGATCAATACACCTTCATCACAGGGTGGTATCGGAGACCTTTACAACTTCGGACTTGCTCCATCTCTTACACTTGGATGTGGTTCTTGGGGAGGAAACTCTGTATCTGAGAACGTAGGTGTGAAACACCTGATCAATATCAAGACAGTTGCAGAGAGGAGAGAAAACATGCTGTGGTTTAGAACACCTGAGAAAGTATACTTTAAGAAAGGCTGCATGCCTGTAGCATTAGATGAACTCGGAACTGTAATGCATAAGAAGAAAGCGTTCATCGTAACAGACAGTTTCCTGTACAAGAATGGTTATGTAAAACCGATCGAAGATAAATTAGATCAGATGGGAATCCAGCATACATGCTTCTTTGAAGTTGCTCCAGACCCAACTCTGCAGTGCGCTAGAAGAGGTGTAGAACAGATCAGAGCATTTGAGCCAGATACGATCATCGCTCTTGGTGGTGGATCCGCAATGGATGCCGGAAAGATTATGTGGTTAATGTATGAGCATCCGGAAGCAAAATTCGAAGATATGGCTATGGACTTCATGGATATCCGTAAGAGAGTATACACATTCCCTAAGATGGGAGAGAAAGCTTACTTTATAGCTATCCCAACATCTTCAGGAACAGGTTCAGAAGTAACTCCATTCGCAATCATCACAGATGCTGATACAGGAGTAAAATGGCCTATCACAGACTACGAATTAATGCCAAACATGGCTATCGTAGATGTTGACAATGCAATGACAGCACCTAAGGGACTGACAAGTGCATCTGGTATCGACGTAATGACACATGCAATCGAAGCATATGTATCTATCATGGCTACAGACTTTACAGATGGTCTTGCTATGAAGGCAGTAAAAGCAGTATTTGATTACTTACCATCTGCATATGAGAATGGTGCTAATGATCCAATCGCAAGAGAGAAGATGGCTAACGCTTCATGCATGGCTGGTATGGCATTCGCAAATGCATTCCTTGGACTGAACCACTCTATGGCTCACAAACTTGGTGCATTCCATCACCTGCCACACGGTATTGCTAACGCTGTAATCCTGACAGATGTAATGCGTTACAATGCTGCAGAAGTACCTACAAGAATGGGAACATTCTCTCAGTATCAGTATCCACATGCACTTGCAAGATACGCAGAATTAGGACGTTTTGCAGGATGCAAAGGTAAGACAGATGAAGAAGTATTTGAGAACTTCATCGCTAAACTGGAAGAACTCAAAGAGAAGATTGGCATTAAGAAGACAATCAAAGATTACGGTGTAGATGAGAAATACTTCCTGGATACATTGGATGATATGACAGAGCAGGCATTCAACGACCAGTGTACAGGAGCTAACCCAAGATATCCTCTTATGAGTGAGATGAAAGAAATCTACCTGAAATGCTATTATGGAAAATAAAAAAGGCGTAAATATAATATCCATGAGTTTTTGTTTGGAGGTTGGATAATGTATTGAGCATAGGAAAAGTGCAGCGTTTGACGTTGCACTTTTTCTTATGTCAAAATATTGATAAAAAAATAACAATAAATATGCAGGATGAAAAATAGTGAAAAAAATATCAAAAAACTATTTAAAAATCTGACAATAAGGTATATAATACAGATAACAAGAAGGAAAAGGGCCAAAGTTCAATAAAAAGGAGGAATCTGTATGAAGCTCGAAAAGAAGAATTTGATCGTAGAGAGACCTTACAAATCAGTTTATAAGACCGAGGAGGGTGTTGTTAAAATATTTGTAACAGATCATCCAAAGTCAGCAGTATTTTAATGAAGCATTGAACACTGTGAAAGTTGAAGAAACAGGATTGGATATTCCGAAACTAAAAGAGGTAACTCAGATTAATGGGGAATGGGCGCTGGTCATTGAGAACCGGGAAGGAAAAACTTTGGAAGAAATGATGAAAATTGACCGTGCCAATCTTGAAAAATATATGTCAGATTTTGTAGATCTTCAGCTGAAAGTACAGAGTAAAACGGCAGAAACATTACCGAAATTAAAAGATAAACTCGCAAATAAGATAAGAAATCTGAAAGTTTTGGATGCAACAGAGCGTTATGAACTTTTGACTAGATTGGAATCTATGCCGAGACATACAAAATTGTGTCATGGTGATTTTAATCCAAGTAACGTAATTGTTGAAAAGAACGGAAAGATGACTGTGATTGACTGGGCACATGCTTCACAGGGAAATGCAAGCGCAGATGCGGCAATGACATATTTGCTGTTTGCATTACACGATCAGGAGAGTGCAGATCTTTATCTTAAGTTATTCTGTAAGAAAAGCGATACCGCAAGACAGTATGTAGAACAATGGCTTCCAATTGTTGCTGCCGCAGAACTTGAGAAAGATATCCGGCTGGAAAAAGATTTTCTGATGAAATGGATCGATGTTATGGAGTATGAATAAATCGTACAAAAAATAAGCCTCCGAACGAGGCTTATTTTTTTATTTCATAATATACATAAGAGACAAAATCAACTGCTAAAAATCAGAAAAATACATTTCCACCAACATTTATACCAGATACGCCGTAGATGCTGAGCGGAACTGTAAA
>ENA-OQED01000858-OQED01000858.1-human-gut-metagenome-genome-assembly--contig:-NODE-858-length-11760-cov-1.223330_pt1 | contig 11760 bp, 16 predicted proteins | sample MGYA00242790_ERZ504625 | MGnify/ENA primary metagenome ERZ504625 (study PRJEB26092, sample SAMD00036345) | human gut metagenome | host: Homo sapiens | study: EMG produced TPA metagenomics assembly of...
CGACCACACCTGCACATCGTTACCGCTGACGGTCAGCATCCCGTGCCAGAGCCATGCCCCAGGTGCCTGCACCCAGAACACCAATACTAAACTTTTTCACGTTTGTATCCTCCGTGTCTGCACCGGGCAAAGGGCAAGCCCCTGCCGGTGGATTTGCGCCGCGCCGGGCCGTTGCCCCGCGCCTGCGCACTACTATGACCATTGTACACGAAAGCGCCCACAGCGTCAAGCATCTGCCGCATTGCACAAATATTTAACAAGTTCATGCAATTTTTCGGTCACATCACACGTTTTATGCAAACCGTTTGCACTGCGGGGCATTTCATGCTATTATAGTATTCTGGTAGGTTTTGTAGGGATTGGTGATTCAGTCTCTTGACTTTGACCCTACTTTAAGGTATATACTGCCTTAGTCGGCAAAAGCTTTGCCGGCTTGTGCATTTTTTAGCTTTGAGGAAAAAACGATGTTTGAAGCACTTTTAACCAACCGCACGGTCAGTGTGCTGGTGGAGGCGCTGCCCCGCATCCTGACGGCAGGCCTGACCATGACCATTCCGCTGACCCTACTCTCCTTCTTTTTTGCCATGATCATCGCGGTGGCGGTGGCGCTGGTGCAGTACGCCAATGTGCCGGTGCTGCGGCAGATCGCCCGGTTCTATATCTGGGTCATCCGGGGCACGCCGCTGCTGGTGCAGCTGTTCATCATCTTTTACGGCCTGCCCAGCGTGGGCATCATGCTAAACGCCTTTCCGGCGGCGGTCATCGCCTTTGCCTTCAACGAGGGCGCCTACTGCGCCGAGACCATGCGCGGTGCGCTGGAAAGCGTGCCGCAGGGGCAGCTGGAAGCCGGGTACTGTGTGGGCATGAGCTGGTGGCAGATCATGCGCCGCATCGTGCTGCCGCAGGCGCTGCGCACTGCCGTGCCTGCGCTGTCCAACTCCCTCATCGGCATGATCAAGGACACCTCGCTGGCCTCCAACATCACAGTGCAGAGCTGTTCATGGCTGGGCAGCGGGTAGCCGCCCGCACCTACATCTTCCTGCCCATCTACTGTGAGGTGGCTGTGGTGTATCTGCTGTTCTGTACCGTTATCACCAAGCTGCAGGCGCTGCTGGAACGTCAGCTCAACGCCCGCGGCTTCCAGTAAAAAGGGAGGGATGCACCTATGGCTATGCTTGAGATCCGCAATGTGCAAAAAACCTTCCGCACCTACGCAAAGCCCGGCCTTTTCCACCGCCCCGGTGCGCGGAAGGTCGCCAGCGAGCTGCCCGTGCTGCGCGGCGTAGACCTGACCGTGGAAAAGGGCGATGTGGTGGCCATTCTTGGGCCGTCCGGCTCCGGCAAGACCACCCTGCTGCGCTGCCTGAACTTTCTGGAGACTGCCGATGCCGGGCAGCTGGTGTTTGACGGCGAAAGCTTTGACCTTGCCCATGCCAGCCGCATCGACATTGCCCGGCTGCGCAAAAAGACGGCCTTTGTGTTCCAGAACTACAACCTGTTCCGCAACAAGACTGCCCTGCAGAATGTGACCGAGGGGCTCATCGTGGCGCGTAAGCTGCCCAAGGAGCAGGCGAATGAAATCGGCATGAAAATGCTGGCCAAGGTAGGCCTTGCCGACCGTGCCGACTACTACCCCCGCCAGCTTTCCGGCGGGCAGCAGCAGCGGGTGGCGATTGCCCGTGCCCTTGCCGCCGACCCGGAGATCATCTATTTTGATGAGCCCACCAGCGCCCTTGACCCGGAGCTGACCGGCGAGGTGCTCAGCGTGATGCGGCAGCTGGCTGAGGAAGGCATGACCATGCTGGTGGTCACCCACGAGATGGGCTTTGCCCGCAACGTGTCCTCCAAGACCGTATTCATGGAAAATGGCGTGGTGGTGGAGCAGGCACCCTCTCAGCAGTTTTTTGCATCCCCCAAGGAGGAGCGCACCCGGGCCTTCCTGCGCAGGATCGCCCACACGGAATAAAACCACTTCTCTTTTTGCATTTTTCACGACAGAAAGGAATTTTTTACTTATGAAACGCAGAACCTTTATTTCTCTGATGGGTGTTATGGCCGCAGCCGGGGGTGCTCAGTCTGACCGGCTGCTCTTCCAAGGACACCGCCGCCAGTACTGCCAGCTCCGCACCGCTGAACAAGCTGGACAGCATCCAGAAGAGCGGCAAGCTGGTGGTGGCGCTGGAGGGCGCATGGCAGCCGTGGAGCTACCACGATTCCTCTGACACGCTGGTGGGCTACGATGTGGAGGTCTCCCGCGCCATTGCCAAAAAGCTGGGCGTGGAGCCGGAGTATGTGGAGAGCGACTGGGACAGCCTGTTTGCCGGTCTGGACGCAGGCCGCTACGACATGGTGTGCAACGGCGTGGAAGTGACCGAGGAGCGCGCCAAGACCTACGCTTTTACCACCCCCTACGGCTACATCCACACTGCGCTGGCGGTGCGCAAGGATAACGAGGATATCCACAGCTTTGAGGACCTGAAGGGCAAGACCACCGCCAACAGTCTGGCTTCCACCTACATGGAGCTGGCCGAGAGCTACGGCGCTACCGTGCAGGGCATCGACACGCTGGAAGAGACCATCCAGCTGCTGACCGCAGGCCGCATTGATGCCACCCTGAACGCGGACGTTTCCTTCTACGACTACATGAATGTCCACCCGGACGCAGACTTCAAGCTGGTGGCACAGACCGCCGAAGCCTCTCATGTGGCCATCCCGGTGCTCAAGAGCGAGGACACCGCCTATCTGGACGCGCTGAACACCGCCATTGAGGAGCTGCGCGCCGACGGCACCTTAAAGACCCTGAGTGAAAAGTACTTCGGACAGGATATCTCTTCTGAAAACTAAGCTTTACATACATCCCTGCACCGCTGTGGAAAACCCGCAGCGGTGTTTTTTTGCGTTCGTCTATTGACTTATGCAATATTATATGATATATAATATTATAGAAACACACCATATCGAAAGGAGGCTGTTCCCACATGAGTTTTCCCATCAGTGCCGCGCTGCTGGATGCCATTGTGCTGTCCGTGGTGGCGCAGGAGCCGGAAGGTACCTACGGCTACAAGATCACCCAACAGGTCACCCACACGCTGGAACTAAGCGAATCCACCCTGTACCCGGTGCTGCGCCGGCTGCAGAAAGACCAGCTGCTCACGGTCTACGATGCGCCCTTCAATGGCCGCAACCGCCGCTATTATCAAATCACCTCCGCCGGGCGGGCGCAGCTTGCCGCCTACGCGCAGGAGTGGAGCCGCTACCGTTCTTCCATTGACACATTTTTCAGAGAGGTGGAATGATCTATGACCCGTACTGCATTTCTTGCTGCGCTGGAGCAGCTTCTGGCTCCCTTGCCGGAGGCCGAGCGCAAGGACGCTTTGAGTTATTACGAAGATTATCTGGATGCCGCCGGGCCGGAGAACGAAGCCCGCGCCATTGCAGAGTTAGGCAGCCCGGAGGAGGTCGCCCGCAAGATTCTGGACGAGCAAAGCCCGCAAGGCGTCTCTGCCGCCCCGGCATCCCCTGCCCCGCGTTCCCGCTGGCGCATGGTGCTGGGCGGCGGGCTGGCGGTGCTGGTGCTGGCCTGCTTTTTCTTCCAGCACTCTAAAGCCACCCCTGTGCAGCCGGTCGAGCCTGCGTCCCCGGCAGCAGACAGCAGCTCTGTCCCGGAGGAGGCCAGCAGCAGCTACCTCGCTGTCCTAGCCGATACCGTCCCCCTCACCATCCCCGCCGATGACCTTGGGGAAAGCACCCTGCAGATCCCGCTGGAAAAGCTGAACCAAGAGCTGAAGCTCAGCCTGAACTACGGCTCTGTGACCTTTGTCACCGACCCGTCCCTTACCTCGGACAAATACGCCACCTTCCAGTTCGACAACTTCCCCCATTCACCCGTTCTGCGCACCACCGGCGGGGATGGCCGCACTACCCTGACCTTTGAAATGCCGGAAAACTGGCAGGTAGCCGAGGATGCCCCGGAGGCCATGCTCACCGTCACCATCCCGGCAGACGCCCTCGCCCGGCTGATCATCAGCTTGGAGACCGGCGATGTCCGCCTTGCGCCCATGCAGCTGAAAACGCTGACTGTTGCGCTGAACAATGGCGGTCTGCGTGCCGAAAACCTGACCGTGACCCGCGACCTGCTGGTCGAGCTGCCTGTTGGCGGGTGCAATATCGATCACCTTTCCATTGCGGAATACGCCAGTATCGCTGCAACCCGCTGCATCCGTCTGCATCTGGATGGCGACCCCGCCGACTACACGACCGACGCCCGCACGGATAACGTTGTACGCATCGGCAATAAGGAATATGATAAACGCTATACCTCTTCCGGTTCCAACGGGATCCTGAATCTTTACGCCAAAGGCTGATTTATCTAAACGTTGACGAATAACGCCCCCGCATAACAGAAAACGCCCCTCTTCCATGCTTTGCGCCAGAGAAGAGGGGCGTTTTTGTGTTTATGCCTGATGAAAATACTCGTAGATGGTCTGCGCCAGCTGTTTGCCCACGCCGGGGGTGTTTTCCAGCTGGTCGGGGGTGGCGTCCTTCACCGCGCCCACGCTCTTGAACTGCGTCAGCAGGGCTTTGGCTGTTTTAGGGCCTACGCCCGGCACCTCGGTCAGGGTGGAGGAGTAGCTTTTTTGCTTCATCTGCTGCTTGCGGTAGGCGTTGGCAAAGCGGTGGGTCTCGTCCTGAATGGCAGTAATGAAGGTAAAGGTACCGCGGTTCATGTTGATGGCAATTTCCCGCCCGTCGCTGTCCACGATGGCGCGGGTGCGGTGGTGGTCATCCTTTACCATGCCGTACAGCGGCACATCTGCCAGTGCCGTACCGGCAAGTGCTTCCTTTGCGGCGCTCACCTGTCCCCTGCCGCCGTCCATCAGCAAAAGATCCGGCTTCTGCCCGAACCAGTTGCCGCTGGGCTGGCCGTTTTCGGCCTGTGCAGCGTATTTTTCGTACTCTGCCGCCCGGCGGGAGACGGTCTCTGCCAGCGAAGCGTAGTCATCCGTGCCCGCCACGGTTTTCATTTTGAACTTGCGGTAGCCCGCCTTGAAGGCTTGCCATCCTTGAAAGTGACCATGCCGCAGACGCTGCTGCCATCGCCCCAGTTGGAGATATCGTAGCTCTCGATGGCGCGGGGCGGCTTTGAAAGCCCCAGCACCTGCGCCAGTTCATCCAGCAGCTTTTCCTCCCGGGCGTAGCGGCCGCTCTCCCGCGCCAGACGCTCCACCGCGTTGGTGTGCGCCATCTCCACCAGATGCGCTTTATCGCCCCGCTGGGGCACATACAGCTGCACCTCGCTGCCCCGTTTCTGGTTCAGCGCCTGCTGCAAAGCTCCATGTCCGGCGGCAGCGCATCCACCGCGATGATTTTTGGAATTTGTTCATCGTCCAGATAGTACCGGGGCAGAAATTCCTCCCGCACCGCGTCGATATCCGAGGTATCGTGAAACAAAAACTCCCGCTTATCGGTCAGCCGTCCCTCCCGGAAGCGCAGCACCGCCGCGCACACGCTGTCCGGCGTACCGGCCAGCGCCACCACGTCCATCTCCACGTCCGGATCTACCACCACCTTCTGCCCTGCCGTAAGCTTGGTGATGGCATTGATCTGATCCCGCAGAAGAGCGGCGGTCTCAAATTCCAGCCGGTCGGAGGCCTCCTGCATCCGCTCGTTGAGGGTTTTCAGGATATCCTTTTTGCCGTAGCGGATCAGGTGCACCGCGTTTTTGACCGCCTGATTGTAGGTCTCGCAGCTGATCTTGCCGTTGCACACCGCCATACACTTGCCGATATGAGCGTTCAGGCAGGGGCGTCCTTTGCCGATCTCCTGCGGGAAGCGCTTGGAGCAGCGCGGCAGCAAAAAGGCATCCATGGCCGTTTCTGCCATCTGCCGCGCTGCAAAGCTGGAGGTGTAAGGGCCGATATACTCTGCCCCGTCCTCCTCCTTTTGCAGGGTGAAGGAAAGGCGCGGCCAGTCCTCCCGGGTGACGCGGATATAGCTATAACCCTTGTCATCCTTGAGCAGGATGTTGTACTTGGGCGTGTGCGCCTTGATCTGACTAGCCTCCAGCACCAGCGCCTCAAACTCGCTCTGACAGACGATGACGTCAAAGGCGTAGGCATGGGCGATCATCTGGCTGACCTTGTTATCGTGAGGCACGCCCTCGCGGAAATACTGGCTTACCCGGATGCGCAGGCGCTTGGCCTTGCCGATATAGATGATGGTATCGCTTTTGTCCCGGATGATATACACCCCGGGCAGCAGCGGCAGCATACAGGCTTTTTGATAGAGTTCGGCCTTAGTCATGCAGCACCTTCCTCCGTATTTGTGGGATGGGGCGTCCTGCAATGGAAAGCCCTTTGCTCCCGGTAAAAAGCGTACTAAAAAAGCGGCAGGGAACCCCCGCCGCTTTCTGTTGCTTGTGATACAGACTTACTCTGCAAAGCCGGACTCCACCAGCTTGATCAGGCCGTCCACGGCAGCCTGCTCATCAGCGCCGTCAGCGATGATGCGGATGGTGGTGCCTCCAACGATACCCAGAGACAGAACGCCCAGCAGGCTCTTTGCGTTCACGCGGCGTTCTTCCTTTTCGACCCAGATGGAAGACTTGAACTCGTTTGCCTTCTGGATAAAGAAGGTAGCCGGACGAGCGTGCAGACCAACCTGATTTTCAACGGTAACTTCTTTTACGTACATAGTAAAGCGCTCCTATCTAATATCGTTTTGGTGTACAAAAGCATAGTGTGCCTGTTGTGTTACACTCATTTTAGCGCAAGTCGATACGGTTGTACAGCCCCCTTTTGCATTTTTGGCGCTTTTCCCAATGAAACAGGGAGCATTTTTCAGGTTTTGTACAAAGACAATAAAATTATACCCCGAGGTTAGAGGGGTAATACAAAAGTTTTCAACAACTTTTAGACCGCCGGGGAGTTTTACCCTGAATTTTGTGCATTTTTACCGATATTTCCGGTGTCGGCTTACTCCTGCACAGGGCCTGCGTAGCGCATCTGCACCAGTGCGCATTTACGCGTCACGGTGGGGTATTGCTTCGGGTCAAATTCCAGACTGGTGCTGCCGTCCAGCTGCCAGCCCATGCGGGTATACAGCGCAATGGCGCGGGTGTTGGTGTTCAGCACACTCAGCACCGGGTGTGCGTGCTCCGGCAGCTTTTTGCGGGCAAAATCCAGCAGCTTTGCGCCAATGCCGTTGCCCCGGGCTTTTTCCGTGACGAACAGGTGCTCGATATGTCCCGCCTTATGGCTGACGCACACCATGCCGTCCGGCACATCCCTGGTAGTATGCAGGTAGCACACCCAGCCCGCCGCCTTTTCCTGCTGTAATTGCAGCAAAAACTGCGGCTCGGTCAGAGTGCGGCAGTATTCCGGCGTCCAGTTGTCGGCGCAGACAGCCTGCCGTCCCTCGGCAAACAGCTTTGCGGCAGCGGCAAACTGCTCGGCGGTCTTTACCAGCCGGACATTCTCACCCCGCTTCCACTTGGGCACTTCGGCAATGGGGTGGCTCGTACACCACTGCTCGTACAGCTCCGGGCGGCGCAGACGGGTGCGGGTGCGGCTCTGCTCGCCGCGCCACGCGTCAATTTTTGCATGGTCGCCGCCCAGCAGCACCTCGGGCACAGCACGGCCTTCCCACACCTCGGGGCGGGTGTACTGGGGGTATTCCAGCAGGCCGTCCCAGTAGCTTTCCTCCTCGTAGCCCTTCTGCTCGGCCAGTACGCCGGGCTTCAGGCGCAGCACGCTGTCTGCCACCACAAGGCTGGCAAGTTCGCCGCCGGTCAGGATATAATCACCAATGGAGATCTCCTCGTCCGCAAAAGCTTCGATGACACGCTCGTCAATGCCCTCGTAGTGGCCGCAGACCAGCGTCAGGTTGTCATATTCAGCCAAGCGCTTGGCGTGCTCCTCGGTGTAGCGCTGGCCGCCCGCCGTCAGAAACACGATGTGCGGGGCGGGGCGTCCCTGCTCCGCCACCTCGCGCTGCACCGCCCGCAGACAGTCCGCGATGGGCTGGGCGTACAGCACCATGCCGCAGCCGCCGCCGTAGGGGTAGTCGTCGGTCTGCTTCTGCTTGTTCAGGGTGTAATCCCGGATCTGGTGGCAGTGGGTCTCAATATAGCCCCGCTTTGCCGCCCGGCCAATGATGCTGGCATCCAGCACCTGCTGGCACATCTCCGGGAACAAGGTCACGATATCCACACGCATTCCCATGGCTTACTCCTCCTCCCGCTCGCTGTCAAAATCATCATCCAGCAGGCCGGGGATGGGGGTGACAAGGATATACCCCTCCGGCGGGTTGCGCTCTTTCAGGAAGGCATCCACCCCGGGGAACATATACTCCTTGCCGCCGGGTGCCTTGACGGTGTAGATATCCTGCGCACCCGGGTGGTCTACGCTGGTCACCACGCCGTACACCTTGCCAGTGTCGGCGTCCCGCACTTCGCACCCGATGAGGTCCGCTACATACCACCGGCCTGCGGGCAGGGTGGCATCATTGCGATCAAAGTAGAACACCTGCCCGCGCAGCGCCCGGGCGGCATCCATATCGCTGACTCCCTCCAGCTGGAGCAGCGCCATCTGCCCCTGCGGACGGATAGAAAGGATCTTATACGCCTTGCCGCCCTGCGCCGAAGGGTACAGGCGGCCTACTTTTTCAAAAAATCCACCCCGTCGCACCAAAGCTCCAGCTTCATTTCCCCGCGCACACCGTGGTGGTAACAACTTTTCCGGCTTCCAGATATTGCTGCATAAATTCGCTCCTGTGTTATCAAACTTGTGCCAATACGCCCTCATCAGTCTCACTGCGTTCGACAGCTTCCCCCGGCCGGGGGAAGCCTTATGAGAGTGCACCAGCCGGGAAAGCCTTCCCCCAGTCGGGGGAAGGTGGCGCGTCCGCGCCGGATGAGGGTGCTTCCTCTTAAGTCTAAACAAAAAGGCCCCTTGCCGCAAGGGCAAAGGGCCAGTAGGGTGCTCAGTCGATCTCAACAAGGACCTTTTCATCGACCCGCACAGCAGCCGCGCGCATCACCACACGAATGGCTTTTGCGATCCGGCCCTGCTTGCCGATGACACGGCCCATATCTCCCTCTGCCACGCTCAGGTGGTAGACGATGGTACCGTCCTCGCGGGGCTCGTCCACCGTAACCTTAACGGCGTCCTTATCCTCCACGAGACCGCGGGCAACTGCCAGCAACAGCTCCTGCATGAGTCAGCCCTCCCTACTTACAGAACGTTGGACTTCTTCAGCAGGACACGAACGGTATCAGTGGGCTGAGCGCCGTTAGCGATCCACTGCTTTGCCTTCTCGGCATCGATCTTCACCTCAGAGGGCTCCTTGTTGGGATCGTAAGTGCCGATCTCCTCGATGAAGCGGCCATCGCGGGGGGAAGCGGCTGTCAGCAACGACAACACGGTAGAAGGGGGCCTTCTTGGCGCCAACGCGGCGCAGACGAATCTTAACTGCCATAATAGATATCCTCCAAAAATTGTTGTTTTTGATATATGTTACAAACCCCGCCGGGGTTGTATACCGTTGTTATTTCAGTCCGCGGAAGGCGTTGGGGTTGCCCATCATGCCGCCCAGACGGCGGGCAAAGCCCTTAGGGCTCTTCTTGAACTGCTTCATCATCTTCTGCATCATCTCGTACTGCTTGAGCAGCTTGTTCACGTCCTCTACGCGGGTACCGCTGCCTGCGGCAATGCGGCGCTTGCGCTTGGGGTTGATGATGGAGGGCTTTTCCCGCTCCTCTTTGGTCATGGAATAGATCATGGCCTCGATGCGGTCAAAGGCTTTTTCGTCGATCTGGCTGGCGTCGATACCGGAAGCGCCGGGCAGCATACTGAGCATTGCGCCTGCGCCGCCCATCTTGCGGATCTGGGCGAACTGCTCCAGCATATCGTTCATATCGAACTTATTTTCCATCAACCGCTTGGCTGTCTCCTCGGCGGCCTTTTCGTCAGCGGCATCCTGTGCGCGCTCGATCAGGCTGAGCACATCGCCCATGCCAAGGATGCGGCTTGCCATGCGGTCCGGGTGGAACACATCCAGATCATCCAGCTTTTCGCCGGTGCCCTGAAACTTGATGGGCTTGCCGGTAACGGCCAGAACGGAAAGCGCTGCACCGCCGCGGGTATCGCCATCGGTCTTGGTGAGGATGATGCCATCCACGCCCACCGTCTCGTTGAAGGTCTTGGCCACGTTGACGGCGTCCTGACCGGCCATGGCATCCACCACCAGCAGGGTCTCGTCCACGGGAACGGCAGCCTTGATGTCCACCAGCTCCTGCATCAGCACTTCATCGATCTGCAAGCGGCCTGCCGTATCCAGAATGACGATGTCGTTGCCGTAGTCCTTGGCGTGCGCCAGCGCCTTACGGGCGATCTCCGGCGGCTTTGCGCCGGGCAGGGTGAACACCGGTGCACCGGCCTGCTTGCCCACCACCTGCAGCTGGTCAATAGCCGCAGGGCGGTAGATATCGCAAGCCACCAGCATGGGGCGGCGGCCCTGCTTGATATAGAACTTGGCAAGTTTTGCCGCGTGGGTGGTTTTACCGTTGCCCTGCAGGCCGCAGAGCATGATGACCGTCTGGCCCTTGTTCTTGATGTTCAGGCGGGCGGCTTCGCTGCCGCCCATGAGGGCTACCAGCTCCTCATTGACGATCTTGACCACCTGCTGGGCGGGGGTCAGGCTCTCCATGACCTCCTGCCCCATGGCACGCTCGGACACCTTTGCGCAGAAGTCCTTGGCAACCTTGTAGTTGACATCGGCTTCCAGCAAAGCCATCCGCACCTCGCGCATGGCGGCTTTGATATCTGCCTCGGTCAGCTTGCCGTGACCGCGCAGCTTTTTGAATACACCGGCAAGGCGGTCGGTCAGGGATTCAAATGCCATTGTGCGGTGCTCCTTTCAAAATTCGATCAGCTTTCGTTCGCTTCATCCATCGAGCGGATGATCTCCAGCATTTTTGTCAGCGTTTCCACATATTCCGTGGTGGTGATATTAGCGCGGGGGCCGGTGCACTCGAACCGGGTGTCGATGACCAGCTGTTCCAGCTGTTCCAGCTTTTGCTGCACCCGCCGGTAGCGGGCTGCAAAGCCTACCTTTTCTTCCAGTTCCTTCAGGGTGGTCTCGCCATGCTTGATGGCGTCCCGTGCGCCCTGCCGGGTGATGCCGAAGTTCTCGCCGATCTCGCTCAGCGAAAGGTCATCGTTGTAATACTGGCGCAGCATCTCGCGCTGCTTCTGGGTAAGCACCTCGCCATAAAAATCCAGCAGATACCCCATTTCCAGATCTTTTGCCATTGCTGTTGACCCCCGGTGCTCTGCTGTCTGTGCTTGCTGTGTTGTAAAGTTTTTTTGCTTTACGGATGGAGTATACCAGAACCCCTGCCCCTTGTCAAGGGGATTTTGGAGTTTTTTCTGAAATATCTGCCCAAAATTCGCTGTTTTTGCCAAAAGGCATCTTGACGCAGCCGGGGGCTTTGCGTTAGGATAATAGTGTTGTATCCCAAGAGAAAGGAGTGCCCTTGTGCCGATCTACTCTAATTTTTACCAGACCCTTACCACTGCCTGCCCCATTGTGGAGCTGCGGGGCTATGCCGCCGCCTGCGGGCTGAAGGGGCATCTGTACGCGTATCTGGATTTTAACGGCCCCACCGGCACCGCCCGGGACGGCCTTGCCGAGGGGATGCTTGCCCTCGCCATTGAAAAAAAGCAGCTTGCCCCGGGGCAGCCCATCATTGAAGCAGCC
>ENA-OQED01000860-OQED01000860.1-human-gut-metagenome-genome-assembly--contig:-NODE-860-length-11738-cov-0.814745_pt1 | contig 11738 bp, 13 predicted proteins | sample MGYA00242790_ERZ504625 | MGnify/ENA primary metagenome ERZ504625 (study PRJEB26092, sample SAMD00036345) | human gut metagenome | host: Homo sapiens | study: EMG produced TPA metagenomics assembly of...
TAAAATTACCATTACCCAGCAGCAAGATGCTGGTAAGAATGTGGATCAGTATCAAGTTAAAGGTGGCGCAGACGGAACTACTGTTGTGGCCACTTTAACACAGGCACAGCTTAAAAAAATGGGTGTCAATATTACGGATGGAGGAGCTGGAGCTGCAGGTGAGATGGTGATTCAATTGAAATGGAATCAGACAGAGCAGAAGGATTTACAGGCAGGATTATCCATAGATGCAGCAGCCGATAAAGTTGCAGCTGATAAATTAAAGGCTTCGGGATTAAAAGTAGGAGACGAGGTAAAAGTCACAATTAAGGCTGAGCAGGATGCTACAACAGGGAATACTGTTACAAAATTGAAAGCTTATGATAATGCATATGTACCTGATGCATTAAATGTAAGTTTACATGTAGGAGCTGATTCATCTAACGATAATAAGATTGAGATGAGCATTGATCCATGAGTTCAAAGAGCCTTGGACTGGTCGATGAAGATGGTAAGCTGCTGGTTGATGGAAAAGATAGTACCAATGCTGATAAGGCTATAGATACAATCGCTCAGGCTATCCAGAAGGTATCTACTCAGCGTTCCGCACTGGGTGCCGTTCAGAACCGTCTGGAGCACACCGTTAACAACCTCGACAACGTTGTAGAGAATACCACCAGCGCAGAGAGCCAGATCCGTGATACCGATATGGCTACTGAGATGGTTAAGTACTCCAACAACAACATCCTGTCTCAGGCAGGACAGGCTATGCTGGCTCAGGCGAACCAGTCCAACCAGGGCGTACTGTCTCTGTTACAGTAAGCTTAAGCTGAGATCAGGTTGTTTCCAAAGAGGAACGAACCATATCTGTAAGAGTTATGTAAGAACCAAAGGGCAGTCCATGACGGGCTGCCCTTTTGGGTTCTTATAAGACCTTTTGATCATCCAAAGATTACCCGCAATATTCTTTACAAAAAACGCAAAAAATGACGGCAAAACTGCCGCCATTTTTCACTCCCTTACTTATTAACCTTAAGAATATAAGTACTATACACCTCATCCTGGAACACCACTTCTCCAAGTGACTTCAGCACATCCTCATTCAATGCCTCCCCATATTTCTCCCTCTCCTTCGATCCGACAAAAATATAAGAAACATCATACTCTTCCAGCAGCTCCTTCACATACTCCTCATCCGAAGAAGTATAAATACTCTCAATATCCGCGCTCTTCTCATTCAAGTCCGCAGTATCATCTCTCCACAGCCACTCATGCACATACCATCCCAGCACAGTCGGCAGCCCTGTCATAGCAGAAACACGCTCATAACCACTATAGCTGTCCCCGTTCGCCTCAAGCACAACCGGTGACCCTTTCACATTCTTCTTCAGCCATTTAATACCAGCCACATCCTCTGTGAAATCATTTGACAGGAAAGATGTCGCATTCAATCCTTTATATTCAGAAGGCTCCCATACCTTTCCAAACCACGCATACACACTGTTTCCAAAATAACCAAAGGTCCAGCAAATCAATACCAGGCCGATCACTGGCACAACCTTAAACACTTTCTTACGTGCAGCCACCAGCATACGGAAAATACCATATCCCATGGTCATCCCAAACAGCATATACGCCTGATAAGTCAGCTTAAACATAGTATTCGCCCTGGCGTTTCCATTTTCGTAAATATCTCTTACATAAACCAACTCCGGAATCACGATCAGCCCGATTGCACAGAGTCCCATGACAATCGCAAACAGATCCGGCACAGAGATTGCTTTCATCAGTTTATACAGACTTCTGTTCGCACCACCACGAAGTTTCTCCCAGATGATACAGATGATCAGCAGAACTGTCAGAACCACAGGCAGTCCCCACAAAATCAGCAGCTGATGGATCATAGAATGATTCTGCGCAATTCCCACACCTTTAAACATACTGTCAAACTGCAAAGTAAACGGCAGAGAAACAACGTATGAGATCACAATGATCTCCACTGCCTGAACCGCAGTCACTGCCAGAATCCTCTTCACTTTACCATCAAACTGAACGATATTGGTAAACAGCACCACTCCACCGGTCACCACGAAATAAATAATAAAATCCCAGAATTCGTAAACCGGAACATACCGATCATCACTGCAGCCAGCAGGATATGCGGAATCAACAGCTGTTTTTTCCAGAACTGTTTCCGGCCCGGCTTCATGATCACTGCTTCTCTCATCCGCACACTTCGCATCCACGCATAAAGAAGTCCCACCAGAAACAGCACAAACATTACATTTACCACATGGGCATGGAGATCTCCCAGCACAAAGGAATAACATGGAAATTCATGGATCGTCTTGTCCGGCACATCCGGATTGTATCCAATATAACGGGTCGCATCCGGGAACCAGTAGCTGTCCGCTTCTCTTCCCTGCAGCTTCTGGAGCCATGGAATGATCTTACTGTAAACCACATAATGCATATTTCCCGCAATTGATACAGAAAGTCCTGCTATGATCCCGGCCACTGCCGGCACACAACGTTTCTTTCCTGTCAGGCTTCCTTTAAGCCTGTCCACAGACATCTGACGAACCAGTGAAAACGGAAGCACAAACGCAAATGCAGCCACAAAAGTACGCATCAGATTGTAAGTGAGTTCTACTTTACTGCCAGTCAGCTTCGTCAGAAATACTGCAAAATACTGTCCGCCATAATAATAATTGATCGTACCTTCTGAATACCACAGATCTCTTGCAGGAAGTGTCGTACTTCTCATCATGGCTTCCATGAAACCATAATCCATAAATTTCTCAGTTCCGTATGCCTGCGGACGGAATCCTGCAAAATAAGTCCATATCAGGAAAAATATAAAGAACAGAATTTCCTCTCCGTAAATCAGATTTACCTTTCCGGACGGAAAGCAGTCAATTCCATTTTTTCCCTGAAAATGATATAAAACCCCACAGCCAACAGCACATACAACAGACACACCGATACATGTCGCTGCAGTAAATGGCAGTATCTTCGCAGTTACCAGAAACCACGTAAGAAAACCTGTCACAGTAATCGCCAGCACTTTTGAAAACATCCAGCCTTTGTCTTCAAATCCGGAAAACAGTCTCCCTGTCACAGGCATGGCAACCATTCCCATCAGAAATGCCAACATCCACCAGGTCCAGAATGTCCATACATCTCCCTTTAACAGAAAATGCAGACAGCCCTGCAAGAGCTGCTGCAAGAAGCACTCTCGGTGCCCATTTCTTCATCCGTACGTCCTCCTTAATCATTTATAAAATTATTGTGGTTACTATAATCTTACACATTCTCTCTTATCTCTGTAAATCTGTGATCACCCGGCTCATAATCATAAATCCGGAGTAATCCCCGTAATAATGCATTTGAGGATTATTCTGTTGTTTTATAGATCCGTATCCGCCCATCCTGAGTCTCATAAACCTTTTCATATGCTGCAGCAATTGTCTCCTCACGACATTCCTGCTGTTCAAATTCCGAACCTTCTTCAAACAGGATATATGTTATTTTTTCCTGTTGTACTGTTTTTTTCAATGTTTCACTGTCAGATGTGGTGTATATCGTTACAGCCTGTGCAGCCCTGTAATTCGTATCATAGCCTGCAGACCATGCGTAATATGGCCATCCACAGTAAAGCATAGCTCCGGACATAGTCACTTCATTCATGCTGTACTCAGGAGTAAGTAAAAGATCGTTTTTCTCCAGATTCTCCTCCAGCCATTGGGTCAGCTCGCTGTTCATATTTACAGTCACACTCTGCCCGGACCATTTCCCTTTATGATCACCACAAAGTCATAAATCCCGGTCACACTCAGAGATATCACCAATACTATTGCCAGTATCTTTCCCATAGTTTTCTGTATCCCGGACTGCCCATTTCTCCCTTTCCAAAGACTGCATACTGCCCATGCCCAGAAAATCGTCAGAAACGCATATGATATCATGATATATTTATGGTTTACATTAATATCCGGTGTCATCAGAAGCACAAAAGCAAAAATCACCGGAAACAGGAAACTCACAAGGATTGCTCTCTCCCGTCTTCTCATAAACCATACCATTAGTACCAGCCCAAGGAAAAAAACTCCACTCATCCAGAACAGATATTTCACAACTCCCGGGACAGTCTTATCCTCTGCCAGAAATCCCAGATAAATCTGAGGACTCATAGCACTTCCAACAATAAAAATCTTTGACTGAAGCCAGGAAAAGAAGATGGATACCCCCGCCATGACAGCGTAATCCACTTTTCCATCCGAGAAAATCGCAAAGCCGCACAAAATCAGCAGACCACCGATCACTGCTGCCCCATTCCAGAACGCACACAAACCCAGAAACATTCCCATAAGCAGTGCCTGATCCAGATTTCTGCTTTTCCATCCTTCCTTCGAAAAGATTCTGTTTTTTATCCAGAGTATTCCCTTCTCTTCATGTGCCGTCCCGGCTTCCAGCCAGTCCATAAACAGATATAGTGCCAAAGTCACCATCAGAAGTCCAAATGCCAGATGCCTCTGATTAAGATAAACATTAAAGTTCCACAATCCCCAGTTCTCATTGACAGTATATCCGATAAAGGAGTATTTTCTTCCAGGGTTTCCACAAGATTCCCTGCCTGGATATGCTCCCATACAAATCTGAAAAAAGCCATTCCGCTTCTGAAAAAGAACAGAAACAATGCCAGTACACCGCAGCACATTTTGCCTGTGATCCTAAGTGCAAGCTGATATAACAGCATAAGAAATCCCACAAGCGACAAGGTACTTACGATATTATAGGCAAAGTCCATACGCATTCCCAGATATTCCAGATTTCCTGTGAGAAACTGAAACATAAAATGATACTTTACATCTGCACCTCCATAATGAGGATACTGTGTGGGAAAATTATTTCCTGCAGAAAAAGAACGCATCATCGCCGTATGTGGTGCATAATCTCCATACACAGTCAGACCGGAATACAGGATTCCGTCTTTTATATAGAATACATAAAACATCATATATGTAATAAATACAGTCAGCAGACCAAAGAGTAATATTTCCTTTTTTTAATCTGCGCTTATCCTGTGTTTTATCAATATTCCATATCCTGTAACTTCCCTGTTTTCTGTATTTCTGTACGCTGAGCAGTATCATAATAACTGCTGCACCTGTCATCCCGATAATATTTCCATACAAAAGTGGATTTTCAGCTTTTCCCACAACACTGAAAAACCAGGAAATAATATATACCATCCAGGTCAGTAAAAGTGTTCCGACTCCAAAAGAAGCCGGAAGTATGAGCCAGATACGATTAATACCTGACACACTCCTTCCCTCTCCTGTCAGCATTTTCGATGCTTCACAGCCCAGCATTCCTGCCAGAAGCAGATAAATAATTCCAAGCATAATTTCTCCCTGTACATTTCCCCGCCATGCAGATACTTCTATCCTCCCGGGGGATTTTATCAAACAAGTATCAGTATAGCAAAAATCCCTACTTATTAAAAGCAAGTTCACATAAATTAAACATTTTAAATTTTTTGTTGCTTCAGATATTGTTCAATCCCTTTCACTATAGCTTCCACTATTTTATTCTGATATTCTTCTTTGCAGAGAAGTCCGGCCTCTTCCGGATTTGTAAGAAAACCACACTCTACAATATTCAAAACACTTTCACTTCTTTTTAACAGATAATAGGTTTTATTACCTTTTGCCACACGAGGGCGTTTTACTTTCAGTCCCAGGTTCAGTTCTTCCTGGATAAACTCTGCCAGATTCTTTCCCTGAACAGAATCTTCATAATAAAACACCTGGGGACCGCATACAGACGAATCCTGATAGCTGTTCTGATGAACACTTATGCACAGCACAGGTCTGTATTTCTTTATCATAGCAATCCTGCACTGCATATCCTGTGCTTTCTGATTTCTGCTGTCCTCCTCATAAAGGCCCTTATCTTCTTCCCTTGTCATGATTACAGAAAATCCTTGTTTTTCCAGAGAATCCTTTAATTTTACGGCAATCTGAAGATTTATCCCCTTTTCTTCCAGTCCGTTCACTCCGATCATTCCCGGATCCGCTCCACCATGTCCTGCATCTACCAGAATGGTTTTTGAATTTTCTGTTGAACTCATAGTCTCTGAAACTTCAGCTGCCTGTTTTGACAGAATGAGAAAACTGACAAGAAGCAGACACCCTAACATTAATTCCAGTCCATATTTTTTCAAACCTAAAAACACCTCCTGAGACATCTTTTACAGTCTACGGGAAAATTCACTGTTCCTGTAGACTGGCTATAGCAATTCCATAAAATAATGCAATCAGTATTTCATAAAATTCTATATTAATATATGTTTCAGAAGATGTTTTTATAGCCTGCTGATGCAGAACTTTTAATTATTCAGATTGTCCGAGATTACCTGCCAGATTCCGTTGTTTTCAAATCCAAGCTTCCATGCAGAAACTCCTGCAAGGTCATATTTGGATACCAGCTTCACTTTCTCTGCAACTGACTGAGCATCCTCAAGCCAGATCTGATAGGTAGAATTATCTATATCATATTTTCCATAATTCTGGGAAGTGGTCTTATCCCAGTAGGTTTCCACATTATTATCTGCAATTGTCTGCTGCGCCTGATCCATACCGATTGCTTCACTGGTTACATTTCCCCCCTGTGATCCTCCACAGTCTGGTATAAAACGGAATGGCATTGATCACACGTTCAGCCGGAACCTCATCCAGTGTATCCTGGATTCCCTGTTCCACCCATGGAAGAGATGCCACAGAACCGGCTTCAGATCCTACATAATGCTCGTCATATCCCATGATGATCACATAATCTACAACCCTTCCCTGCTCAGCCCGGTCATAATGGCTTGTAAAATCCTCAGGAACCGGGTTATCCACTGAAAGAACCAGATTATTCTTATGACACTCTATGGAAAGTTCTCTCAGAAATTCCAGAAAATGAGTTCCCACATCCTCGCTGAGAGATTCAAAATCCACATTAATGCCATCCATTCCCACATCTTGGGCTGCCTGGATCAGCTGACTGATAATATTCTGTCTCGCCGCAGTGCTGGAAAGTGTTTCCGTTGTACTTACTTCCTGTGTAAAGTTATCGATCAGCCCCCATACCTGAAGCCCCTTTTCATGAGCCTGTGATACATAATCTGCACTCGCAATGCTTGCAATGTTTCCTGAAGTATCTGTCAGATAGAACCAGGTAGGCGAGATCACATTCACACCTGTCATATTTGCTGTCGCATCCGCAAAATAAGCATTGGCATCTGTGGAAGTCACCTGATGCCACACCATATTGACCTTGCTGTCCATAGTAAGATAGGAGTACTCTTCTTTCTTAAAGCTTCGTTCAAATTTTGTCTTCTCTGCTTCTCCCACTTTCTTCTTATCTATATAACCAATATATCCGTCATCCGTAGCTACCTGATCCCAGTTCTCCATTTCTTCAATAAGACGAAGCTTTGTACCTTTCTTTACAGAAGTAAGAATAGCCGATTTAATTCCACCACGGTAACGTATGCTTGTATTCTTCTTAACTGTGACTGTTTTTACATTTTTGAATTTATACTGTATGGCAATCCTGTATGGATCTTTTGTGATGTATGCATCAAGATCTGTAAATTCCTGCACATAAGTAAGATTCAGATACACTTTATCATCTTTCACCCATACCTTATCTCCTGCCTCAGATGATGCACTCGCAGAAGTCAGCTCCGAAGGTGTTGCATAAAGTATCTGCTGATTGGCAGAATCCCAGTAATATCTCTGGTTCAGATAGGTGTTCACCACATCCAGTGGTAAATAAACTCTGTCTCCGACCACCAGACCACGTTCTTCCAGGTTCTCAGTTCCAATGACCAGGGCAATCTCCCCATCTGCCATTTCTCCATAATATTCATTCAGATCCATTTTCTCAGAAGATGGTATGTACTTCATTACTACATGAGTGACAATTCCAAGAATCGCAACAAGAATGACCAAAAACGGCAACTGCGATAACTGGTTTATACTTTTTATTCATAGTATTTTTCCTTTCAGTAAATATTGTGTTACCGGAAACAAAGCAGACAGTAACACGATCGCTATTGATACATCAGCTCACAGAAAGGTATTTCATATAGTTATTTTGAGTATGATGTACCAGTATTATCAACTGTATCGGTAACTTGATGATACTGGCTTAAGTATACCATAAAATATTACAATTGTATTGCAAAATCGTATTTTTCACAAATTTTTAAGATATGCGTAATTATATTCTTATGCTGCCCGAAGGCATTATGAACATCGGGGGGACTGATTCAGAATCTGTTCGGGCAGCTTTCTCTTTTGTTATTTTTCTTTGACGAAATCAAAATCCACACGAGCGATCCGTCCTTTTTCATCTTCAACGTAATCACGCATGTATCCACCACCTTCTGCAATCTGACAGGCTTTTGCAATTGTTTTCGGATTACTGAGTATACCATTCAGATACAGAGAAATTCCCTGTTCACGATAACTCTTCAATTCTTTTTCCAGTGGTTTACGCATGCTCTTTTTGGTTGCCCGTGATATATTTTCCGTAAGCTTACCTCCCTTCTTTCATAAGATTTTTTTAGAAAGCACCTTATCGGCTGTTGAAAAAACAATATCCCTGCACCTGTTTTATCGTTACTGTGAACGGAGTGAACAGTAACGTTTCAACTTCTTATTATCATGGAAATTTTACCTGTACATTGCCACAGCAGGAACGCTGCATGAAAAACGGCAATGAAGTTTAGAAATAAAAGATCACTTTGGTTAATGTTTCAGATCTTCGCTTATGTGAACTGCAGGTTTACTGCTTCTTCTGTTTTCATTATATCCATCTGGTAAACAGATGCAAGTGTTTTTTCTTCATTTATGTATTTTTTTCTGTTTTGTTTCTAAAAATTTAATATTTTGGTTGATTACTTATCTTTACATTTTGCAGTTCTGTGTTATATAATATATGTATAAATTTTATAAATTCACAGTCAGACAATAGAATTTTTGAAGTTACTTACAGCAATTTTCCAAAGGCAGCGCATCTATGGCAATCCTTTAAAATTGCTGTTCAAAAAAACAATAGTAACTTTTAATTTATCCGTAATTGTCCGCAGCTTTCAAAAGTTAAATTTTCATTATCAGACACACTTTTAATGGATTTTCACAGGCAATTATGAAGCTGCCAGATAATTCAATGTTATTCAGAATAGGATGTGACAACATGAAGATAGAAAAGATCAACGACAACCAGATACGCTGCACACTGACAAGAGAAGACCTGGAGAACCATCAGATCCGTATCAGTGAACTGGCTTACGGCACTGAGAAAGCCAAGAAACTTTTCCGCGATATGATGCAGCAGGCACAGATACAGTTTGGTTTTGAGGCAGATAATATTCCATTAATGATCGAGGCCATCCCGGTGAGTACCGAGAGCATCATCCTGATTATTACCAAAGTAGAGGATCCTGAAGAACTGGATACCCGTTTCTCCAAATTTGCTCCATTCAGAGGGAATGATAAGACAGATACTCTTCAGCTTGACGGTGCAGACAATATTATTGATATCTTCCAGAAGCTTTACGAAGCAAAGATGAAGAGTACTCAGACAAAAGATGGCAAATCTGCTCAGAATACCGGAGCAAAGGAAAATGACGATACTCAGGTTCCTGATGTAAATCTTATCCGTCTCTATGAGTTCGACACACTGGACGATGTGATTGCGGCCGCCCATGGACTGAACGGCTATTTTACCGGTACAAACACCCTGTACAAAGATCCGGCCGATGAGCTTTACAAACTGGTACTTCACCAGTCATCACTTTCTCCGGAGGATTTTAACAGGGTATGTAATATTCTTACGGAATATGGACAGGGAAAGGCTTTCTCTCTTTCAGGAGAAGCTTATCTGACCGAACATGGAGAACTGATTTCCGATTCTGCCCTTCAGCAGCTGATTCAACTGTAATAATTTTCATAATTAAAAGAGCATTCAGTTTTCATCTGAAAGCTCTTTTCTTATACCATAGTAAATTACAGATTTCTCAAAAAAGGATGTCCTGAACTTATTCAGAACATCCTTTTTTACATGTCAGTCTATGACAATTCAACAATTGTCATAGTCCGTCATATGATTACCTTTCAGGAAGATTATTCTCCAAGAAAATCATTGATCTGGTTAACCAGTACATCAACATCCAGTCCATGAACCATAGCTGCTTCTTCGAGAGATTCCATCTGGGAAGATGGGCATCCAAGGCAATGCATTCCTGCTCTCATAAGAATCGGTGCGATATTTGCATCAATCTGAAGAAGCTGACCGATCAGCATGTCTTTTGATACTTTAACCATTGTATATTTCCTCCTTAATTTTTCTTTATACTACTCAGCTTTTATAGCTTCTGATATTATAATACTATTTTACTCTGGAATCAACTGCAAACTTTTAATTTTATCGTTCCTCCCTGAAATACGGAAGTCCCAGCGCAGCAGGCGGCTGGTGTTCCTTTTTCTTTCGGAAGCTTGTGAATACCAGTACGATAATCGTTACCACATAAGGCAGTGCTTTAAATACTTCCTGCATGCTTCGTCCAAGTCCCGGGATATAAAGATACAGAATATAAAGAGCTCCGAACAGGAATGCTCCCCAGATTGCATTCAGTGGTTTCCATAATGCAAAGATTACCAGTGCAACAGCAAGCCAGCCACGATCTCCAAAACCATTGTCTGTCCAGGTTCCTCCTGAATATTCCATTACGAAATAGAGTCCGCCCAGACCTGCCAGACCTGCACCGATACAGGTTGACAGATATTTATATTTGATAACATTGATACCTGCTGCATCTGCAGTTCCCGGATTTTCACCGATTGCCCTGAGATTCAATCCCGCTCTTGTCTTGAACAGAAAAAACGATAACAGGACTGCTATAATAATACAGAGATATGTAAGGAAACCATAATTAAATAAAATACCTCCGATAACCGGAATCTTAGACAATCCCGGGATTTTTGCCGTATAGGCACTTCCTGTTACTTTTACGGAAATCTGTCCTACACCGCCTGCAAGCTTGGAAATAGAACCGCCAAAGAAGTTACCAAAACCTGTACCAAAAATGGTAAGTGCAAGACCTGTTACATTCTGATTTACACGAAAGTGTGATAGTCAGGATACTGTAGATCAGACCACCGATTGCAGCACATGCAAACGCACACAAAAACGATATCAGTACACCCACAAGTGCATTGGGATCAGGATTATCCTTCTCATAGAGGAAAGCTCCCATCAGACCTGAAATGCCGCCCATATACATAATTCCCGGAATACCAAGATTCAGGTTACCGGATTTCTCTGTCATAATCTCACCAAGCGCCCCATACAGAATACAGATGCCCTGGACAATTGCTTTTTGAATAAAAACTATCAGTACACTCATTGCCGCTACCTCCTATTTCTTTGCACGCTTTACTCTGTAGTTGATAAAGAATTCTGCACCGATCAGGAAAAACAGAATGATTCCCAGAAGAACATTGGAAGCATTCTCATTCAGCCCATACTGTGTTGCGATCTGTACGGCACCCTGGTTCATAAATACGATGCCAAAGGAAACTGCAACCATAATAAATGTATTAAACTTGGAAAGCCATGCGACAATGATCGCAGTAAATCCACGACCGCCTGCTGTTGCAGTGGAAATCGTATGGCTGGCTCCGCTGACAATAACAAAA
>ENA-OQED01000864-OQED01000864.1-human-gut-metagenome-genome-assembly--contig:-NODE-864-length-11715-cov-1.584139_pt1 | contig 11715 bp, 14 predicted proteins | sample MGYA00242790_ERZ504625 | MGnify/ENA primary metagenome ERZ504625 (study PRJEB26092, sample SAMD00036345) | human gut metagenome | host: Homo sapiens | study: EMG produced TPA metagenomics assembly of...
GGCACGGGCCAGCAGCAGGTCGTGCGCAACACGGCCTTTGGCCGCATGATGAGCACGCAGACGTGCCAGCACTGCCACGGCACGGGCAAGATCGTCAAGACGCCGTGCAAGGACTGCCATGGCACGGGCCGCAAGCGCGAGACGTCGAAGGTCACGGTCAATATCCCGAAGGGCGTCGACCAGGGGTCGCGCGTCCGCCTGTCGGGTGCCGGCGAGGCGGGCCGCAATGGCGGCGGCTACGGCGACCTCTACGTCTACATCTTTGTCAAGCCGCACAAGCTCTACACGCGTCAGGGCAACGACGTCATCGTCGAAGTACCGATCACCTTCGTGCAGGCCGCTCTCGGTGGCTCGGTACAGGTGCCGACGCTCGACGGTCCCGTCGACCTCAAGATCCCGGCTGGCATCCAGTCGGGCAAGGTCCTGCGCATCAAGGGACGTGGCATCCCGTTCCTGCGCGGTTCGGGCCGCGGCGACGAGCTCGTCCACATCAAGGTACTGACGCCGCAGAACCTCTCGGGGCGCCAGAAAGAGCTCCTGCGCGAGTTCGGCGAGATCAGCGGCGACAAGGTCAATCCGGAGCAGAAGAGCTTCCTCGACGACCTCAAGCGCTTCTTCAAGAAATAAAAATACGGCTTTGCGAAATACATCGCAAAGCCGTATTTTTTAGTTCTCGGTCATGCCCAGACTTCTTCGGCAATCTCTTTGACAAGGGCGAGCTTGGCCCACTGCTCTTCCTCGGTGAGCTTGTTGCCAATCTCGCAGGAGGCAAAGCCGCACTGCGGGCTCAGGCAGAGATCCTCGAGCGGCACGTACTTGGCCGCCTCGTGGATGCGCGCGATGATGGCAGCCTTGTCTTCGAGCTCCGGGCGCTTCGTTGTGATGAGCCCCAGCACTACTTTCTTGCCAGGGGTGACTTCCTTGAGGCATTCGAATCCGCCGGAGCGCTCGTCGTCGAACTCGAGGTAGTAGGCATTGACGTTCTCGCGCGTGAAGAGCGGGTCGGCAACCGGGTCGTAGGCGCCGCTGGCGAAATAGACGGAGTGGTAGTTGCCGCGGCAGACATGCGTGTTGATGACGAGGTCGTCGGGGCTTCCTTCGATGGCCAGGTTGTTGACCGTCACGAACTGCTCGGCGAGCTTCTTGAGGTCAGAGCCTTCGACGTAGGCGAATTTGCCGCCCTTCTTGCCGCCGGCGGCGAGTACGCCCCAGGTGCAGTCGTCGAACTGCAGGTTGCGGCAGCCGGCCGCATAGAGGTCGCGGATGACGGTGTGGTAGCCTGCAGCAATCGCCTCGATGAGCGCTTCATCTGTCGCGTAGACCTTGCGCGTACGCTCGATGTTGTCGGGCAGGATCATCTGCTGGAAGAACTGAGCCGGTGCCGGGATGGTCTGCTTGGCGACTGTGTTCTCGTCTGTGAGCGCCTGTACGAAACGGAAATGCTCGACAAACGGATGGTTCTCGGCAGAGAGCGGGCCCGTCAGCCAGGTGTCATCGATGAGAGCCGGCTCGCCGTGGAAGCAGACGCCCTTGTCGGTCTTCTGATGAGCGACACCCTGGAAGCCCCACATGAAGTCGAGGTGCCAGGTCGCGCGGCGGAACTCGCCGTCCGTGATGACGTGGTAGCCGGCCGCCTTCTGCTTGGCGACGAGCTCGCGGATGCACGTGTCTTCGACGGCTTTGAGCGCCTCTCTCGAGATGGCGTGCTCAGAGAACTCCTGGCGTGCTTCTTTGAGCGCTGCGGGACGCAGGAAACTGCCGACGTAATCGAAGCGGAATGGTGTGGAAAGATGCTTGCTCATATGATTGCCTCCTGATAGATTGACGAGATGACTCTCGGATAACTTGGTTGTTCTCTTCTGTTCTTGTGGACCGAATCGGTTGATGGCTCTACTTTACCGCAAAAGGCGCGCGATGGAAAATACTTAAAACGGGCGCTTTGCCATAGATTCACTCTATGGCAAGATTGCGCCTGCCGTGGCATGCGTGGTATGATGGTAAGAGAAAAGGGGGGATGGGCATGACACTCAATCAACTGCGCTACGTCGTCGAGGCGGCTTCGTCTGGCTCCATCACGGAAGCGGCACAGCGCCTCTTCATCACGCAGCCGAGCCTGACAGCGGCCATACACGCCCTGGAGGAGGAACTCGGTATCACGATTTTCCGGCGCACGAACAAAGGCATCACGCTGACGGTCAAGGGCGAGGAATTCCTTGCCTACGCGCGCCAGATGCTCGAGCAGGAGGCGATGATCCGCGAGCGCTACGGCAAGAAGCGCAAGAAGAAGCAGCTCTTCTGCGTCTCGTCACAGCATTACTCGTTCGCCGTCGAAGCGTTCGTCGACCTTTTGCGCGAGTACAGGGGGAGAGAATACGAATTCCACATGCGCGAGACGGAGACCTACAAGATACTCGAGGATGTCGGCGCGCTGCGCAGTGAGGTCGGCGTGCTCTACCTCAATCCGGCCAATGAGACAATCGTCCGCCGGGCCATCCTCGACCACGGCCTGCGCTTCACGCCGCTCTACCGCGCGCAGCCGCATGTCTTCATCAGCAAGAGGAATCCGCTTGCGGAAAAGGAGGCTGTCCGCTTAGAGGACCTCGCGGACTACCCGCGCCTCTCGTACGAGCAGGGGGCGCACAACGCCTTCTACTACGCCGAGGAGATCCAGAGTACGCTGCCCGTGCGCAAGGACATCGTCGTCACGGACCGCGCGACGCTCTTCAACCTGCTCATCGGCCTCGACGGCTACACCATCTCGAGCGGCATCATCAACGAAGAGCTCAACGGCGAGGAGATCATTGCGCGGCCACTGCTCGTCGACGACTTCATGGAGATCGGCTACCTGACACATGCGCACATCAAGCTCAGCCGCTATGCCGGCCGCTACATCGAGAAGCTCTGCGAGCGCATCGGCAATGCCGTCCGCATCGAGTGATGGATAACCTTGTTTTTTACAGACATATCCCCTATAATGGAAAGACCTAGAACAAGAAAGGACGATGCGCTTTGAAATGGGCTGAAGTCAGTATCCGGACATCACATGAGGAGACGGAACTCATCGCGGAGATTTTCCACGACGTCGGTGCGTCCGGCGTGGTCATTGAAGATCCAGAGGAATTCAACAGTTATATCGACAGTGGACTTTTCGACTACTCCAATCTGCCGAAGGCTGAGCAGACGAATATCGTGACGATCAAGGCGTATCTGCCTGTCGACGAAGAGCTCGACGACCGCCTGCGCACGTTCGAGCAGCGCGTCCGGGACCTCGCGAAAGTCGACGGCTTCGACGTGGGATCGTGCCCGATTGAATGGCATACGGTCCAGGATGAGGACTGGGCCGACAACTGGAAGGCCTACTTCCACACGGAGAAAGTCGGCGGCCTCATCGTCATCAAGCCGGCCTGGGAGGATTACGAGGCGAGCCCCGACGACATCGTCATCGACCTCGACCCCGGCGCGGCCTTCGGCACGGGCACGCATCCGACGACGGCCATGTGCATCCGCGAGCTCGAGTCGGCCGTCAAAGGCGGCATGCGCGTCTTCGATGTCGGCACGGGCTCCGGCGTGCTGGCGGTGACTGCTGCCAAGCTCGGCGCCGGCGAGGTCATCGCGATGGATTACGACCGCACGGCGGCCCGCGTCGCGCAGGAGAATGTGGAGCGCAACCACGTCGAAGAATGCGTGACGACTGGCGTCTCTGATCTCCTGCAGTCTTTTACCGGCAAGGCGGATCTCATCATCGCCAACATCATCGCGGACATCGTCATCCGCCTCTTCGACGAACTCGATGCGCATCTGGCCGAGGGCGGCCATCTGCTGGCCTCGGGCATCATCGATGAGCGCGTGGCCGATGTGACGGAAGCGGCTCTTTCGCACGGCTTTGCCATCGACAAGGTCATCGAGGAGAGCGGCTGGGCTGCGATGGTCATCAGCCGGGGGGATGCACAGTGAGACGACTTTTCTACAAGGGCATCCTCGCGGATACCATCGAGATCGGCGGCGCGGATGCACACCACCTCATGCACGTCATGCGCGCGAAGCCTGGCCAGGAAGTCATCGTCGTCGACGATGAGAACCAGGTCGCGCGCATGGAGATGACCGCTTTTACGTCCGACACGGTGACGATGAAGCTCGTGGAGCGCCTCGATGCGGATACAGAGTCCCCCCATCCGTCTCGTCCTGGCTGTCTGCCTCTTAAAGGCCGACAAGATGGACTTCGTCGTGCAGAAGGCCGTCGAGCTCGGCGTCAACTGCATCGTGCCAGTCGCGAGCCACAACTGCGTCGTGCGCTACGACAGCAAGAAGGCCGCCCAGCGCCAGCAGCGCTGGCAGAAGATCGCCGATGAGGCGGCCAAGCAGTGCGGGCGCACCGCGCTCGTCGAGGTGCGGCCCATCGAGCCGCTCCAGAAATTCCTCTGCCATGCCTGGTATGAGGACGACATGGATTCGGAGTTCCTGTTCTGCTACGAGAACGAGCAGAATGTATCGGTGCGGGAGTGCCTGCAGCGCACGACGTCGGAGCGCTACCTGCTGCTCATCGGCCCCGAGGGCGGCTTCACGCTCGAAGAGGCAGAGGCTGTCATCAAGGCCGGCGGGCAGAGCGTCACGCTCGGGCCGCGCATCCTGCGCGCCGAGACGGCGGCCATTGCGGGCCTCAGCATTGTACAGTTTGAAAAAGGAGATTTAGGAAGTTGAAAGTTGCTTTGACCACACTTGGCTGTAAGGTCAATCAGTTCGAGACAGAGACGATGGAAGGCCTCTTCAAGCAGCGCGGCTATGAAGTCGTGCCGTTTGATGCATGTGCTGACGTCTACGTCATCAACACGTGCTCGGTCACGAGCCTTGGCGACCGCAAGAGCCGCCAGATCATCCGCCGCGCACACCGTGAGAACCCGCAGGCCATCGTGGCTGTCTGCGGTTGCTACGCACAGGTTGCACCGGAGGAGATCCGGGCCATCGAGGGCGTGCGCGTCGTGCTCGGCACGAAGGAGCGCGCCCACATTGTTGACTACGTCGAGAAGGCCATGCACGAGGACGGCATCCAGGGCACGATCACGGACATTATGCAGGCAAAGACGTTCGAGGACATCCCGCTCTACGACAGCCCCGAGCGCACGCGCGCCTTCCTCAAGATCGAGGACGGCTGCCAGAATTTCTGCTCGTACTGCATCATCCCGTACGCGCGCGGTCCTGTCAAGTCGCGCCAGCCGGAGCATGTGCGCCGCGAGGCGGAGAAACTCGTCGCCAGGGGCTTCAAGGAGATTGTGCTGACGGGCATCCACCTCGGCGCCTACGGCCGCGACCTGCCTGGCAGCATCACGCTGGCCGACGCCTGCCGCGAGGTGCTCTCCGTGCCGGGGCTCAAGCGCCTGCGCCTCGGCTCGCTCGAGTCCGTCGAGCTCTCGCCGGAGCTCTTCGCTCTGATCCGTGCAGACGAGCGCTTCTGCGCGCACCTCCACCTGCCGCTGCAGGCCGGCTCCGACAAGGTGCTCAAGGACATGAACCGCCATTACGACACGGCGGAGTTCGCACGCCTCATCAAGCACGTCGAGCAGGAAGTGCCGGGCGTTGCCATCTCGACGGACATCATCGTCGGCTTCCCCGGTGAGACGGAAGAGGACTTCCAGCAGGGGCTCGACTTCGTCGAGAAGATGAACTTCGCCCGCATGCACGTCTTCCCGTACTCGCGCCGCACGGGCACGCCGGCCGCTGCGCGCAAAGACCAGGTGGAGGAAGCCGTCAAGAAGGAGCGCGTGCACCGCATGCAGGCGCTCGCCGACCGCAAGGCAGAGGAATTCCACAAGAGCTTCATCGGCCGCGAGATGCGCGTGCTGTTCGAGACGGAAAAAGACGGCATCACGGATGGCCTGACGGACAACTACATCCGCGTCTACACCGACGATACCGTCGATTGCGGCGAGATTTACACCGTGAAGATCGACAAGCTCTGGCGCGATGGCGTCTGGGCGCACTGTGTGCGCTGAGCCGCTGGTAAATATTTTTGCTTTTTTCCATCGGGAAGAAGGTTTTCCGCTCATGGCGGCGAATATTATTGTTATAGATGGGCGTTAAGCGCCCGTTTCGTGCCATTGATGCCATTCGTGGCAAAAGGAGGTGAATGAAGATGGCAGATTGTATCTTTTGCAAGATTGCACAGAAGGAGATCCCTTCTAAGCTGGTCTATGAAGATGACACGGTCGTGGCGTTCCGTGACCTGGAGCCGCAGGCACCGCAGCACGTTCTCGTGATCCCGAAGAAGCACGTCGAGAGCCTGCTGGCACTCGAGGAAGATGACAAGGCTCTCGTCTCGCACATCCTCGTCGATGTCATCCCGCAGCTTGCCCAGGAGCTCGGCATTGCCGAGAAGGGCTTCCGCGTCGTGGCGAACACGGGCGAGGAAGGCGGTCAGACCGTGAAGCATCTGCATTTCCACCTCCTTGGCGGCCGCTCCATGCAATGCCCCCAGGCTGAGGCTGCGCGCAGTTCTCTAAAACTTTTGGAGAGTGTTGACAGTGACTTGCGCCCTGCTGTATAATGGTGTGGTGTAATTCTAACGACACAAACTCCCATGTTAAGTGGAGGGGGGGAAAATAGATGGCAAACGAAATCAAAGTTGGTAAAAACGAATCGATCGATAGTGCTCTCCGCCGCTTCAAGCGTATGTCCCAGAAGGCTGGCACGCTTGCTGAAGTGAGAAAACGTGAACATTACGAGAAACCGAGCGTTCGCCGCAAGAAGAAGTCTGAGGCAGCTCGTAAACGCAAGTACAGAGGTTAATCCGTCATTTGCGCCAGGCGCCTGCGAGTTGAGAGATTCGCGGGTGCCTTTTTATATGAGAAGAGAGGAAGATCAATCATGTCGATCAAGGAACAGCTTACAGCTGATATGAAAGAAGCCATGAAGAGCCACGATAAAGACCGCCTGTCGGTCATCCGTTTCGTGCGCGGTGCCATCCGTCAGGCCGAGATCGATGGCGGCCACAAAGAGCTCAGCGATGAGGACGTCATCGGCGTCATCAGCAAGGAAGTCAAGATGCGCAAGGACTCCATCGAGGAGTTCAAGAAGGGCGGCCGCGAGGACCTCGTCGCGAGACGCAGGCCGAGATCGACGTGCTCATGCCGTATCTGCCGGCACAGCTTTCCGAGGACGAGATCCGCGTTCTTGTCAAGGAAGCCGTCGAGAAGACGGGCGCTTCGTCGCCAAAGGACATGGGCAAGGTCATGGGCATGCTGATGCCGAAGGTCAAGGGACGCGCCGACGGTAAGATGGTCAACACGATTGTCCGCAGCATGCTGCAGGGCTGATTTGCAGAAGAGAGGGGCTGCCACATGAGTGGCAGCCTTTTTCGATGCGAAAATAAGGCAATCTGCGCATGGAAAAGGTTTTTGGCAAGGCGCGTCGAATCATAAAAAGAGAACACGATTGCATCACCACGATCATCATCTTCATCATAGAAGGGAGGATTCTTTATGGATAGCATCACCATGCCGGTCCTGCAGGTCCTGCTGCTGGCCATCATGTTCCTGGCGATACTCGTCGAGGTCAAGACGGGCGGCACGGGTACAGGCATCATGTTCGGACTCGTCGCGGCCGTCGTTTTCTGGGGCAGCCAGTACGTCAAAGGGGCGGCCGACCTCTTCCAGATTGGGCTCTTCCTCGGCGGCATCCTCTGCATCGTCGTCGAGATGCTGCTGCCGACTGTCGGACTCATGGCCGGCGTCGGCGTGGCGGCCATGCTCTACAGCCTCGTGATGGCGCTCGGCGGTAATCTCGCCGCAGTGGCCGTGCTGATCTTTGCGTTGGTGGCCGCTGTCGGCGTCTTTGCGCTGATCGTCAACCAGCTGCCCTCGAGCCGTCTCTGGAAGCGTTTCGTGCTCAAGGACCAGTCGACGGCCAAGCGCGGCTACGTCAGCGCGGTGGAGGAAGCGGGGCTTGTCGGCGAGCAGGGGCCTGTCCTGACGGAACTGCGCCCCTCTGGCTCGGCGCTTCTCGAGGGCCATCCCGTCGACGTCGTCTCGGAGGGAGCTTTCATCGCCAAGGGCGAGCTCGTCCGGGTCATCTCGGTCCAGGGCAGCCGCGTCGTCGTGCGCCGCGTGGAAAAGCTCCCGAAGGAAGCAGCGAAATAACAAGATCGATACAATACTGGAGGCGTTCTTATGGCAACACTGATCACATCCGCGTTCATTCTCGTGCTCATCGTAGCGGCTATCATGGTGTTCCTGCACTTTGTGCCGCTCGGGCTCTGGATCTCGGCGCTCGCCGCCGACGTCCACGTCAGCATTATCACGCTCGTCGGCATGCGCATGCGCCGCGTGCCGCCGGCCAAGATCATCCTGCCGCTCATCAAGGCCAATAAGGCGGGGCTCAATGTGCAGGTCAATCAGCTCGAGGCGCATTACCTCGCTGGCGGCAATGTCGACAAGGTCGTCGATGCGCTGATTGCGGCGCACCGCGCCCAGATCCCGCTGCCGTTCGAGCGCTCGGCTGCCATCGATCTCGCCGGCCGCGACGTGCTGGAAGCCGTGCAGATGAGCGTCAACCCGAAGGTCATCGAGACGCCGGTCGTCTCGGCCGTCGCGCGCAACGGCATCGAGCTCAAAATCAAGGCGCGCGTCACTGTGCGAGCCAACATCGACCGCCTCGTCGGCGGTGCCGGCGAACCGACCATCATCGCGCGTGTCGGCGAGGGCATCGTCACGACAGTCGGCTCGTCGGAGAGCCATAACGACGTGCTCGCCAACCCAGACGACATCAGCAAGACGGTGCTCGGCAAGGGACTCGATGCCGGCACGGCCTTCGAGATCCTCTCCATCGATATCGCCGACGTCGACGTCGGCCGCAACATCGGCGCTGAGCTCCAGACCGATCAGGCCGAGGCCGATAAGCGCATCGCGCAGGCCAAGGCAGAGGAGCGCCGCGCGATGGCCGTGGCCAAGGAACAGGAGATGAAGGCCTACACACAGGAGATGGAGGCAAAGGTCGTCGAGGCGCAGGCCGATGTCCCGCATGCCATGGCAGAGGCACTGCGCGAAGGCCGCCTCGGCGTCATGGACTACTACAACCTCAACAACGTGCAGGCGGACACCGATATGCGCAATGCCATCAGCACGGCCGGCGCGGACGACAAGATGCGTCCGACGCAGCCGGTGAAATGAGTGCGGCGAGCCGCGTGAAGATGCGCGGCCAGAAGGATTGAGAGAGGGGGGAATCAGGATGGATTCATCCATATGGGTCATCATCTTGTTCGCCATCATGGCGATTCTCAGTGATAAGCTCGGCAAGAAGCCGCCCAAGAGAATGCCGCCGTTCCCGCCGCGCGATGTGGACCGCACGCTGCCGCCTCCCATGCCGGAACCGTGGGGAAAGGCGGAGCGCGGGGAAAAGAACGTACCCTTCGAGATCCTGATATCAAGGGGCCCCGCTGCCGCAGGGTATGACGGACGAGGCGGTATCTATCGTGAGCCCGGCACGAAGATGCAGGACATGCTTGAAGCCTACCGCGAGGAGATGGCCGACAAGGCGCGCGCCGCAGCGTACGAAGCGCAGCGCCGCGCAGAAGAAACTGCCATCCGCGCCGAAGAAGAGGCCGCTTATGCACAGCAGGCCGGCCTTGCCAAAAAGAAAAACGCGCGCCGCGCTGCCGTCCTGCCGCGCTTCACGCCGGATCGGGTACAGCAGGCCGTCGTCATGGCCGAGATACTGGGAAGACCAAAGGCATACCGCCATCATTCCCCGTATCGTCGGCGTTAGGCAGATAGCCCGCATGGGAGAAGTCTTCTCAGATTTTCTGGGAAGGCTTTTCTTGTGAGTTTTCTTCATGACAAATCCGCGATTCTGTAGTAAAATTATAGAATGTGTTATGCGTCATAAATAAGAGTAAGATTTTGTAGGTGATGAATTTGTCAAACCAGATGTTTGATGTCATAAAGGGCAATCTTGAAGTACTGGAGCAGGGCCTGCAGGAGGCCGTGACTTCCACGAATGACCTGGTAACGGAAGTCGGCATGCACATCGTGACGTCGGGCGGGAAGCGCATCCGTCCGGCGCTCTGCCTGCTGTCGGCTCGCGGCGGCAGAGCCTTTGACCTGCCGCATGTCCTGCCGCTGGCAGAGGCGCTTGAGCTCATCCACACGGCATCGCTGGTCCATGACGATGTCATCGATGAGGCGGATACGCGCCGCGGTGCGGCGACGGCCAATGCGCGCTGGAACAACCAGGTGGCCATCCTCTCGGGCGACTACATCTTCGCGAGAGCTTTCACACTGATTGCAGAGGAGGGCTATGATCCGTACGTCTCGAAGCGCCTGGCCGATCTCGTCTGCAACCTCAGTGTCGGCGAGATCATCCAGGATCACGCTGTCTACCAGGCTTCGCGCGGCATGGCCGACTACTACGAGCGCATCCAGAAGAAGACGGCCGATTTCCTCGAGATCTGCTGTGAGCTCGGCGCCATGGTCGGCGGCATGGACCGCGAGGAGATGAAGAAGCTCGCGGAGTATGGCCACTGCATCGGTATGGCCTTCCAGATCACGGATGACCTCCTCGACATCGAGCAGACGGCTGAGACAATCGGCAAGCCGGCCGGCAATGACATCCGCCAGGGGATCGTGACCCTGCCCGTCATCCGGGCACTTGAGACGAGCCCCGATGCCGAGAAACTCGAGCGCATCGTCACGGACATGGAGATGACGGACGAGATGGTCGAGCGCGCATTAGAGATAGTCAAGGCGACGGACGGCGTGGACTTCGCCAAGGCGAAGGCGGACGAGTACCTCGCGCGCGCCAAGGCAGCATTGCCGGAAGGACTGCCCGACGCCATCCGCGAAGCGTATGAGATGGTAGCCGACTTTATCGGCGACCGCGATTTTTGACCGCATGGATATCGTGCTATCGTGAAACGGTAAATGGAGGGACAATATGTTTGGAATTGGTGTACCGGAGCTCGTGCTCATCCTGATCATCGGGCTCATCGTCTTTGGCCCCGGCAAGCTGCCGGAGATGGGGCGTACGCTCGGCAAGGGAATCCGTGAATTCCGCAAGGCATCGAATGCGCTGACGCAGGCGATGAACGCACCGGAACCCCCGCCGCAGGCTCAGCCAAAGCCACAGCCGCAGCCCACACCGCAGGCACAGCAGAGCGCAGCACAGGCGCCTGCTGCAGAAGCAGCGAAGGCGCAGGCAGAAGCGCCGCAGCAGGCCGCACCGAAGGCGCCTGCCTACGAGGCTCCGACGCAGGAGAGCGTGCGCCAGCAGATCGCTGAGACGCAGGCGAAGAAGAAAGCCGCGGGCAACGAGAAACAATCAGTCTGAAGCAGGGCGCAACTTTTTGCGCCCGTTTTTATTTCGAGGTTATGGAAGCATAAGCCAAGCCTATAATGTCTATTGGGAAACAGACTGGCCAGCTGCTCGGGCAGCATGTATAATAGAAGCATAGTGTGGAGCCGTGTGCAGGCTCATCAGTCGTTCGTATTTGGGGAGGAAATATCATGTTTGGATTAGGTGTACCGGAACTCGTACTCATCTTGATCATCGGCCTTGTCATCTTTGGCCCGGGAAAACTGCCGGATGTCGGCAAGGCGCTCGGCAAGAGCATCCGCGAGTTCAAGTCGGCCAGCAATGACGAGGATGGGAAGAAAGACGACAAGATGATCAATGTGACGGCGGAGACGAAAGAGACGCCTGTCAAGAAAGATGAGCAGAAGTGAGCAGGAT
>ENA-OQED01000865-OQED01000865.1-human-gut-metagenome-genome-assembly--contig:-NODE-865-length-11700-cov-1.581267_pt1 | contig 11700 bp, 13 predicted proteins | sample MGYA00242790_ERZ504625 | MGnify/ENA primary metagenome ERZ504625 (study PRJEB26092, sample SAMD00036345) | human gut metagenome | host: Homo sapiens | study: EMG produced TPA metagenomics assembly of...
AAAAAACTCTTTTTATTCTTACACTTTTTTATTTATTCTTAACTTTTTCAAGCATCTCCTCAGCTCTCTCAATCTCACTCTTCTCATCCTTCGGAAGAACAATATTAAGAATAATCGCAAATACCGCTGCCGGAACAATACCGGAACCGCCGAAGATCAGGCTGATCGCCTGTGGCAGATGCACCAGGATCGCTGTATTGGAACCAAGTCCATAGCCAAGACCCAGTGCAACAGAAACGATGGTAACGTTTCTTGGTCCTACCGGCCACTTGGTGATCAGCTGGATACCACTGACAACGATCGATGAGAACATCATAACAGCAGCGCCGCCCAGAACACTCTGCGGCATGATAGAGATCAGCGCAGCCAGTTTCGGGAACAGTCCACATGCGATCAGGAAGATTCCACCAGTAGCGATACAGAAACGGTTTACAACCTTATTCATGGCAACCAGACCAACGTTCTGGCTGAAGGAAGTATTCGGCAGTACACCAAACAGTGCTGCAAAGGAAGAACCAAGACCGTCACACATAACACCACCGGAAAGCTCTTTATCAGTAGCTTCTCTTCCAAGACCACCCTCTGTGATTCCGGAAATATCACCAACAGTCTCCACTGCAGTTACAATAAACATGATCAGGATCGGCACGATGGCACGTGCGTCAAATACCCATTTTACAGGCATAAGTGCAGGTACTGCAAACCATTTTGCCTGTGCAACCTTATCCCAGTTCAGAACCCAGGCTTTTGTAGCTTCTACAGTGGCACCTGTATCATCTACATATGTAAATGTTGTTGGAAGTACCAGTGCATGATACTTACCAGAATATATCCCACGATAATACCGATGAGGATCGAAGAAAAGCTTGTAAAACCTTTTGTTCCGTGCTTCAGTGCAATGATCACGATCAGAACCACAAAACCTACGAAAAGGTTTTCCAGAGAACCGTAATCCTTTGCGGAGCTTCCGCCTCCAAAGGAGCTGATTCCCACACCGATCAGTGAAAGACCAATTGAAAGTACAACGGTACCGGTTACAACAGACGGGAAAAATTTTCTCAAAGGTTTCAGAAAGCTTCCCAGAACCGTCTCAAAAAGACCGCCGATAAAACATGCTGCCATGATCGCGCCGTAGCTACGACACCATTTCCCATGACTCCGGCAACGCTCTGACATACGCCGATGAAACCTGAACTTGTTCCCATAACGATAGGAAGCTTGCCACCGACCGGTCCGATCGTAAAGACCTGTACAAGTGTAACAATTCCTGCGATCAGCATTGCATTCTGAAGTAATGCAACCTGAAGATCCCCTCCTGCTTCAATTCCGCAGGCTGCCGTGATGATCAGAAGCGGGGTAAGGTTACCCACAAACATGGCAAGCACGTGCTGCAGTCCAAGGGGAATTGCCACCTTAAGAGGTGGGCGTCCGTCCAGCTCATAAGGGCTGGCTGTGTTTTTCTCCTGTTTTTCCATAATGAATCCATCCTTTCTTTCCCTATGTCCTGACGATAACATAAAAAGAAGGCAGTTATACCCACTGCTGAATATAACCGCCCTGTTATCTGTCAGTACACGTATCGTGTCTCTTCTGTTTCGACACTCTTATCTGAACTGTTATTTCAGACTCCTGAAAAACGGGTTCATTATACAGTATCCCACCATCTATATCAAGTATTAATTAACAAGTTGTTGATTTTTTTGCAGCTTTTTTCGCCTGGCTCTCATCCCAGAGCTCATCTGCCTGTTTTTTCCATACTTCTGCATAGTGGTCACATTTTGCACAGAGATGCTCCGCTGTCTCAGGAGACTGAAGGTCTGTAGATTTCGCTCCTGCACGCTCAACCATCTTGCGGAGAAGCTCCGGATTCTCAAGCATCGGACATGGACGAAGCATGTTCTTGTTGAATGGCTGTCCTTTATGATACTCCATAAAGATCGGGCTCTTCAGCGCCTCAAGAAGTGTACATTCTTTAATGTTCGCATTGGAGAAATGAATGAATACACAAGGATCCACATCTCCGTTTGCATTGATATGAAGGTAACGGCGGCCACCTGCGATACATCCGCCTACATACTCTGCATCATTCTGGAAGTCCATAGTGAAGAGAGATTTTGTGGCACGGAATCTGCGGACGCTGTCGTACATTTTGATTCTCTGCTCCGGTGTGGGAAGAAGATCTGCTGCCGCATCATTTCCAACCGGCATATAGTGGAAGAACCATGCAAAATAAGCTCCGCACTCGATCAGATGATCGAAGTACTCCTCGCTGCTTACTGCATCTACGTTTGCAGATGTGTAGCATGTGGAAACACCGAACGGAAGTCCGTGGCTCTTCAAAAGCTCCATGGCATGCATAACCTTCTGGTATACGCCATCTCCACGTCGTCCGTCTGTAGTTGCCTCTGTTCCCTCAAGGCTGATAGCCGGAACAAAGTTTTTCACACGGAGCATTTCCTGACAGAATTCTTCGTCAATAAGAGTTCCGTTTGTGAAGGAAAGGAACTCGCAGTCCGGATGCATCTCACAGATCTTAATAAGGTCTTTTTTGCGGACAAGAGGCTCACCGCCTGTGTAGATGTACATATAAGTTCCCAGCTCTTTACCCTGTTTAACAATAGAATCGATGGTCTCAAGATCCAGGTTCAGTTTGTGGCCATACTCTGCTGCCCAGCATCCTGTGCAGTGAAGGTTACATGCGCTGGTTGGGTCAAGAAGGATTGCCCACGGTACATTGCAGTCATTCTCTTCTGATACCTTTTCCTGCGTTGCGCTTCCCTTAAGACTGGCATTTACAATAAAGTTGCGGAAAAATGTCTGGCGTACGCCGGCATCCAGCTGATACATACGAAGGATCAGCTGATACCAGTTGTCCTTTGCCTCGATGGAGTGACGGATCGCATTTCTCTGTCCTGCATACCAGCCATCCGGTGTTACTTTATCAACCATTTCCATGATCTTCGGTATGTTTGTCTCCGGATCCTTCTCAAGATAATCCAGTGCTTTTGTTACGGTAGCTGCGATCGCTGCCTGTTTTGCTTTGTCTACGATTCCCATACTCTATTTCCTCCTATGTTATTATCTAAAGTGATTGGTTATTTTTATGTTTATGTTTAAAGCCGACTCTTGATGATCTTGATCGTCAGGATCCCGACCCATAGATTGAGGATCCCTTCCAGTAAAATGGAAAATCCTACCAGTGCCATCATCGTAGCTGCTGCTTCACATGGTCTGATAAAAACCAGAACTCCGATCACTCCGGTGACCAGTGCGACCAGCAGAATCTGCCACCACAGCGCCAGACCGAATCTCTTCGCATCTACAGACATCTGGATCTTAAACAGGGCATCTGCCAGGATCAGGATTCCGAACACGGAAAAAATAAGATCCACTGCGAAATTTTTTCTGGCTATCAGGATCACTCCCACTGCCATCAGCAGGATTCCGAAAGCCAGATCGAACTGAAATGCCAGACAAAAAGCATCTCGCGTGAAATATCCGCTGATCTTAATAGCTCCGTACAGGATCAGCATGATTCCCATGAGCACGCACAGCATTTTTACAGAGCTTTTGGGCCTTGCCATCAGAAAAATACCCAGCACGCAGAACAGTAATGACATGACGATGTAGATGTTTTTTACAAGCTTCAGCTGTTTCAAGTCATCCATACGTTCCCTCCTTGATAATTTTTTCTCATTTATTGTACTGAATTATACATCCCTGTGTCGTTTAAAAAAACAGACAAAAAAGAGCCAGTGCCTAAATTTCAGACACCAGCTCAAAATTAACCGTTTCTATACCTTAATAAAATTCGAGGACATTCCTGTTCTACACTAAATGGATATTTTTAATCTTCATTTAGTTGAAATCATAGCTTTTATTTCAGATTTTTGTACTGACTCTCAAGGCTCTTCTCGTAAATATACTCCAGCTTATGCATATCTGACAGGATATCATAATCCATATCATGCCGTAGCCAGTCCAGGATCACTCCCACAAATACACATTTATAATACCGGCTTATAAGATGCCTATCTTCCTGATCCATTTCAAAGTCTCCGACCGCCCTGTTGATCAGCTCCTCCACCACACGCTCTGCGGCATGATCCAGATAATCGGCAAATACATCCCTCTGGATCGAGCGGTACAGATGTATCATGGCTTTTTTGTTCTTCTGACTGCGTTGACAAGGATTTCCATACAGTCGCTGACTGATTCCGGTACTTTCTGATCCTTCAGAATGTCATTCAGCTCTTCCTTTACCATTGCTTCCACTGCATCCGGAATATCTCTGAAATGGTAGTAAAATGTATTCCTGTTTACTCCACAGCGTTCCACGATGTCCTTTACCGTGATCTTGGACAATGGTTTTTCGTTCATAAGTTCCGTCAGTGTATGCAGTATGATCTGTCTTGTAAAACCTGGCATTTTCTCTCCCCCATCACAAGCTTTCCTCGGGTTATTTCCTTATTATGTCATAAAAATAACATACTTTCAAGCAACAACATGTTCGAAAATGTCCATAAATCCCCGGAGATCTTTCTCCCGATAACTGTCCCATGACCTGGCTGAACAAGGTTTTGTCAGATCTCTTCTTTCTGTTCCTGCACTTTTTTCTCTGGCTGAACATGAACGATTCCCTCCACAACGGTATGATTTCTGACCTGATTTACCACAATATCCAGGTTTTTCCAGCTGCATCGGAACTGTTCTCCGTCCTCCGGTACACGTTCCAGAACTCCGCAGACAAAGCCGCTGAAAGTATCATATTTTTCTACAGGAAGCTCCACATTTATGACCTCTGCCACATCATCCAGGATCGCTCCTCCCTGTATTTTCCAGATATGTTCTCCTGTCTTCTCAATATCATCCGGCTTCGGCAGATCTGTCCTGTCGTCAATATCTCCTACCAGCGTCTCCACAAGATCATGCAGAGTGACAATTCCCACAAAGCAGCCGTATTCATCCAGCACTACTGCAAAATAATCCCGTTTTTCCCTCATTTCCCGGAAGATCAGGTTGGCACGCATGGATTCCGGTACAAAAAACGGTGAATAACAGGCATGCTGCAGAACAGCTTCTCTGGATCTGTCATCCAGGCGGAAATAATCTCTGGTGTCCAGAATATGGATAATATCATCTTGGTCTTCCCCGCATACCGGATAAAAGGTGTGACGGTTCTCTCTGATAATCCGTTCCCATTCCTCATCTGAATCCTCCATATAGAGGACAACCACATCTCTTCTGTGTGTACAGATCTCATCTGCCGCAGTATCATCCAGGTCAAAAACATTCTGGATCATCTCGCTTTCTTCCTGCTGGATGCTGCCCTGTTCATTTCCCTCTGTAAGCAGCATACGGATCTCTTCCTCTGTGGCCTGCTCCTCTTTTTCTTCCGGTTTGATCCCCATCAGATACAGCACACCATTGGCAGTTACTGTCAGAAGTGCAGTAGCCGGCCAGACTGCGATCATCGCGATCTTAAGAAGTCCTGCCAGACGCAGAGACAGCTCATCCGGATTTTTCATTCCCAGACGTCTTGGCACCAGTTCTCCGAACAGAAGACTTACATAGGAAAGCAGTATGGTCACAATGATCATACATACGATTTTCAGAATGTTCTGTGGTACATCTGCTCCTGCCTTTATCAGTGCCGCAGTCATAGGCTGTGCAAAATATTCCGCTGCAAAAGCACTCTGCAGAAAGCCGGCCGTAGTTACCGTTACACGGATCGCTGTCATAAAATGTGCCGGCTGTTCTGTAAGCTTTATCAAAATCTGCGCCCGGTGATCTCCCTCTTCTGCCAGCTCCTTCATCTTCGCTTCATTCATGGACAGAATCGCCATTTCCGCACCTGCGAAAACAGAATTCAGAAAGATCAGGAACACCAATAAAACAATTGCCTGTATCATATTTTTATTCCCCTCAGTATAGTCGTCCGGAATTATTCCGAACCAATTATAATACAGAAAGCGGACCGTTATCATCCGCTTTCCTGTTGCTTATTCTGATTATTATTACATAAGATAGCATAACCCTTCCAGTCTGTCAAACCATCAACCTCCAACTAGCAATATACTACGATATAAAAAACAGCAGATGCATACAACAGAACGGCCGTTCATCTTCCACTCTGCTGCATGCCTATGAACATCATCGCTGCACGACCTATGTTCACTCTGCTGCTTCCTTTTCCATATGATGTTTCGGAAATTCCATAATGATCTCGGTTCCCTGGCCCGGCTCACTGTTAAGCCACAGCCTGCCGTTCAGAGTTTTTACCCCGTGTTTTACAATAGAAAGGCCAAGACCGGTTCCGCCGATTTCCTTGGAATGACTTTTATCCACCCGATAAAAACGCTCGAAAATGCGTTCCTGATCTTCTTTCGGAATCCCGATTCCCGTATCCCGCACATTTATACGAACCACATCGCCTTCATCCTTCAGCTGTACAAAAACCTCTCCACCCCTGTGGTTATATTTGATGGCATTATCACAGACATTGTAAAGAACTTCTTCCATAATGGTAGGCACCGTATCCAGCATGGTACTTCCGCCTTCCATATACATATGCACTTCCTGCTTCCTGGCAGCTTCATGAAGTGTGGAAAAAATATCATGAACCATACTGTACAGATCCAGTTCTTCCCACTGATACGGCACTCCGCCTTCATCCAGACGGGAAATCCGGATCACATCTCCAACCAGGCGGATCAGCCTCTGTGCTTCCTTGTAGATGCGCCCTGCAAAAACCTTCACATCTTCATCCTTCACAAATCCGTCCTGCATGATCTCAGCAAATCCGGAAATGGAAGTCAGCGGCGTTTTCAGTTCATGGGAAACATTGGCGGAAAATTCTCTTCGCAGCTGTTCCCTTTCTACTTTTTCGGTCACATCCACCAGAAGGATCACCGCACCCTCTGTCTTATTTTCTCTTGTGACAGGATTGGCGATCACCTGAATCTCACTGCCATCCAGACGAAGGATCTTGTTCTCATGCTTTCCTTCAAGGACCTGCCCAACGACACCTCGAAACTCCTCCGAGCGGTTCAGAAGATATACACTTTCTCCTGTTTTGATCTCCTTTACTTTAAGAAGCTTTCCCACACTGGAGTTAACAGAAAGTACCATGGTATAACGGTCGATCACAAGAAGTCCCTCCTGCATGTTCTCCGTGATAATAGAAAATTCTTTCTGCTGTCTTCTGGCTGCCTCAAGCTGCAGACGGATCTGCCGGCTCTGTCTGCCGATCTTGCTGAGAAGCGGCTGTACCTCATCATAGGCATCATTCTCCTCCGGATGCTCCAGATCAAGCCCATTAAGAGGTTCCACAACCTTCCCGGAAAGCCTGGATGCAAATACGCCGGACAGGAGCAGCATAAGTATCAGAACTGCAGCAAAAGGCGGAAGCAGCTGCAGGAGCAGCATCCATACAGAAGCCTGGTTACTGGAAACTCTCAGCACATTGCCATTTTCAAGGCGTACTGCATAATACATTGTTTTTTCGGAAAGCGTGGATGACATTCTTTCATCCGCACCTTCTCCGTTGATCTCTGCTTCACGGATCTCCTTGCGATGTCCGTGATTATCCATGCTTTCCACATTTGCCTCATTGTCGTAGATAACTTTTCCACTTTCATCCACATAAGTAATCCTGGAATCCTCATCATTCAGCTTCTTCAGATAATCTGTCCCGGTACTTTCCACGCCTCTGGAAATATACACGGCTTCTTTCTTCAGCTCACCCATCAGCTGTCCCTGAAAATAGTGATAAAGGATTCCCACGACAAATGCCAGTCCCAGTACTGTGATCAGTGATGAAACCAGCATGATATACTTAAATATTTTTTTACTCAAAGCTCAGCCCTTTCCTTTCTCCGAAATCTATATAGCATTTTACAAAAGCAATGTAAAAATAATTATCCGGAAAAAGTTAAATCCTTGTAAATTTTATCACATTATAAAAAGTGCTGTGATATCCTTTCAATACCACAGCACTTTTTTTTTGCAATAATGCAACTCTTTGCAATCTGCTCTTACTTATTTCTATTCCTCAACAAAATAGTTATCTGTATGACTGGAACCGCTTCTGTGGTTTCCTGTGATGGAATATTCCACCCACTCTGCAATGTTCACAGCGTGATCACCGATACGCTCGAAATATTTTGCAGCCATAAGGATATCCAGACCGATGCTTGCATCCGGCTTTCCGTTATTCAGGACCTCGGCCAGCTTTTCCTTAATATCATTGAAGGCATCGTCCACCTTATCATCATCGTCAATAACCTTTCTGCAAAGCTCAAGATCACCCTTTACAAAGGCATCGATGCTTTCTGTAACCATCCGGACAGTATCCTCTGCCATCTTCCGGATATTAATGATATCTCCGGTAACTGCTTTGTCTTCGATATGCTTGGACAGATCCGCAATATCTGCTGCCTGATCACCGATGCGTTCCATATCGGAGATCATCTTCAGCGCTGCGGAAATGGATCGCAGATCTCCGGCTACCGGATGCTCATGAAGAAGAAGCTTCATGCAGAGATTTTCAATCTCTTTTTCCTGTGCATCGATCTCTTTTTCCGTCTCAAAGATCTTGCCAATGAGAGTCATCCCGCCTTCACCCTGAATAGCTTTGGCAGAAAGTGAAATTGCTTTTTCGCAGAGACTTCCCATGGTGATCAGTTCCACGTGAAGCTCTTCCAGCTGTCTTACAAAACGTTCTGACATAATATCAACCAAACCTTCCTGTAATATAATCCTCTGTACGCTTATCCGCCGGCATGGAGAACAGCTTGTCTGTATCCGCAAATTCCACAACCTCACCAAGAAGGAAAAATGCTGTCTTGTCGGAGATACGGGTTGCCTGCTGCATGTTATGTGTGACCATGACAATGGTGTAATCCTTTTTAAGCTCTACTGCCAGATCCTCGATCTTGGAAGTGGAGATCGGGTCCAGGGCAGATGTGGGCTCATCCATAAGAAGCACCTCCGGCTGTACTGCCAGGGCACGGGCAATGCAGAGACGCTGCTGCTGTCCGCCTGACATTCCAAGAGCACTTTTTTTCAAACGGTCCTTGACCTCATCCCAGATGGCCGCATCACGGAGAGATTTTTCCACGATCTCGTCCAGCTTCGCCTTGGAACGGATACCGTGTGTTCTCGGGCCGTATGCAATATTATCATAGATGCTCATTGGGAACGGATTGGGCTTCTGGAATACCATACCCACACGTTTACGCAGAAGATTCACGTCCATATCTCCGTAAATATCTTCCCCGTCAAGCTCTACCTTTCCTGTGATGGTACAGCCTTCCACAAGGTCATTCATACGGTTTAAAGATTTCAGAAGTGTGGATTTACCGCAGCCGCTTGGTCCGATAAATGCTGTGATCTCCTTTTCCGGGATCTCCATATTGATTCCCTTCAGGGCATGAAAGCTTCCGTAATGAAGATTCATATTGTCAATTGAAATTTTTGTTATTTCACTCATGATCGATCATTATCCTTTCGCAATTTTTCTGGCTACCAGACCGGACAGTCCGTTGATAACAAGTACAAATGCCAGAATGACTACTGCTGTTGCAGATGCCTGGTTTACATGAAGTCCCTCACTGGAAAGCACATACATGTGAAGTGCCAGGGTACGTCCGGAACCCATCAGGCTGTTTGGAACTGCCGCAACAGTACCGGAGGTATAAAGAAGTGCTGCAGTCTCACCTACCACACGTCCGATGGCCAGGATCACACCTGCCAGGATTCCAGGAACTGCGGAGGGAAGTACAATCGTAAAAATAGTACGGAGCTTGCCTGCTCCAAGTCCGAAGCTTGCCTCACGGTAAGAATCCGGAACAGATTTCAGTGCTTCCTCAGCGGTACGCATGATCAGGGGAAGTACCATGATCACCATGGTCAGGGCACCGGAAAGAAGAGACATGCCCCAGTGCAATGCAGTTACAAAGAACAGCATACCGAACAGACCATATACGATGGATGGAATACCGGAAAGTGTCTCTGCGGTAATACGGATCAGCTTTACAAAACGGCTGCCTTTTTTGCATATTCCACAAGGAAGATCGCTGCAAAGATTCCTACCGGAGCGGCAATCGCCAGAGATACCAGTGTCATGATCAGGGTATTGATCAGTGACGGGAGAAGGGAAACGTTCTCTGAGGTATAGGTAAGGCTGAACAGACTTGCATTCAGATAGGGAATACCTTTTACAAGCACATAGCCGATCAGGAAGAACAGCAGTGCAAAAGTGATCACTGCTCCCAGCAGTGTGAGAAATGCCAGGACTCCTGCACCGGGATGTCTTGCATAAGACTTCAGCTGGTCTCCTATGGTAAGTGTATTTCTTTTTTTCATGGTTGTTTCTGCCGCAGGATCTGCAGTTACTGATACGTTAGTTTGCATACTCCGCCCTCCTGTTCAGCAGTGAAAGACTTAAGTTGATGATCAGGATAAATACAAAGAGTACAACTCCTGTTGCGATCAGTGCTTCTCTGTGAAGTCCTGATGCATATCCCATCTCTGTTACGATGTTTGCAGTCATGGTACGGACACCCTGAAGAAGTCCCTTCGGCATACGTGGCTGGTTTCCGGCTACCATGATCACGGCCATGGTCTCACCGATGGCACGTCCGATCCCAAGGACAACGCCTGCCAGGATTCCTGACTTTGCTGCCGGAAGCATAACAAAGAAAATGCTTCTCTCTTTTGTTGCGCCAAGCGCAAGTGAGCCTTCATAGTAGCTTTCCGGAACGCTTCGTACTGCCGATTCCGTAACTCCGATGATCGTCGGAAGGATCATGATTCCCAGAAGGATACATGCTGCCAGCATACTGCTTCCGGTTCCTCCGAACAGCTGGCGGATCAGCGGTACCAGGAGAACCAGACCAAAATAGCCATATACGATGGATGGAACACCTGCCATAAGCTCAATACCGGATTTCAGTGGTTTATAGATTTTTTTCGGGCAATATCTTGCCATAAATACGGATGTAAAAAGTGCGATCGGAACTCCGATAAGGATTGCTCCTGCAGTTACATAAATACTTGCCACGATCATTGGCAGGATTCCGAATTTATCGTTTGTTGGTCTCCATTCTGTTCCGAAGAGGAATTTTAAGGGACCGATCTTTCCCATTGCAGGAAGGCCGTTTGCAAAAAGGAACACACAGATAAGAAATACTGCGAGAACCGATGCACAGGCCGCAATGAGAAAAACGACCTTCATGGCCTTTTCTCCTAAATGATTCATAAGACACCTTTCTCTCTGTCCCAGTGGATATCCACTGTGCTGATATATAACGGAGCGGCTTTCCTGACCTTGTCATGATCGCCGCTCTTTGTAAGATACTTCAATCGTTTTTTATCCGGGAATTTATTTGGTCACGTCTTCCCAGTCTGTGATGTCACCTGTGAAGATGGATTTTACCTGGTCACTTGAAAGCTCCTCAAGGTCATTGTCATTATTTACGATGACTGCGATACCATCTTTTGCGATCTCTGTAGCTTTAACACCTTTCTCTGTTTCCTCGTCCTTCAGCTCACGGGATGCCATTCCGATATCACATACACCCTCTGTTGCGCTATTGATTCCTGTTGTGGAGTCGCTGACCTGAACCTCTACTGTGATGTTTTGTTTGTTTCTGATATGCCTCTGCAAGCTTCTCCATTACAGGTCCTACCCGGAAG
>ENA-OQED01000867-OQED01000867.1-human-gut-metagenome-genome-assembly--contig:-NODE-867-length-11695-cov-1.079270_pt1 | contig 11695 bp, 11 predicted proteins | sample MGYA00242790_ERZ504625 | MGnify/ENA primary metagenome ERZ504625 (study PRJEB26092, sample SAMD00036345) | human gut metagenome | host: Homo sapiens | study: EMG produced TPA metagenomics assembly of...
ATATTTCTATGTTATTCTATGTTTTTAGTAGCAGAATCACATTGCGAAGCTTTCTGACTGCACTTCAGTTCCTCACGCGCATCCATCTCGTCCGGCAGGAGAACCTGACGGCGGAGGATTTCGGCCGCAGCACGCGCTTCTTCCCGCTCGTCGGCGTCGTGCTCGGCGCGCTCTACCTGCTGGCTGCACTCGCCTGCCTGGCGTTGTTCGGACTGCCGTCCTACACGGGCAAGGCCGTCCTCGTCGTGCTGCCGCTCCTCCTGACAGGCGGCCTGCACGCCGATGGCTTCATGGACACGGTGGACGGCCTCTTCTCGGGCCGCAGCCGCGAGCGCATGCTCGAGATCATGAAGGACAGCCGCACGGGGTCATTCGGTGTCGCCGCGTTTGCCGGGCTCCTGCTACTCAATTGGTCGCTACTGCTCGACTTGCCGGCGCCGGTGCTCCTCATCGCGGTCTTTACTATGCCCGTCATCGGGCGCATGGCCATGCTCTTTGCTGTGGCACACTTTCCCTATGCGCGTCCGAGCGGCATGGGGCAGGCTTTCGCGGCCATGGCCGACCGCAGGGCAGTCATCATCGGCCTCGTGACTTCGCTTGTCTTTGTCGCGCCGTGGGGTATTGCCGCCATCGCCGCCCTGCTTATCGGGCTGCTCTTTGCCTTCCTGTTTGGCCGCTATGCGGAAAAGAAGCTCGGCGGCCTGACGGGCGATGTCTACGGCGCCATCGAGCTCATGACAGAGGTGCTCGTGCTCTTCGTCCTGTTCCTCTTCGCCGTGTTGCCATTTGACCGCGCGGGCTGCTTCCTCTGGATGTGATGGATTCGATGGATGTGATAGAAGTGTTGGATGTCACAGTGCGAGTGCCGGGTTCCTGCGGTGAGCTGCTGCAGGGCTGGCATCGCGGCGAGCCTTTCCTCGTGACCTGCCCGATCGCGCGCTATACGACGGTCCGGGCCGCAGCTTCCCTGCAGGGGCTCATCGGCCTCGGTGAGAAGGCGCGGTGCGCATTGCAGCTCTACCTGCGCGAGGCGGGCATCGAGAAGTTTCCCTTTGGCATGCAGCTCACGTCGGAGCTGCCGCGGGGCAAGGGCATGGCCTCGTCGAGCGCCGACATCGCCGCCGTCCTCGCGGCCGCTTCGCAGGCTCTTGGGCAGCCGCTCGCGCCCGAGGCAATCCTGCACCTTGCCGTGCAGGTTGAGCCGACGGACGCCGTCTTCCTCCCGGGCATCGTCTGCCTCAATCAGGTGACGGGGCGCGTGCAGCGCGTTTACCGTCGTCTCTCGCATCCGTACCTGACCATCTTCGATACGGGCGGCACTGTCGACACGGCCGACTGCCATGCCTGTGCTGCAATAGCGGGAGAGCGCGGCAGCCGTCCCTGGACGGACTTGCTCGAAGCTGTGGCAGAGGGTGAGAGGCGCATGGCAGAGGCCGCGACGCAGAGTGCGCTCTGGAATCAGGCACGACTGCCAAAACATTGCCTCGAAGCCCTGTTGCAGCAGGCGAGGGACATTGGTGCTCTGGGGCTCGTGGCCGCGCACAGCGGCACGGTCATCGGCGTCATCTGGCCGTCGCAGATGGCGCGCGGGCAGATCGAGTGCCGCTCGGCACATCTTGCGCGGCAGTTTCCCAATCTCACCTGCCTCGGCATCTCTTTGATGTGCAGCGGCGGCGTAGAATACATGAGAAAGGATGATGCATGATGCAGGAAGAACTTCGCTTTGTCCACGGCGGCAATGTCTATGAGCCGACGGCAGATGGAGAGCCATGGCTCGACTTTTCGGCTAACATCAATCCGCTCGGCCTTTCGCCGCGCGTGAAAGAGGCCCTCGCGGCGCATCTCGACGGGGTTATCCATTATCCCGACCCCGCGATGCGCGAGCTGCGGGCGGCCCTCTCTGCCTATTATGGCAGGGCTCCCGGCGACTTTATCCTCGGCAACGGCGCGGCGGAACTCTTTTACCTCTACGCTTTCGTCACGCGGCCGAAGCGCGTCCTGCTGCCCGTGCCCGCCTTCAGCGAGTACGAGCGGGCCGCGCATGCCGCGGGCGCTGCCGTGTCGTACAGCCCGCTCGAGGAGAGGGAGGACTTCGAACCGGACCTCATCTTTCTGGCAGAGGAAGCGCGGCGCGTCGAGGCCGACTGCATCGTGCTCGGCAACCCCAACAACCCGACGGGCACGCTCGTGGAGCGCGAGGCCATTGCAGACCTCGCGCGGGAGCTCCTGCCGCTCGGCACACAGCTCGTCGTCGACGAGTCCTTCCTCGACTTCCGTGAGGATGAGGCGCGCTTTACCGTGCGCCAAGAGCGTCTAGAAAATCTCTTTCTCGTGCGCTCCTTAACGAAGTTCTTCGCAATCCCCGGCCTGCGCCTCGGTTTCGCCATCGGCAGCCCCGCACTGCTCGCGCGGATGGAGGCAGCCAAGGACGTCTGGAATGTCAACGTGCTCGCGCAGGCCACGGGCGTGGCGGCGCTTGCCGACACGGCCTATCAGGTAGAGTCGCGCGCGTTCATCGCAGGGGAGAAGGAGCGTCTGGCTCAGGCACTGGCCGCTATGCACGGTGTCACCGTCTTCCCGCCGAGCGTCAACTTCATCCTCGTGAAGCTTGCTCCCGCGGAGCGGGCAGAACGGCTCGTAAAGTATCTGCGCGCGCGCCATATCCTCGTGCGCGACTGCCAGCACTACCCCGGTCTAGCGCCGGGCTTCCTGCGCCTCGCCGTGCGCACGCGCGCAGAGAACGAGGCACTGCTCGCCGCCTGGCGGGATTTTGACCGCATGGACCCATGACCTTATTTTGGGATAGATTCTGGATGGATTGGAGAGTTCCTATGACAAAGATCATTTTTGTGCGCCATGGCCAGACCGAGTGGAATGTGCTCGGCCGCTACCAGGGCCAGACGGACATCGCACTCTCGCCGCTCGGCATCGAGCAGGCTGAGAAGCTTGCGGCACACTTCCCCGTGGACAAGGTGGAGGCCGTCTACTCGAGCGACCTCGTGCGCGCCATGACGACGGCCCGCTGCGTCGCCGACCGCTTCGGCCTGACGGTTGAGCCGCGCCCCGAGCTGCGCGAGCTCAACTTCGGCGACTGGGAGGGCCTGACGTACGACGAAATCGTCGCCAAGTGGCCCGATGCCCTCAATAATTTCTTCCAGCATCCCGACGTCCTCGAGATCCCGCACGGCGAGAGCTTCCCGAGCTGCGCGAGCGTGCGCTCGATGCCGTCGAGAAGATCGTGGCCTGCCACCCCAATCAGACCGTTGCCGTATTCGCGCACGGTGCCATCCTGCGCACCATCCTGACGGCCGCCCTGCACATGGACCTCAAGTATGTCTGGACCATCCGCCAGTTCAACACGGCCGTCAACATCGTGACGTACACTGAGCACGGCACGACGGTCGAACTGCTCAATGGCACAGGACATCTGAAGTATGCACAGGGGACTGTGGATTAATTTTGTTTTCCGCTGAAAAATCCCTTGACTTTCTCGGGACTTTTCATTAGAATAATTCTATGTGATGTCATGGACGAGCGTTTCCATTAGCCCCGGAAGCCTGTTTCGATACATCATACTACATGAATAATTGACATTGAAAAAACTCTAGGGGGGAAATCGCATGAAGACAACGTTTATGGCAAATGCATCCAATATCGAGCGCAAATGGTACGTTGTAGACGCTGAAGGCCAGACTGTCGGCCGCCTCGCAGCTGAAGTCGCAAAAGTTCTTCGCGGTAAAAATAAACCGACCTTTACTCCGCACGTTGATACGGGTGATTACGTCATCGTCATCAATGCAGAGAAAGTAAAGTTCACGGGTAAGAAACTCACGGATAAGACGTATTTCCGTCATTCCGGTTACCAGGGTGGCACGACGTTCACGACGGCTGGCCACATGCTGGAGCGCTTCCCGGAGCGCGTTCTCGAGCATGCAATCAAGGGCATGCTGCCGAAGAACCGTCTCGGTGCTCAGATGTACCGCAAGCTCAGCGTTTACGCTGGCCCGGAGCATCCGCATGCAGCTCAGAAGCCGGAGAAGCTTGAGCTGAACATCCGCTAATCTGGAAAGGGAGGAACATAACACATGGCAGAAGTCATCTACTACGGCACTGGCCGCAGAAAATCGTCCGTTGCCCGTGTTCGTCTGGTTCCAGGCGAGGGCAAAGTCACGATCAATGGTCGCGACATGGAAGAGTATTTTGGTCTCAAGACTCTCGAACTCATCGTTCGTCAGCCGCTGAACCTCACGGAGACGGTTGATAAGTACGACGTCATCGCAAACGTTGCTGGTGGCGGCGTCACGGGCCAGGCTGGCGCAATCCGCCACGGCATCACCCGCGCGCTCATGGAAATGAACGCAGAGCTCCGTCCGGCCCTCAAGAAGGCTGGCTTCGTTACGCGTGATCCGCGCGAGAAAGAGCGCCGCAAGTACGGCCTCAAGAAAGCCCGCAAGGCTTCCCAGTTCTCGAAGCGTTAATCGCTCGCTTTATACGAACGTACAGATCCCGTCAGCTACGGCTGACGGGATTTTTTGTTCATCATAGATTCGAATGCACCGACATCGCGTGTGCATGTCGAAAAAGGCAGGATATTGGGCGCCTATAGCGAATTCTAAATATGACTAAATGACTGAGGAGAATAGAGATGGCAGATGCTGTAAATATAAGAAAACTGGAAGCCGAACTATGGGAATCGGCGGATCTCCTGCGACAGGGCTCAAAGCTGACTTCAAACCAGTATTGCATGCCTGTGCTGGGCTTGATTTTCCTGCGGTATGCTTACGGCAGGTACAAGGCGGCAGAGAAAGAAATCCTGAAAGACCGTCCGATGCGCGGCGGCTGTGTGCTGCCGGTGGAGGCAAGCGATTTCAAGGAAAAGAGTGCCCTGTATCTTCCCAAAGAAGCGCAGTATGAATACCTGGTCAATCTGCCGGAAGACATCGCTTCTTCTGGTCTTGAAAATTACAGAGGAGAACCGATGGGGAGCCTGGGCGAAGTCGTCAACAATGCCATGGAACTCATCGAAGAACAGGAAGAACAGCTGCAGGGAATCCTGCCGAAAAATTATACCGATTTTACGGATGAACTCCTGGCTGAATTGCTGAGGATATTCAACAACAAAGCACTGGATGATATCGGTGGAGATGTTATCGGCAGGATCTATGAGTATTTCCTGAATAAATTTGCTAAGAATGTCGCCTCGGATGATGGCGTGTTCTTTACGCCGAAATCGCTGGTCAAGATGATCGTCAATGTGCTGGAGCCGAAGTCGGGAATCCTGTTGGATCCTGCGTGTGGTTCGGGTGGTATGTTCGTGCAGACCGGTGACTTTGTGAACCATGCCGGCATGCGCGCCAACAACACGATGACATTCTATGGACAGGAGAAAGTCGCCTACAATGCCCAGCTCTGCCTGATGAATATGGCTGTGCATGGCCTTACGGGAAGAATCAAGTCCGGTGATGAAGCCAATACGTTCTACCATGACGCGCATAACCTCAATGGGAAGTGCGATTACGTGATGGCCAATCCTCCGTTCAATGTCGACAAGGTCAAGGCAGAGTCTGCCGAGGCAGCGGATCGTCTGCCGTTCGGCATGCCGGCAATCAACAAGAACAAAGAGGTCAGCAATGCCAATTATCTATGGATCTCCTACTTCTACAGTTATCTGAATGATCACGGCAGAGCTGGCTTCGTCATGCCTTCTTCGGCAACGGATTCCTCGCGAAAAGACAAGGACATCCGTGAAGCGTTGATCAAGACAGGCCATGTTGATGTCATGATCTCCGTTGCGAATAACTTTTTCTACACCAAGAGCCTGCCCTGCACGCTGTGTTCTTTGACAAGAGAAAGTCGGAAGAGCTGCAGGACAAGGTGCTCTTTATCGATGCGAGGAATTATTACACCGTCGTTGACCGCACCTTGAATGAGTGGTCAGACTGGCAGCTCAAGAACTTGAACGCCATCGTTTGGCTCTATCGTGGGGAGACCGACGAGTATAGAGAACTGATTTCCGACTATTACACCGCACTGGAATCCGACGACGACTTTGCTTCCATCAAGGATGCTCTGGAGAAAAAGATACAGGATAAGCAGAAAGAGGCAAAGGAAGCAGTTGAGGCGGCAAAGAGGAAAGAAAAGAAAGTTGTCCAGGCAAAATTCGATGAGGAAATTGCTGCATTGGATGAAAAGCTGACCATCGCGAAGGAAGCAATATGGCTCACGGAAAAGTTTGGCGAGGGCATCTATGCCGATATCCCCGGTCTATGCAAGGTCGCTGACCGCAAGACCATCTTGGAGGAAAAGGGTGCTTCCCTCACGCCGGGCGCCTATGTCGGCGTCGCGCCAGAAGAAGACGATGGGGTGGATTTTACGGAACGCATGAAGGAAATTCATCAAGAGTTGTTGAAGCTTCAGAAGGAAAGCAATGAACTGATGGAAACCATCTTGAAGGATATGGAGGAATGGGGTATGAGTTGGGAAAGATATAGATTAGGAGATTTATATGAAGTGCATAATGGGCTTTCAAAAGGAAGTAAATTTTTTGGTTCAGGATATGGCTTTTTAAGCTTTTCTACGGTATTCAATAATTATTTTATTCCTGATGAATTACCAGATCTCGTTCAGAGCACAGAAAAAGAGCAGGAAAGCTACTCGATAAAAAGAGGAGATATTTTTCTGACTCGAACAAGTGAAACAGCTGATGAACTTGGAATGAGCTGTGTTGCATTAAAAGATTATCCACACGCTACATATAATGGATTTACTAAAAGATTGCGCCCTATTACTGATAAAGTTGTTCCTGAATATATAGGTTATTATATGCGGATGCCTTCCTTTCGGAATGAGTTTATGGCTTTTTCTACAATGACCACTAGAGCAAGCTTAAGAAATGAAGACCTATTAGGGTTAAAAGTAAATTTGCCAAATCTTGATAAACAGTCTTCAATAGCCAATATTCTAAGAGAGTATGATTATCTAATCGAAAATAATCAGAAGCAAATCAAGCTTCTTGAAGAAGCAGCACAGCGGCTTTATAAGGAATGGTTTATTGATCATCATTTTCCGGGATATGAGAATGTGAAGATTGTTGATAGTATTCCAGAAGGATGGAATATTAGAAAGCTTGCTGATGTTGCAGATATCATAATGGGACAGAGCCCCACATCGGACACCTTTAATCTAAATAGAAATGGCTTACCGTTTCATCAAGGTGTAGGTTCTTATGGGAATAGATATGTGAAAAATAAAGTGTATACAACATCGTATACTAGAATTGCCAATGCAGATAGTATTCTTTTAGTGTACGTGCACCAGTTGGACGATTGAATGTCACTAAGAATAAAATTGTGATTGGACGTGGCTTAGCAGCTTTTAATCAAAAGCAAGGCTACCAAAATTATTTATTTTATATGCTGAAAGAACATTACTTTAAAGATGATTTGATTGGTAATGGATCAATATTTTCGTCAATAACGAAGAACGAATTAATGAATCAAAAATTTATTATTCCCGATACTAAAACCATGTTAGCGTATGACAATATTGCAAAAATAATTGACAAAAGATAGATAACCTCGACTGCCAAATTGATTTAATTTCAGAAGCTCGTAATCGTTTGCTTCCCAAGCTTATGAGCGGAGAGATTGAGATATAAGGGGGCTCCTGTATGAGCTATAATTATTCGGAAAACATCCTTGTGCAGAACAGTGCGGGAAACCTTCTGCATGACGAACTGGGATGGGATGTCATATATGCCTATAACACAGAAAAGCTCGGCGAAGATGGAACGCTTGGCCGGAAGTCCTATCATGAGATTTTGCTGAAGCGCTATTTCTGCAAGGCTCTTCAGGAGCTCAACCCGTGGATGGATAAGCATCAGGTTTCAGAAGCGGTCAAATGCATGGAGAGCAGGTTTTCCACCTCTACTCTGATGCAGATCAATGAGGAGAAGTATTATCTGATCCGGGATGGGATTCCGGTGACGGTGAAGAGACCGGATGGCCATACGGATACGAGACGAGCGATGGTCATCGATTTCCAGCATCCGGAGAAGAATGCTTTTCTCGCGGTCAAGGAGATGAAGATATGCGGTGATCTCTATCGGCGCCGCACGGATATCGTCGGCTTTGTCAATGGTATCCCATTGATGTTCGTTGAGCTCAAGAAGACCAACGTGGATGTCCAGTTTGCGTATGACGACAACTACACGGACTATCTCGATACGATCCCGCATCTCTTCTATTACAATGCGTTCTTGATTCTGTCGAATGGTGTGGAGGCGAAGGTCGGCACGCTCGGCAGCAAGTATGCGTTCTTCCATGAGTGGAAGAGACTGGCAGAGTCGGATCAGGGAAGTGTGGCACTCGAGACCATACTCAGGGGCATTTGCCGGAAGGAGAACTTCCTCGATCTGCTTGAGAACTTCATCCTGTTCGACCATTCCGGCGGCCATGTGGCGAAAATACTGGCTCGCAATCATCAGTATCTCGGTGTCAATGAAGCAGTCAGGGCGTATGCAGACCGCAAGCTCAATAACGGAAAGCTGGGGGTCTTCTGGCACACGCAGGGATCCGGAAAGAGCTATTCCATGGTCTTTCTGGCGCAGAAAATCCGGCGCAAGTTTGAAGGTTCACCGACCATCGTGGTCCTGACGGACAGGGATGAGCTGAATAGGCAGATCAGCGACACCTTTGAGAACTGCGGCCTTCTGGGCAAGGCCAAGGCATCACAGTTCATGGCGGCGAACGGGGAAGACCTGATCCAGAAGCTCAAGGGCAATCCGAGCTTTATCTTCACATTGATCCAGAAGTTCAATCGGTCGGATGTCACACCAATCCTGCCAGATCATGACATCCTGATCATGTCGGATGAGGCCCATAGAAGCCAGTATGGCATCTTTGCCAACAATATGATGACGCTGTTGCCGACTGCTTCGCGCATCGGCTTCACGGGGACGCCGCTGCTTACCAGCGACAATATCACAGCGCGCACCTTTGGCGGCTATGTGTCTGTCTATGACTTCCGCCGCGCCGTGGAAGATGGTGCGACCGTTCCGCTCTACTATGAGAACCGTGGCGAGAAGATCGCGGACCTGCATAATCCGGAAATCACGGAACAGATTCTCAATGCCATCGAACAGGCCGACCTTGACCCGGCTCAGCAGGACAAGGTGGAGCATGAATTCGCCAAGGAAGTACATCTGCTCACGGCGGAGCCAAGGCTCCGGTCCATCGCCAAGGATTTCGTGCAGCACTACTCAGATCTCTGGACCAGCGGAAAGGCTATGTTCGTCTGCCTCAACAAGGTGACTTGTGTCCGGATGTACAACTATGTCCAGGAATACTGGAAGGCAGCCATCGAAGATCTGGAGAAAGAGATCAAGCACCAATCACAGCAGGAAGCCAAGGAATCATTGCGCAAGCTGGAGTGGATGAAGAAGACAGAGATGGCGGTCGTCATCAGTCAGGAACAGAACGAGGTTCAGACGTTCAAGAAGTGGAACCTCGATATCGCGTATCATCGCAGAAAGATGGAGAAACGCGAGCTGGATAAGGAATTCAAGGATCCGGAGAATCCGCTACGCGTGGTGTTCGTCTGCGCCATGTGGCTGACCGGCTTTGATGTGAAATGCCTGTCCTGCCTGTATCTGGATAAACCACTCAAGGCGCATACGCTCATGCACGACCATCGCGAGGGCAAATCGTGTGGCCGAGGGCAAGAGCAACGGCCTGATTATTGATTACATCGGCATCGTCAAGGCATTGCGTAAAGCCCTCGCAGAGTATACAGCCAATGTTGGCGAGACCGGTGGAACCGACCCGACAATCGACAAGGAGAAACTGATTGCCAAGATTCTCGAAACGATTGACAGGGCAAAGGCTTTTCTGGCGGAAAAGGGATTTGTCCTCCAGACGCTGATCGATGCGCGTGACTTTCAGAAGATAGAATGTCTACAAGATGCAGCTGATGCAGTCAGTGGGTCGCTGGCAGATCGAAAGACGTTCACGACATGTGCTTCTGAGCTGGAACGTTTGGTGAAGTATGCGGATCGCGATGACCTTACCGCAGCTGAGCGGAAAGAGTACGAAGCCATAGCGGCCATCCATGGGCAGTTGCAGAAAAAGCGCAGCCATGCCGATACGACAGACCTCATGGTTCAGGTAAATGGCATTGTCAGCTCTTACGTCAAGATAGCTGATTCGTCAATGGTTCGGGAGGAGCCGAAACGGTGGGATATCAGCACAATCGATTTCGGCCTTCTTCAGAAGGAGTTTGCACGAGTAAAGAACAGGCATCTCATGTTGAAGGATATGGATGATTTGATCCAGAAAAAGTTGGCCAGCATGATGCTCAACAATCCAAAGCGCATTGATTATTATGAACAGTATCAAAAAATTATAGATGCCTATAACAGTGAGCAGGACAGAGCGACCATTGAGAAGACGTTCATGGATTTGATGGATCTAGCCAACAGCATGAATCAGGAAGCCAAGCGTTATGTCCGAGAGGGCTTTTCCAGTGATGAGGAGCTGTCGCTCTACGACCTGCTCTTCAAGGACAACCTGAGCAAGAACGACATCCGGCAGCTCAAGAAGGTCGCCGTTGACCTGTTGCAGAACATCAAATCCAAGATAGCCGAGTTGGATCACTGGACCGACAAACAGGAAACAAAGGCCGCAGTGGACAATCTGATCCGTGATACATTATGGAAAGAGCTTCCAGAGAGCTACGACGAAGTGAGCATCTCACATTACCGTCAGCAGATTTACGAGTATGTTTACACGCGCTATGCTTCGGTAGCATAACGGTGGAGGTTTGAACGCGATTGAGATGCTGCGCATTATCTTCAAGGAAAAGGCACCAGCACTGGTCAAGAAGCAGCAGTTGGAAGAAGAATACGGCATCCGTCTGACAGAGGATGAAACGAAGGAGTTGAGTAAGATGTGCAACTTAAGCGAAGGCGTCTATAACAGTGGATTCAATGATGGAGTAAATGTTGGCACTCGCAATAAAGCGAAAGAGGACTTGCAGAACCTTATCGAGAGTACAGGCTGGTCTTTGGAGAAAGCGATGCAGGCATTGCGCATCCCGCTTGAGGAGAAAGACCATTACGAGAAGGCACTGAAGAAGCAGCATTAACGGCAGATATCGTACTGTGCCTGGTGCGATAAAACAATATGTAAAGAGACTGACAAAGCCGATGAGAAGAAAGGATGAGAATACATGACATTCATGGAGTTGGCCAAGGAAAGATATTCGGTTCGGAAATTCAGTGACAAGCCAATCGAAAAGGAAAAACTGGACGCTATCCTGGAGGCGGGACGCATAGCTCCTACCGGCCACAACTACCAACCGTATCGAGTATATGTCCTCCAGAGCCCAGAAGCACTGGAGAAAATCCGGGGGCCTCACGCGTTGCGCCTTCAATGCGCCGGTGGTGCTGATGGTGACGGTGCGCAAGGACGAAGAATGGGTCAACCCTTTTGAACACAGCATCCGGGCCGGAGAGCAGGATGCCAGCATCGTTGCCACCCATATGATGCTGGAAGCCTGGGAACTTGGTATCGGGTCCTGTGTTCAAAAGGGTTGACCCCATTCTTCGTCCTTGCGCACCGTCACCATCAGCACCACCGGCGCATTGAAGGCGCAACGCGTGAGGCCCCGGATTTTCTCCCAGTGCTTCTGGGCTCTG
>ENA-OQED01000868-OQED01000868.1-human-gut-metagenome-genome-assembly--contig:-NODE-868-length-11657-cov-1.249003_pt1 | contig 11657 bp, 15 predicted proteins | sample MGYA00242790_ERZ504625 | MGnify/ENA primary metagenome ERZ504625 (study PRJEB26092, sample SAMD00036345) | human gut metagenome | host: Homo sapiens | study: EMG produced TPA metagenomics assembly of...
TAAAAGAAGCTACATTGGCATTCCAAATAAGACGCACGCATCCAAAGGTCTTGGAAAGCGATATCTCCTGAGACATATTTGGATATATACGATATTTGAATGCCTTTATCATGCCTCTAATTTAGTAATTATGCTATTGATTTACAATATAATTAAGTGATATTTATAAAGTTTTTATCATACTAGTAACCTGTTAATATGTTCCTTTAACGATCTTATCTCATCCGGGCATAACCCGCAATCATTATCGCATAATGACCTTTGTAGACGAATTATCTTGCCCCAATAAGATAAATCAGGCTTATTCCCGATCCTGTACCTATGATACCTCATGTATCCACTCCATTGACAAGACAGCCATTCGTCTACGACCCTACATAGGTCTATTCTATCAAGGCTTGATATACTTTGCGCGCCCATCGAGTATCTCCTTTCTCATTTCTTGTACCTCCTCATCAGGCGGGCATCCATATGGCAGGTTCTTGATCCACTCACGGATCTTCTTCTGCATATTAAGATAAGATACACCCACGCCACCACCCTTGGTACGAACTTGTTTATATATACTAACCACATCACGCTCCATGGTCTGCAACGGATCAAGCATGACCATACAACCAGCGGTGCTTCTAGAAGCATATTCCCTATCACTAATAACAGTGGAAGAAACACGATTCATCATGCTTCTCTCAATTCTTTCCCTCTCGGCCTTTAACGCCTTTTCCTTACAAGTATTACAACCCATAATTATATATTTAAAATTCAACAATCCACGCAATTAGTAGCCATCTCAAGAAGCTCTCCTACACGATCAATGATCTCATGAGCCGCCTCTATATTATCCAGCCTGACGTTAGCCTCCGCTACAGCCATAAGCGTCTCCATCTCCTGTATCTTGTCTATAAGATCCTTATCCTTGTCCTCGCATAGGACATCAGTCTTAATCCATAGCCGATCAAGACGTCTGCGTATAAGATCCGTCTTAAGATACTTGCGACTGAAATTGTAAGTAGAAGGGCTACCTATGATCTTAATATCATATATACCATCAGGTAGATCAAGGTACTTGACATTACAATCATCGTAATTAAAGCAATTAAGGCCTAATGTTAGGCTAGTAAAGGTATTGACCTGATTCTTGCCAAGGAACAACGTAACGGGGTCGGACATGCCCGGCGTAGTGATCTCGATGATCGCCTTCCTGTCCTCCAGTAGTCCCCACTCGGACTCATCCAATACCTGCAACACCTTGGGATCACGTGTCTCTAGCACCTGAAACGACAGCCTAATATCATTCATATTAACCTTCTTGTCGTACCGGCACAAACTATCGTCATAACGAGCTTGCATATCAAGATCCGGGACATCGGTATAATATGTTTTGACCTCATGACCGTTGATAAACACCGATGTTATCTGACAAACATGAGACCTAGCGACATCAAAAAACACCATCCTTACATTATCCTCATAATCAACGCCAGATGTCGGGTATGTCAATATCTGGGTATTATACTCACCATCGTTACGTCTAGCCACGACAGTAATTACGATAGGTTTCTCTATATCGTAATCATCCATAATAATCCTTGCGGCGAACTTATCATGAATTATCTTCGGTATGATATTTACTTGGTTCATCTTTACTACTTTTAAGCAAAGATATAAAATAGGATCATACCAATACAATAAACCTACTTTAAGATAAACCCTAAGGCATTCACTATATCATCACGATCACCGATAAAACCTTTATCAATCATCATAGAAAGCAAATCAGTAAGAGTAAAAAAACCATAATCGTCAACATACGGTCTACTTAACAAAACAAACAATATAGATACTATGCGATTGTCTTCCTTGGCAATATCAAATAGCTTCAGCATGTCATCTGACATATAATTCCCTACATTCAAACTTACTATGTCGGACAATGGCAGATAATCAATATTCCCATCACCACCATGAATAAGATTGCTACAATAACTCAATATAGGATCAACGCTATCATCATAATCATCAGAATCGCAATTGACATAATCGACAATTAAACGCATCACCTTATCTTTCAAATAGAGAGAAGAGCATTTAATAGCCAAATCCTTAACATCCCCACCATCATATTCCCCAAGAAGCTCTATCATCATAAATATATCCACCCATATCATAGACAGTCGTTCGTCAACAACATACATGAATGTGCCAGAATCCATCAAATCTTTGACTATATCTTCAGATTCATCCAAAGAATCAAATAATGATGACACTTTAAAAAGTTGCTTCTTATCATCAAACACCGTATAAAAGTCATGTGATTTTATATTAACCATAATATTAGAAATTAAAATTGTTATACAAATACTGCGATTCAATATAATCGTCAAGGAACGGTGTGCTATTATCAGGAATCCACACCTCATCAGACAACGCAGCCATACCAAACTCATCAACTATCTCATCTCCAGACACATAATCATAAGCCTTGACGCCAAAGATCTTAATCCTTTTAACCTTGCCAAAAGCGGACTTGACTTCCTTTATCTTCCTATCCAACTTCCTCACCCCATCGACGAACTCGGAGAAAGTGACACAACGCTCATCTAAATAGCTCTTTATAGCCCTCTCTATGGTCTTGATACTGACATTACCAAAGCCCTTCTTCCTGACCTTGTTCTGAACCTTTTCCTTAAAATAAATGCTCACCCCATTGTTCTTGGAAGACACAAAATCCTTAAGGTCACGTTTCCTGATCGAATCCATAGAATCATAAACAACACGCTTGATGTCCTCCGAGCGCTTCCTGTTACACTCATGAGCCTTATAGGTCGGGTTGTTTATATTTTGCTCGTCCTCTAGCTTGTGGTAGTCTAAAGGACACCTATCCCAATAATAATACCTAGCCTTATTGCTATGCACGAAGAGATCAGGATGCTCTTTCTTCGCCTTTCTCACCATAGCATAATAGCCATGGACGATAGCCACGTTCACGTAACTAAGCAGAAGCCACCTGACAAGCCTTACCTGATAGGCGAGATTATCGCCACCAAGACGTTGATGCTTGATATAATAGCGCACTATCTCATCAACAAAATAGTAAAACCATTTGATATTGTACTGTACTCCTAACACCCTGAACCTTATAGGGTCAAGGCATATAATAAGAAGACCTATCAGTGTCTCCGATATCGGCTTCTCCAATATCTCTGATCTGGATGATGATTGACGCTTTATCCTAGGGTTATCGCAACAAGGATTAGCGTTGTCATTAAACAAATAAGGCAGGATGACCTTGCCGGAATCCCTCCTCAAGGCCCTATTTTCTTCTGACATCCTCTTTTTTTCTGAGGAAGAGACGAATTGATCAAATATAAGCGTTATCTTTGCCATAATTGGATTTTTTTTTTAGCACAAAGATACTAAAAACTTTGTCATTTTCAAAATGAGTGCTTGTGAAAGTACTCATTTTTTTTGTTTTATGATCACAGCTTTTTACGGCGATCGCTATGGTCGAAATCAACTTAGACATTGCGTAGGTAGACTATCGTAGGGATAGTTAAGAAAAGAGATGCATTTATTTATCCACCTTCTTTTATAAATACAGTTGTCTATTTTGTGACATGTGATATAAGGAACTTTTGCCCCTTTAAGAAGGGAATCTCATTATAAAGATTTTATTTATTTATCTCATAAATTGATTGATTAAAAAGAGTTAGCTGACACTTTGTTATCATTTAAAGTTTATAACTTAAATACATTAACCTAATAATCTGTAGTAGATTGAAAATCTAAGATCTTAATAATAATAATATATATCAATGATTTAGTTTAATGTATTTTTGACACATACTTATGTTATCGATGGATCTTTGATCGACAAACTACTACCTACATCAGACATTAATGCATTGATATGTTTACTTCTTTCCAACGCTTAAGCGTAATACGCCAAGGGAAAAAGGGAGGTGGACTACGAGTCGCTCCGCTCCTGGCCTGCCGTGTAAGGATACCTCCTGCCCTGCCTCAAGGAGCCGCCACATTTCCTTTGGTGTCAACAGAGATAGACTTCAAAGAGATATTGCCTCACCTAGTAGATACTAGATAAGGGATTATCTTTAAGGGATATTCTAGTTGAGTAAAAATTTGGTCAAAGAGGTTGTTTGATCAAAGACAAAATTATATATTTGCGATACGGTCGGTTGGATGAGTTGGTTTAGTCGGTGGTCTGCAAAACCATATACCCCGGTTCGAATCCGGGACTGACCTCATTTTGGTTTTGGTTGGTACGTGGGTAAGGATGAATGTAGGGGATTATGGTAGATCATAATCCCTTTCTTTTTGGAGGTTCAAAATCTGACTCCCATCTAGCTATATCACTTATCCTGAAATCGTCCATCATAAAATTTCCGTTATCCATACCATCACCTCGTGTATTAATACCTAGTTATAAGACCTAAGGGAAAGCGTATTATTGGTTTTCGTGTTAATAATAAGTATACCATTAACAAAACATCTTAATATGTCATATTCATTACTGCTTCTGACTATAGCTATATGATACCATTTGTTTGCCTCAACTCTATCAACATGCCAACCAGCTTGTTGAGTTTGAAATGAAAAATAAAAACCAGTACCTGTTAAAACTACACCAAAATAAAAAATACCATTAGGATATTCATGCTCAACCAAACAACTTGTAACAAGATTGGTTGACTTATACCAAAAGTCTATAGTAAATGGATGACCGTCATAAAATAGCTCAGGCAATAACGATTCTTTGGTGTTTATGATAGTATAAAGAAAAGGATCCTTTTCGTTATATTGGACACATTGTATTGAGCCATCGGTGATAAGATTGCCATTATTGGCTATAAAGAGGTCGCCAGAGGGAGTAGGATTCCCCTCTACCTTAAAATTACCATTGAATCTCATTAAGAATCTAGTATGATCGTCAATCCCCCCCCCCTAGTATATTCAATCATTCTTCGTCTCATAAAACCTTCATCTTTTTTAGTAAATATATTAAGCCCAATAATATCAACAACACGCTAATTGATGTGACAGCTATTGGCCATTTTGATTCTTTCTTATCATCTACGTCCTTATGCTTGATGTCTGTCTTCTTGTCAATATCCTTAACACCGGTAATCGTCTTATCAATGCCAAGGGAATCAGCCGTCACCGTGCTGTCCCGCCGGCCAATGACGATATGGGTATCTGTCTGCGAGGACACCGGCCGTTCCCCCGTGGTAGGATCAACATCCTTGTCCGTATCGAACTCTCTCTCCGTTATAACAATATCGGCATTAAGATCAGATGTCTTGATCTCTACGATCTTCCGATCCATGACCTCATCTATCATCGTCTCTATCCTGCTGATCAACCGGCTATCAATAGACGTTTCGCTAACCTGCCTCCTGCTTCCGCAAGAGGACAGGGACAGCGACAGACCTAAACAAAAAATCGCCCTAAGACTTATCCTTAACCTCATCATCAGCAATCTTCTTTATATCGTCAAACGTCTCGTCAGGTATGTTCTTGGAAAAACTAAACATCTTGAATACGTTTATCCTCTTAAACACGGCCTTGAATACCTTCACCAAATAAGCGTCAGAGAAAGCATCCCCTATCGTATTCAAGAAAAGCGTCACATATCCAACAAGGGCTATATACACCCCATATTTGGTAACGGCAAGTATCATGCTAGCCTCCTCCTCGATCGGGTATAACGTCTTATATATAACACATAATGTCATTACTATAAAACAAGACAAAGCGAACTCCTTAAGAATATCAGTAAACCTGACCTCCCTAAACCATCTCTTGAAACTAAACCTCCTCCTACGGCTTCTACGGAGCTTCCAGCCCCTTACGCTTTGCGCTAACCTAGCCAAGAAATTCGCTATTAATACTATAAGTAATACGGTCAATAAATGGTGTACTGGCTGGAAATAAGCCCAACAAGAGGCACCATACGCAAGCGCAATATTCCACAAAGCCCCCACTCGCTCTATCATGTCTTTGTCTTTCATTTTATACCATATACGCAAAGTTAACCACTATACCGTTAAGTACCTAAAACACCACGGCGTGTATACCGTTCCTCGTATCAAGGCTGTCAAAATGCAACCAACCCACCTTCCCTTCAAGCCGGAAAGGATATGGTAACATATCTTGATGATCCAAAATCAAGCCTCTGGCCTGTTCCGCCGTCATTGACTTGACATCGAAATCCCCAGCCTTACCCAACACATGAGCGGATAGATAAACATCTTTCTTATCCTTAACTATCTGGCAGATGTTGCATCTAAGACCACGTTGGGAAAACTGCCCCTGCTTGTCCCAATTATTACAATACATAGGCTGTTTGATTATATCCCTCCGTAATATAAGTAAATTATGGAGAAATGCTGTATCAAGAAACTGCCACGATCTGTCCTTCCACTTATTATATGTATGAGGACATACCAATTCCACTATATCAAAATACGAACCTAGTTCTTTTATAATATCATTTCTATTCATGTTATCCATTTTTAAAATAATGTAAAATAATAATACCACGATAACCTGATCCTCCTCGACCGCTCGTAGCCCCACTATTAGAAGCTTTAGAGGCTCCTCCTCCACCACCTCCATTAAGCCTCCGGCGACCAAGGCGAACTCAACCTTATAGACCCCATCAGGAACTTCCCAATATCCATTATCCTGAGGAGACAGTTCCTCGAATACCTCTACTATCTTCACCTTGGGTAGCATCCTTCTTCTCATCATAAAGCAAACAGGATTTTACCCCCCCTCCCAATTTAGTTTTAAAATATTGATATTCATAATATTATTCTGGTTTAATCGTCCATCTCTGGGCGTAGTTATTTTTTAGCACATATATCTTCTCCATAGGTGTAGCGGGAGACCCGTTGGACGAGCCTTTCACGAATCCCTCTGGGACCTGCTCCGTGCCGGAAGGACGCTGGTTCTCGTCAGGATATTGACTACCATACATAGAAACCGCAAGTCCATAAAACTGATTTCTTTCCCCATCTTTGGCCACGGATGCCATGGTAATCTGATCCCATCCTACAACAAGGTCGTAGAAGGAGTTTACGAAATCATCTGATCTTTTTTGGCTATGAGTAGAATAATCCATCACAAACCATGTAATAGACCTCATCTCATAAATATAATCTGGCAGCTTATCCACTCTAATACTATTACTATGATAGACGAAAAAACCTGTAAGATGATCCAATCCTCTACCCGACATATTATCATCATTCCAACCCGTCCTCCTTTCTCCACTTACCCAGTCATTTAAAAAATCAAAATTAGTAATGTTAGGATTTATCTTATCTACCTCGAAAAAAGGGAGGGTATTTATATCAAAATAATTCCACATATCAGAAGGGCCAGGATGTATTCTCAACGAAGTTAATTTAGGAAGATCATTAAACTCCTTTATATACCTATCCAAATAAACATGAAGACAATTCAAGGGTTTGAAGATTTTTCATATTCTTTATATTCCTTATCCCGCTAGATTCTATATCCCTAAGATCAAGCATATTAAACATATTTAAATAATACACCTCAGTCTTACTGGTTATAGCCTCAGGCATTTCAGTCATTCTTTGCCCTACATTTGAAAGATCTATATAAATTAATTTATTAGATCTCGACAATTTATCCACCGGTATGCCATCATTAACATACATCGTATGCGATACGACCAAAAATTCAAGACCCGGAATATCTACGATCGGGAAAGCCGTCATCTTACAAGTTTGAATATTGGCATAATAAATATCACAAGTAAAATCTATCGACACAGCCCGTTGTACGTCCCTCCTCCCATCAGCGTAAGCATGATTATCCACAGGTACATATTGCGATCCATCCTCCTTCCTGAACCACCACGTAGTATTTGGATTTTTCCTGTGTTGTATTGCCAAAGAACGGAATATAATACGATAATTATCCTGCCCTTGAACCTTGGTCATAGGAAACTGTTCCTTTATTCCATCCCCCCAATCCACATTAGCCATACCGGGCTTTCTGGATCTAAACTCGACAAACGTATTATAAGGATTATCAACGACAGGATCAGGTACATAATTATAATCATCGGTATAATAATTTCTAAGTGCCCTATCCCATGTAGTGAACCACACGAACTTGTTGGATGATGCCTCGTATTTATATAATGTCTTAGCCATGGCTCTCTACCTCCCTTCTCTCATTTTCAATATAATCAATAGCTATATTAATATCAAGTCCATTATCGGACATAATATCCATCAAATCATCCTCACCATAAGCCACATACTTTAAGGCATTATCATCACACAATACATCACCATGACCTATAATAACATCCTTACCTGAAACGACTACTATATATGGGTCATGCATGTATCTATGAAACGACATGAAAGAAGTCGTATCCTCCGGTTTTACCACCCATGTTTGATTATAATTATTGGTAAGCACATATATCTTCTCCATAGGCGTTTGAGGATCTCCATTAGATATGCCCTTGACAAATCCGGATGGAGCTTGAAATATACCAGAAGGCCTATAATGATAACTCTTATGGGACGAAAGATAGATATCTACCCTTAATCCATAGAATTGATTTCTTTTACCATCAGAAGCATTACCGGACATAGTAATACTATCCCATCCTATGATATACTCATAAAAATTATTTACGAATAGATCAGTACGAGCCAATGATCTTAACGCTAAATACCCGTAAACACCTGTCATAGCCCTCATCTCCCTAATATATTCAGGTATTTTATTAAGATCTATATCATAACTATCATCGAAATACATCAGATTGATATTTTCCAATCCCTTACCAAGCATATATGGATGCCAATCCTTTTGATCACCATAACAATACCAACTGCCAAGATGCGAAAACTTAGTCAACGTGGGATTTATCTTATCTATCTCATCCATGGATATCATGGTATCAGGATCATATCCATCTTGCCTATTCCCAGAATTGATAATAAGTGTATTAAGATTCTTGAAGTTAAGCCATTCCCTTGGATATACTTTAGTTAATGATCCGGCTAGATCAAGATAAGATAAATTAGGGAATATCTCCGGTAATTTTCTTATATTGGAATTATCCGTATCCCTGAAATCACATGATCCCCCTAAAACTAAAGTACGTAACTTGGATAAAGATTTCCATTCCTCAGGAATGGATTTAATCATATGGTTACCTCGGATATATAAATAGAATTTATGTTTACTGATCTCTTTATCCTATCAATCGGTATATTACCAGCTCCATTCCCTATTCCAGAAAGAGATATATTACTAATATCTGGGATGTCCAATATAGGAAATGATCTCATCCTTAAAGTTTCGGACACAACACTATAAACATCATTAGAGAACGAGAATGATACCACATGATCCCCTACAAATCCATAATCATGATTAGGGATAGGGATATATTGACTGCCATCTTCCTTCCTGAACCACCATGTGATAGAGTCAGGATTCTTCCTCCATTCAATATCCAGAGATCTAAATATTAAACTATATATAGATGATCCCCTTCGTTTGACAAAAGGATATTGCTCCTTTGTACCATCACCATAATCCACATAACAGAACCCAGGGCTATACGACCTAAACTCTATATTCGAATTATAGTTTGCTCCTTGTGTGGGATCAGGTACGCTTGATACCTTATCTCCATAATAATAACTACTTAGAGCGTATCTACCTCTCTGAGGGAACATGGTGAAAGTCCCATTATTCGTATCCTTACATATCAACTTCATATCTCTCCCTCCTCTATTCTTCTAAAATACTCGACAACAGGTGAACTATCAAGCCCTAGATTACTACATATATCTATAGCCTCGTATTTATCGGCAAAACTGTACTTGGACATGCTTTCATCTAACACGTCTCCGCTAAACACGGATACATGGCCATCCTTTACGCCAAGAACGAACGGGGTGATCCTGGTCTTCCCCGCCCGCCGTGCCCTCGTAAGGGCAGCCTTAGAAGCCGGGGCAGGTGCCAAGATCCACGTCTGCCCATAGTTGTTGGTAAGTACATACACCTTCTCCATAGGCGTCGTAGGATTACCATTACTAACCCCCTTGACAAACCCATCAGGAGCCTGATAAACGCCAGACGGTCTCTTATTAGTAGGAGATACGGCAGCATATAAATCTAAGGTAAGTTTATAAAACTGATTCCTGTTACCGTCAGAAGCCGTCTGTGACATCGTTATATAACTCCACGACATTATCTTATCATAAAATGTATTTACGAATGTATCAGCCCTCTCCTGCGTATTTATAAATCTACCATCATCACGCAAATTCCATACCCTAAATTCCCTTATCTCATACAAGTAATCCGGAAGATCGTCTACCGGCACCGTACTTGAAGAACAATATGTCCGCTGAATCTTGTTCAACTTCCCTCCTACCAGATCTTGTTTCCATGAGCTACCATTACCCATAAAATAAACGCTTGCCTTATCATCCCCACCTTATCCACCTCATCAAATACAGGTATATTATTCCTATCGCTTATAATATTTATACCCACAGCCGGAATAGAATTAAAAGCCGGATCATAAGAAGGGATGTTTACACCAATTGAAATTAAACTCGGTAAGATTCTTCCATTCAGAGAACCTTCTCCAATTAGAATCAGGATCATCCCCGAATTTAAAAACGCTATTGCATCCGAAATACCTCAGATCTTTCATGTTCAAAAAACCTTCTGGCCAATTGTCCCAAACACCAGGATGAGAAAAAGCTCCCATATATATATAACGAAGATTAACGCTCTTACTTATCCTGTCATATGGGATATCACCATTTTTAAGAACGGATCTGACCATAGCCAAATAAGTTATATCAGGTAGATTAACTACAGGAAACTCATGGAGGACAATACCATCCATATTGAACTCCCCATCGATTACGTTAGAGAACCTCATCGTAACCTCCCTACGCCTGATATCGCTATACTTATGTGGGGGAACCGGTATGTATTGTGAGCCATCCTCTTTCTTATACCACCATACGGTATCATCCGGATTCTTCTTATACTCAATGTCAAGAGACCTGAATATAATCCTATAACTACCATCAGATACCTTAACTAAAGGATATTGATCCTTTGTCCCGTCTCCCCAATCAACGTCCACGAATCCTGGCTTTCTTGTCGAGAACCTAAGACTGCGATTAAAAGCATCCGCTGATATTATCGGATCGGGTATATAATCAGCACCCTTACCATCATAACAAGGGAACCTGTCCTCATTCACTATAAACGTGACATAGGACGCTACCGTGTCGTATCCTGCCAAAAAAGCCATACCATTAATTTATTGAGGTATATCATAAGACACCCATTCCTTATATCCATTAACCATCTCATATACTTTGTTGATGGTCTTACATACGACAGCGAATCCGATATCCACGTTAGGGAACTTCTCGTTAAGCTCATCAATAGTAAGTTCCCTGACAATACTCTCATCCCATTTCCTCATCTCCTTTACCTCCATAAGGATCGGTTTTCCGGTTACGCCTACGCTCATCACCCATTCTCCCTCACGGTTGGAATCAGCCAGATCCGGGAAGATCGTAACGCCAAAAAGATCGGAG
>ENA-OQED01000870-OQED01000870.1-human-gut-metagenome-genome-assembly--contig:-NODE-870-length-11656-cov-1.783242_pt1:0-7500 | contig 11656 bp, 7 predicted proteins | sample MGYA00242790_ERZ504625 | MGnify/ENA primary metagenome ERZ504625 (study PRJEB26092, sample SAMD00036345) | human gut metagenome | host: Homo sapiens | study: EMG produced TPA metagenomics...
CGCACGAACGGGTTTCAAGCGTTGCGTTGGGATTGCTCTTTTTTGAAAATCTCGAAGGCATCCTCATCGCTGATTCCCGGATTGTCCTGGTAGATCTTCTTGATTTTCTTGTCGTCTCCCGGTGTTGTCGTTTTGATGTTATTGTTGCCGCTGCGGGCAATCACATTTAATTCGTCATTGGTGTTGTTTAATGTCGGCTTATGTGCACGGACAGTTTCAAGGGTTGCATTGGGATTGGTCTTTTTGAAAATCTCGAAGGCATCCTCATCGCTGATTCCCGGATTGTCCTGGTAGATCTTCTTGATTTTCTTGTCGTCTCCCGGTGTGATCGTTTTCATATCATTGCCGCTATGGGATGCAATTGTATTCAATTCCTGGTTGCTCAGATCTTTGCACTTACCGCTTTCTCCCGACTTTTTACTCTGACTCGCCGTATTTTTCTTGGGTTTCGATTTGCCGCTTGTCTGGCTGTTGTCGGCGATGAGGTCAATGCCCTTGGAAATGTTATTCGCCGTTTTGCTGTCGGACGAAGTAAAGAGAACAATTGCGATCAAAAAGCACAATAAAAAGGGCAAGGGGCAGCACGTTCAGAATTGCCGCAACGACCAGCTGAAACATGGGCTTGCCGTTTTTCTTTTTGAAACAAGCGACACAATACGGAAAGAAGGAGCTGTCTTCCTTGGCGCTTTTCTTCTCCTTGACGATCTGTACAATGGTGATGATCTCAAAGATCACGCCCGAAATAATCGACAAAATTAACGCAAAGTTATTGCCGTCCGCCGAACCGCTGGCAGCGGCGGCAAACAGAATAATCATGCCGATCAAAAATAAAACCATATTGACAATGGAAATCCCAAAAAGGATGGTGCTCTTTTTCATAATATACCTCCGTGTACCTATCTCATAGTTTTGTCGGGACACTGGCTTTCATCCTGCCTGCCCCGGGTTGTTTCTGCCCACAAAATTGATGCCGCTTTCATCCTCCCTGTGCTGTTTTTTGCGCTGAACCGATTCACCTGCCATTTCGCATCGTTTTCACTTTTTTCTCTCTTACAATTGGATTTTTCCAGCAAAAACGTGTATATTCTTATTATAAGCTATATTTTTTCCGTTGTCAAGTCGTTTTTCAACTTTTCATCTGTTTACATTCAGAAACTGCTCCGATACTCTTAATAGCAGAGGTGATAACACATGATACTGGACTATCCGCAAATCGGAAAAAATCTTGCAAAGCGACGAAAGGAGCTGAAACTAAAACAGTACGAAGTCTGCGAGCGTGCGGAGATCAACGACAAATACCTATCCTGCATTGAAACCGCCCGCTCCATTCCCAGTTTAGAAGTTTTCCTCAGACTCTGTACCGCTTTAGAAACAACCCCGGACCGTATTCTTTTCGGCACTGTCCGCCAAACAGATTACACGAAAGACAGTACGATCCTGCTGGAAAAGTTTCAGCGGCTTTCTCCCAACAACAAACGTCTTTGCCTTGCATTCATGGACCTGCTTTCCAATGACTTTCAGAATATGTAGTCCATGCTTTTATTATAGTCAAAGAGCCAGACAGACGTTTGTCCGTTCAAAAACAATTTACAGCCAGACGCAAAAAACAGCCGCTCTGCATCCCGCAGAACGGCTGTTTCCTTTTCAAAGGATATCTTTTCTGTTTTTAGAATACTTACATCAAATCGCAGATACGGTTCGAGAATGCCACCGGATCTTCTACCGGCATACCGGCGATCAGCAGTGCCTGGTCATACAGCAGCTTTGCATACTCGTCCAGCTTTGCGGTATCGCTGGTCTGGAGTTCCATCAGACGCTGATAGATGGGATGCTCCGGATTGATCTCCAGCACGGTCTGTGCCTGGAGTTTCTGACCCTCTGTTCCTGGCATTGCGTTCAGCGTCTTTGCCATTTCCATGGAGAGTTCGCCTTCGCTGGACAGGCAGACCGGGTGGGACTTCAAGCGGCCGGACAGCTTGACATTGCCGACCTTGCCCTCCAGTGCCTTCTTCATTTCCTCCAGCATATCCTTGCTGGATTCCTGTTTCTCTTCCAGTTCTTTCTTTTCCTCTTCGGATTCCAGATCCAGATTGCTGTCCAGAACCGACTGGAACTGTTTGTCTTGATAGTTCTGCATCATGCGGACTGCAAACTCGTCCACATTCTCGGTGAAGTACAGGATCTCATAGCCCTTGTCCTTGACCTGTTCGGTCTGCGGCAGGGACTCGATACGTGCAACGCTTTCGCCGGCTGCATAGTAGATCTTGTCCTGTCCCTCCGGCATACGGTCTACGTATTCCTTCAGAGACACCAGCTTGCCGTCCTTTGAGGACGGGAACAGCAGCAGATCCTGGAGCAGATCCTTGTGCATACCGTAATCCTGGTAGATGCCGTATTTCAGCTGCAAACCGAAGGACTGGAAGAACTTCTCATACTTCTCCCGGTCGTTCTTCATCATACGCTGGAGTTCGTTCTTAATGGTACGCTCAATGCTGCGTGCGATCTGGCGCAGCTGTGCGTCGTGCTGGAGCATTTCACGGGAGATGTTCAGCGACAGGTCCTCCGAGTCTACCAGACCCTTGACAAAGCTGAAATAATCCGGCAGCAGATCCTCGCAGCGCTCCATAATCAGAACGCCGTTTGCATACAGCTGCAAGCCCTTTTCGTAGTCCTTGCTGTAATAGTTGAACGGTGTGTGCGACGGCACATACAGCAGGGCATCATAGGTGATCGTACCCTCGTTCCGGACGTGCATATGGCACAGCGGATCGGTATAATCGCCGCACTTGTCCTTATAGAAGCTGTTGTACTCCTCTTCGCTGATCTCGTTCTTATTCTTATGCCACAGCGGAACCATGCTGTTCAGCGTGACGTTTTCGATATAGTCCTCGTACTCGTCGGAATCCTCTTTCTTGCGGCTCTTGGTCATATCCATACAGATGGGGAACCGGATATAATCGCTGTAGCGCTTTACCAGGCTCTGGATTCGGTACTGATCCAGGAATTCGCTGTAATTTTCGCCGCCGTTGCCGTCCTCGTCTGCTGCCACATCGTCCAGCAGTTCCAGGGTGATCTCCGTGCCGACCGTATCCTTGTCGCAGGTGTCCATGGTGTAGCCCTCAACGCCCTCAGACTGCCATACATAGCCCTGTGTCTCGCCGAACGCCAGAGACTTTACTGTCACACGCTTTGCCACCATAAATGCAGAGTAGAAACCGACACCGAACTGACCGATGATCTGGTTGTCCTCTGCCAGGTTGTTTTCCTTCTTGAACTGGAGCGAACCGCTGTTTGCGATCGTACCCAGATGCTCTTCCATCTCTTCCTTGGTCATGCCGATACCATTATCAGTAATGGTCAGCGTGCGTGCATCCTTGTCCACTGCCAGCGTGATCTTGAAGTCCGACTTGTTCATGCCCACGCTGTCATCGGTCAGCGACTTGAAATACAGCTTGTCGATAGCATCGCTGGCGTTAGAGATCAGTTCCCGGAGAAAGATCTCCTTATGGGTATAGATAGAATGGATCATCATGTCCATCAGTTTTTTGGATTCTGCCTGAAATTGTTTCTGTTCCATATGTTTCTTCCGCATTCCCGGAGAAATGCGACTCCTTTCCTGTCAAAGTGGTTTGCAATCGTGCTGCTTTAGCACTCTTGCTTTTTAAGTGCTAACACTATTATAGCATATGTGCTAATTTCGTCAAGCGTGATTTTGCATTGTTTACAATTTATTTACAAAAGAAAAAGCGGAACACTTCCAAGTGAAATGCTCCGCCTCTTTTTTTGTTATTCAGTTTTGGGTTATTCCGCACAAGGCAGCGTATCCACCAGATGAATCAAAAACTTCATCAAAGCGACCACATCCCGGCTGTCCACTTCGCCGTTTCCGTCGCAGTCTGCCAGCGTAACATACTGACATTGGGTGCCGGTCGTTACAATTTTGGACAGCAGCACAGCATCCGACACGTCAATCACACCGTCCCAGTTCACGTCTCCCGCATGATAGATAGCAGGTTTACACCATAACCGAGGTATGTAAGCGACAAATCCACATAAACATCCGGATTCAGTACCAAAAGGGTTGCGATGATATTGGCGACCTTGCTTTCTTCCTTCCACAAAGTGATCGCAGGCAATTTATACTGAAATGTCGTATAGATGTCAAAGGAGCGATAAAGTGTGCTTGATTCGCCGTCAGTATTCACTTGATATGTCTCATCCGGAGAATGATGAAACTGAACCGCATCCACATATTTTCTGGGAATGCCCAATTCCGCACAAAAGGCATCCAGCGAGGCAGAATCTGCACTTTCTGCACTGTCCCCGTATTTTTCTACCATGGCATCACATTGTTCCAACGTCGCATAAGCACAGCGAAATTGAATGTTTTCATGGTACGTGTCGCATTCCTCAAAAATCTGCTCCAGTTCCGCATCAGGCAGCGCATAAAACTGGTCAAACGTGTAGTTCGCATAATAAGGGGTATCCGTTTTCTCATCCGACGCAAGGTCTTTAGAAGTATAAGCGGAAACCGGCAATGCTGTAGAAAACAGCATTAGTGATGCCAGAATGGCAGAAGATATCCTTGTCCAAATTTTTTCATCAGTGACCCTCCTTAAAAACCGTTGTCATTCTCCCACAAAATCGAAATGACACCTCGGCTTACTTTCAGTATATCATACCCACGGGAAACCGTCAATTCTCACTTCGCACAAATGCACACACACTTTTTTTACAAAATGCACAAAATTTAAGATTTACAAATCTCCGAATTTCTCCAAGAACTTCTGCACGCCGAACAAATCAGACTGCACGGTAACTGTCAGCTCACGCAGTTCCAGATTCGGCATCACCAGATCCGGCACCATGATGACACGCAGATTTGCCGCAGCGGCGCTGCGAATCCCGTTGGGCGAATCCTCCACGGCAAAGCTCAGCCCCGGGTCTGCGCCAATGGCATCGCAGGCAATCTCATAAATCTCCGGATCGGGCTTGCCATGTTCCACCTGTTCCCCGGTGATGATCGCATGAAACAGATCCACCATCTTTGCCGATTCCAGGTGGTGCATGGTACTTTCCCGCCCGGTAGAAGTCGCCAGAGCCACACGCCAGTCCTCCTGCCGCAGCCATTGCAGTAATTCCACCGCACCCGGCTTAATTGGCATCCCATCCGCCAACATTTCCGCCATAATCTCGTGATTGCGCTTGTGAAATGCAAGGTAGTCAAAGTCCGGGTAATTCTTCTCAAAAAAAGCCCTGGTGTCATTGCGGTTCAGCCCACGGCACCGGAAAATGGCATCGTCTATCTGTGCAAAGCCCATTTCCTCCGCCGCCTGCCGCCATGCCTGATCGCCGACACGCTCCGTATCAAACAAAACTCCGTCCATATCAAAAATAATCGCTTTCATGCTGTTCCTCCCGTTAATAAGAATTCCAATACCTTTATTATAACCGAACCGATGTTGTTCTGTCAATATGAAAAAAGCCGCCGGTGCATGAAAACACTGGCGGCTTTGCAATGGTGGGCCATCGGGGACTCGAACCCAGGACCGACCGGTTATGAGCCGGTAGCTCTAACCAACTGAGCTAATGGCCCGGAAGTGGGATTAACGAAGAATATTATACCATAAAGAGGGCAGATTTGTCAAGAGGGTTAGAAAAAAGGTTAGAAGAAAAGGGTGAATTCAGCGAATGAGGAAGTGATAAAAAAGGATAAGGATATATATAAAGTAAAAGAAGCGGCAACGAAAAAGGGAGCCTTTCGAAATGAAAGACTCCCTCAAAGAAAAGCCGGCATTGACCAATTTTCCCAGATCGAGATGACCAAGTATCGTAGGCGCAAAAGAGCTTAACTGCCGTGTTCGGAATGGGAACGGGTGGGACCTCTTTGCCATAAACACCGGCGAACTAAAAAACAGAGATAAATGAAGAACAAATGAAGTGCGTAACAAAGGACGCATGAACAAAAGGAAAAGCGAACGACCGATTAGTATCTGCAAGCTAAACACGTCACCGTGCTTACACATCAGACCTATCAACCTCGTAGTCTACAAGGGGTCTTAAAGGAGATCTTATCTTAAGGGCGGCTTCACGCTTAGATGCTTTCAGCGTTTATCCGTTCCGCACATAGCTGCCCAGCTGTGCCACTGGCGTGACAACTGGTGCACCAGAGGTGCGTCCATCCCGGTCCTCTCGTACTAGGGACAGCTCCTTTCAAATCTCCAACGCCCACGACAGATAGGGACCGAACTGTCTCACGACGTTCTGAACCCAGCTCGCGTACCGCTTTAATTGGCGAACAGCCAAACCCTTGGGACCGAATTCAGCCCCAGGATGCGATGAGCCGACATCGAGGTGCCAAACCTCCCCGTCGATGTGGACTCTTGGGGGAGATCAGCCTGTTATCCCCAGGGTAGCTTTTATCCGTTGAGCGACGGCATTTCCACTCACATATACCGCCGGATCACTAACTCCAACTTTCGTTACTGCTCGACCCGTCAGTCTCGCAGTTAGGCTCGCTTATGCGTTTACACTCTTTGGCATGGTTTCCGTCCATGCTGAGCGAACCTTTGAGCGCCTCCGTTACCTTTTAGGAGGCGACCGCCCCAGTCAAACTGCCCGCCTAACAATGTCCCCTGACCTGATTCAAGGCCACAGGTTAGAATTCCAGCACCTCAAGAGTGGTATCCCAACAATGACTCCATACAAGCTGACGCCTGTATTTCCCAGTCTCCCACCTATCCTGTACATGAAATACCGAAATCCAATATTAAGCTGCAGTGAAGCTCCATGGGGTCTTTCCGTCTAGTCGCGGGTAACCGGCATCTTCACCGGTACTACAATTTCGCCGGGTGGGTTGTTGAGACAGTGCCCAAATCGTTACACCATTCGTGCGGGTCAGAACTTACCTGACAAGGAATTTCGCTACCTTAGGACCGTTATAGTTACGGCCGCCGTTTACTGGGGCTTCAATTCAATGCTCTCACATCTCCTCTTAACCTTCCAGCACCGGGCAGGTGTCACCCCATATACGTCATCTTTCGATTTAGCATAGAGCTGTGTTTTTGCTAAACAGTCGCTTGGGCCTATTCTCTGCGGCTTACCTTCGTAAGCACCCCTTCTCCCGAAGTTACGGGGTCAACTTGCCGAGTTCCTTAACAACCCTTCTCCCGCTGGCCTTAGAATCTTCTTCCTGTCTACCTGTGTCGGTTTGCGGTACGGGCTCCTTTCATATACACACAGCTTTTCTCGCCTCTTTCCAAACTGACTTCCACTCAATCGTGTCCCTTTCGACCGGGGCAACCAACGCCCGGCTCAGCCCTTCAAAAGTGTCCCTGTGCTTAAATCTTCGGAGGCTACGGAATTTCTACCGTATGTGCATCGGCTACGCATTTCCGCCTCACCTTAGCTCCCGGCTAACCCTGAGAGGACGAACCTTCCTCAGGAAACCTTAGACTTTCGGCCATTATGATTCTCACATAATTCTCGCTACTCATTCCG
>ENA-OQED01000871-OQED01000871.1-human-gut-metagenome-genome-assembly--contig:-NODE-871-length-11642-cov-1.292835_pt1 | contig 11642 bp, 8 predicted proteins | sample MGYA00242790_ERZ504625 | MGnify/ENA primary metagenome ERZ504625 (study PRJEB26092, sample SAMD00036345) | human gut metagenome | host: Homo sapiens | study: EMG produced TPA metagenomics assembly of...
GCCGAGTTTGCCTCGCTGGAGCGCCCGGGCACGGCCTGCCGGACGGCGTACTGGACGCCATCAACGCCGCCACCGGCTGGCTGCACACCGGCGATGCCGCCCTGCTGCTGCACACCGATAAGCTCTTTGCCGCCCTGCGCAGCAAGCTGGAAGAGGCTGGTTCGACGCCCTGCTGCGGGAGCTGTTTGCCCCCGCCCCGGTGCAGGTGGTGCAAATTCCCACTGCACCCAAGACTGAGGATGCCGCCGCCCCGGCGCGCACCGATGGCAAGCTGGTGCTGGAGCACCCTCTCACCGCCGCCGACCTTGGCGCGGGCGATGCCACCCCGCAGGGCAGCGCCGAGCAGCTGGCCGGTGCCACCTTGCTGCGTCACCCCTCTGCCGGCAGCCTGTATCTGAATTTCTACTATGATCTTGGCACTGTCACCCCGGAGGAGCTGCAATACCTGAACCTGCTCACCGATGTGCTGGACGAACTGGACACCCCCGCCCACACCGCCCAGCAGCTGAACACCCTGCGCAGCACATGGCTGGGCGACAGCCGTGCCCAGCTGGACCTCTGGACCGGGCGGCAGGAGGGCTCTCCTTGCCACGCGAAGCTGACCCTCTGCCTGAGCCTGCTGGAGCGCAGCTTGGAAAAAGCGGTGGAGATCGGCGGCGAGTGGCTGTACGATACCGTCCTTACCGGCGCTGCCGCTGAAGCCGCCTATGCCCGGGTGGTCAGCCAGCTGAAGCTGCGCATGGAACAGCTGTTCATCCAGCAGGGCAACGAGTTTGCCTCCACCCGCGCCCGCGCCCATTATTATGTAGAGGGCGCTGCGGACGAAGCCTGCACCGGCGTGAGTTATTACCACTTCCTGTGCAGTCTGCTGGAAAAGGCCGACTGGGCGGCACTGGGCGCAAAACTGGATGCTGTGCGCAGCCGGGTGCTGCAAACTGCCGCCCTGACCGTCAGCCTGCACGGCACCGAAGCTGCACTGGAAAAGCTGCGCACCCTGCTGCCGGAAAGCCGCTTTGCCGCCGCCCGGCGCACCCCGGCGCAGCCCTACACCCAGCCCCTGACGCCCCCGGTGAACGAAGTCTTTATCATTGACGGCGGCGTGAACTACGATGTGCTGGCATGGCCCATGCCCCGGGACAGCCGCCGCCGGGTGCTGGCACGGGTGATGAGCTACGAATACCTGTGGCACACCATCCGGGAGGTGGGCGGTGCCTACGGCACCGGAATGCTCTGTGCCGACGGCATCGAGTTTTTGTACACCTACCGGGACCCCCACCTGCGGGAAAGCTACGAGACCTTTGCAAATGCCCCTGCCGCCCTTGCCGCCCGGGACTACACCGCCCGGGATCTGGACGAATTCATCGTGGCACCGCCGCCAAGCTGGACACGCCCCGCAAGGCGCGTGCCGCCGCCCGGGAGCTGGACCGCCGGTACTTCTGCGGCATCACGGACGAGATGCTCGCCGCCGACCGCAAGGCGCTGTGCAGCGTGGACGCTGCCCTGCTCAAAGCACAGGCCGCCGCCCTGTCTGATGTGCTGTCCGGCGGCGTGCGGGTGGCCTTTGGCAGCAAGGACGCCGTGGAAGCCGCAAAGGATCTGTTCGACCGGGTAGAGACGCTGTAAGCGCCGGTAATTTGTAAAAAATATTTTATTTGTAGTTCGAAACACCCGCAGGGTGTTTCGGAACTACTTTTTTCCCTCACACATTTTTTCTGCACAAATTGCCTGCATTCCGTCCAAATTACTAAAATATGCCAGATTTTTTGTGAGATAAGTCATACTTATTTAAGAAAATTTGAACAAATTGCGAAATTTGTGTGTTTCCAGTGTGGACAAAAACGTTTTCAGCTGATAGAATGGGAGCTGTTCTTTCTCCGCCGTCCGCAACCGGCGGAGTGTTTTATTGGAAGCAGGAGGTTTCTCATGTTAGAAAAGTTCTTTCACCTGAAAGAAAACCACACCGATGTAAAGACCGAGATCATGGCCGGTATCACCACCTTCATGACCATGGCTTACATCCTTGCCGTCAACCCCAACATCCTGTCCGCAGCAGGCATGGATTCCAAGGCTGTGCTGATTGCCACCGCGCTGGCATCCTTTATTGCCACCGCACTGATGGCTGTGCTGGCCAACTACCCCTTTGCCCTGCTCCCGGCATGGGCCTGAACGCCTACTTTGCCTACACGGTCGTGCTGACCATGGGTTACAGCTGGCAGCTGGCTCTGATGGCCGTCTTTGTTGAGGGCGTCATCTTCATTGCACTGTCCCTGACCAATGTGCGCGAGGGCATCTTCAACGCCATTCCCATGACCCTGAAGAGCGCCGTCAGCGTGGGCATCGGCCTGTTCGTGGCCTTTGTCGGCCTGCAGAACGCCAAGCTGATCGTCAACAGTGATTCCACGCTGGTCACCTACCAGCACTTCAAGGGCGCAACCTTCCACAGCGTGGGCGTGGGCGCCATCCTTGCTCTGCTGGGTGTGGTCATCACCGCCATTCTGCTGGTCAAAAAGGTCAAGGGCGGCATCCTGTACGGCATCCTGATCACTTGGCTGCTGGGCATCGTGTGCGAGCTGACCGGTATCTACGTCCCCGATGTGGATGCCGGTATGTACTCCGTCATCCCCACCGCCTTTGTCAGCTTCGACTTCTCCGCACTGGGCGAGACCTTTGGTCAGGTGTTCAAGACCGACTTCTCCGGTGTCGGCCTGCTGAACTTCTTCGCCGTGATGTTCTCCTTCCTCTTTGTGGACCTGTTCGACACGCTGGGCACCCTGATCGGCGTGGCCTCCAAGGCTGATATGCTGGACAAGGACGGCCGTCTGCCCAACATCAAGGGCGCACTGATGGCGGACTCCATCGGCACCTGCGTGGGCGCTGTGCTGGGTACTTCCACCACCACCACCTTCGTGGAGAGTGCCTCCGGCGTTACCGAAGGCGGCCGCACCGGTCTGACCGCTATGACCACCGGCGTGCTGTTCCTGCTGGCTACCATCTTCAGCCCGCTGTTCCTCACCATCCCCAGCTTTGCTACCGCTCCGGCTCTGATCATCGTGGGCTTCTACATGATGGGTTCTGCCATCAAGATCGACTTCAATGATCCCAGCGAGGGCATCCCCGCCTTCCTGACCATTCTGGCTATGCCCACCGCTTACAGCATCTCCGAGGGTATCGCCATCGGCATCATCTCCTGGACCATCATCAATGTAATCACCGGCAAGGCCAAGGAGAAGAAGATCAGCCCGCTGATGTATGTGCTCACCGTGCTGTTCATCCTCAAGTATGTGTGCCTCTAATTCCCTGCGCATCTGAAAAGCCAAGCACCCCCTGCGGCCTGTACGGGCAGACCGCAGGGGGTGCTTTTTATGGTTTTGCTTTGTAATTTTACTCCGGAGCCTTCATGCTTTCCACCATGCTGATGCGCCGGACGTGCCGCCGCATGACAAAGCAGACCACCACGGTAAACACCATGGTCAGCGCCACCGCCAGCAGGTAGCTGCGGGGCGCAATGGTGCGGATGAACATGAGCTGATCCATCTCCACGGTCAACACAATGAACTTGTGCAGCGGCACCCCCAGTGCCAGACCCACGCCGGAGCCGATAAGCGCCAGCAGCTCGATCTCGCGGAAGATGTAGCGGTACACCTCCTGATCGTAGAAGCCCAGCACCTTGATGGTCGCCAGCTCCTTTTTGCGCTCCCCAAGGTTGACGCTGATGAGGTTATACAGCACCACTGCCGCCAGCGCCGCCGCGCAGATGATGATCAGCACCACCACATAGCCCAGACTGACGATGAGGTTATCGAACAGCTCGGTGGTGTCCTCGGTAAAGCTGATGCTGCTGACGTAGTTGCAGTCCAGCAGGTCGGTGCGCAGGGCGTTGTACCCGGCAGCATCGGTGCAGGTGGTCTGGCCATAGACCGTGTTCCACGGGATATCCTCCGTGCCCAGCAGGCTTTCCAGCTGTGCGCGGGGGAGGTACAGCCGGGTGAACATATAGTTTTCCGTGATGCCGGTCAGGGTCAGCTCCACCCGGGTGCCCTCGGCGTTCTCCACCCAGAAGGTATCGCCGGTGTGCAGCCCCAGATTCTCGGCGGTCTTTTCGGTCAGGATGGCGCTGCCGCTGTCAAAGCTGATGGCCTTGTGCCCCTTGCGGGTGCGGAAGGTAACATAGCGGGTCAGGTCGCTGTCCTTTGCCGCAGCCACGATGCTCACGCTTGCACTCTCGCCTTCGGCATTGTAGATGGTGGTGGATTTGGTATACACCGCGCCCCAGTTCTGCACAGCGCTGTTGCTGTCCAGCTCCTCTGCCAGCCCCTGCTCCATGGTCAGGGCTTTGGGGTCGCTGAGGGTGATGGACATATCGTTGTGGGTCAGCTCCGTAGACTGCTTTGTGACGATGGGCAGCAGGGAATCCTGTATGCCGAAGCCGATAAGCAGCAGCGCGGTACAGCCCGCCACGCCCAGCACGGTCATGAAGAACCGCTTTTTATACCGGAACAGGTTGCGGGCGGTGGTCTTTTGGGAGAAGGACATCCGGGACCACAGCGGGGTGATGCGCTCCATCAGGATGCGCTTGCCCGCCACGGGAGCCCGGGGCAGCAGCAAAGCTGCGGTCTTTTCGGCCAGACTGGAACGGCAGGCGTACCATGTGGCAAAGCCGATGACGGCGGCGCTGATGCCCACACTGGCAGCTGCCATGCTCGGGTAGAAGTGCAGGGTGAAGGTGGACAGGCTGAACACCAGCTGATAGGCGTTCCAGATAATGATAGGGAACACCACAAAGCCCACCACCATGCCGACGATGCTGCCCAGAATGGTGGCCAGCATCGCGTAGAACAGGTACTTGCCCGCGATGCTGAAATTGGAGTAGCCCAGCGCCTTTAAGGTGCCCATCTGCAGGCGGTTCTCGTCCACCATGCGGGTCATGGTGGTGGTAGCCACCAGCGCCGCCACAAGGAAGAAGAACACCGGGAACACCCGGGCAATGGCGTCCATGCGGTCGGCGTACTGGGCAAAGGTGACGCAGCTCATGGTGGAGGTGCGGTCCAGCACATACCACTCGCCCTTTTTGATCTGGCTCACCTGCTCCTCGGCATCGTTCAGCTGGGCAAGGCCGTCCGCCAGCTTCTGCTCTGCCTCGGCTTTCCGGCTCTCGTACTCGGTGCGGGATTCTTCCAGCTGGGCCTGTCCGTCGTGATATTCTGCCCAGCCCTCTTCCAGCTGCTTTTGTGCGGCATCGAACTGGGTGTAGGCGCTGGCTGTGCCGGTGGTCAGCTGCAACTGCCCCTGCAAAAGCTGCAATTTCATCTTGCGCAGCGCAGCCTTGGCCTCGGTCACCAGCTGGTCGTTGGAGAGGTTCGGCGAGGAGATCAGCCCCTGCTTGTACATCTGCCGCTTGCCCGCGTCCAGCTGCTGCTGATAGCCCTGCAGCTGGTTATAGATATTGTCGTAAGCGGCCTGCGCCTTGGCCAGCGCATCTCGCAGTTCAATGTAATCCTCGTCCTCCGGCTCGGCTTCGTCCAGCGCCTTTTCGGCGTTGCGCAGGGCGGTTTCCGCGTAGCTCAGCAGGGGGTCTGCCACCTTTTTCAGGTTGACCAGCAGCTCGATTTGCTGTAACTGTTCCTCAAATTCCAGCACCTGCTCCTCGCTGCTCACCAGCTTGTCGGCACCACTCTGCATGGTGTCCGGCAGGGCAGTCTTCTGGGCGGCAAGCTCCTTTTCCCCGGCTTCCAGCTGCGCCTTGGCGGCATCCAGCTGTGCCTGTGCGTCCGCAAGCTTTGCCTCCGCCTCGGCAAACTGACGTTCGGCTTCGGCCTTCTGGCTGTCGTACTCCGTGCGCGCTTCGGTCAGCTTGTCGTTGGCGGTGTCCATCAGCTCTTCCCGCCGGGCGGTGCACTGCACGCTCTGGATGGCCTTGAGCTTTTCCGCTACGGCATCCACTGCCGCCTGATATTCATCGGAATAATTATCATACAATCCGGCGTTTTCTGTCTTGATATAGCACACCGTATAATAATCTGCGGTCAAAGTGCCCTCCGGCACAAACAAGATGCAGTCCAGCTGGCCATCGCCCACGGTGCTGCTCTCGGAATCGGAGGAAAAATGCAGCGGGTCCTGCACCGTGCCCACCACCGTGAACACCTGCCCGCTGACCCCTTCGGTCTCTTCCGGCAGGGTCAACTGGGTGCCCAGCTCCACCGGGCTGCCGTGGCCCATCACATGCACCACGCACTCCCCGGCAGCTTCCGGCATCCGGCCGGACAGCAGCACCGGACGGTTCATGTTCTCCGGCGTATCGGCCTGCGGGTCGGCAGGCAGCTGATACAGCCGCGCCACCGTGGTCTGGTCGTCCCCTGTCCAGTGGCCTTCCACGTCCTGATACTTCACCGCCTGCACGGCGTCCACCCCGTCCACAGCGGCAATGGCGTCGATATCGCTCTGACTAAGGCCAAGGGTGGACAGCACCCGCAGGTCGAACACATTCTGCTGCACATAATACTTCTGGGCAGCGGTGCGCATATCGGGGGCAATGCACATCAGGCCGGTGAGCATCATCACCCCCAGCGCCACGATGCCAAACAGGGACACCACCCGGCTGATGCTGCTTTTCATCTCGCGCAGGATATTTTTGCGGTAACTTTTCTGCACAGTACTCACCACTCGATCTGTTCCACCGGCACCGGGTGCTCGTTGACCTGATTGGACACGATGCGGCCGCTGCGCACCTGAATGATGCGGTCGGCCATACCGGTCAGTGCCGTGTTGTGGGTAATAACAATGACGGTGCGTCCGGTCTTGCGGCAGGTATCCTGCAAAAGGCCCAGCACCTGTTTGCCGGTGCGGTAATCCAGCGCACCGGTGGGCGTCGTCGCAGAGCAGCAGCTTGGGGTTTTTGGCCAGTGCGCGGGCAATGGACACCCGCTGCTGCTCGCCGCCGGAAAGCTGCGCCGGGAAGTTGTTCAGCCGCTCGCCCAGCCCCACGCTGCGCAAGGTCTCGGCGGGGTCCAGCGGGTCGCGGCAGATCTCGCTGGCAAGCTCCACGTTTTCCAGCGCGGTCAGGTTCTGCACCAAGTTGTAGAACTGGAACACAAAGCCCACGTCATACCGGCGGTAGGTGGTCAGCTCCCGGGCGGAAAAGCGGCTCACGTTGCGGCCGTCCAGCCAGACGTTGCCCTCGTCGCAGTTGTCCATGCCGCCCAGAATATTCAGCAGGGTGGTCTTGCCCGCACCGGAGGGCCCCACGATGATGCAGAACTCGCCCTTGTCCACATAGAAATTCAGGTGGTCGGCGGCAGCGATCTTCACACTGCCGGTCTGGTAATATTTACAGACATCTTCAAACTCCACAAAATGCTCCATGGCGTTTTCCTTTCTGTCAGAATGCAAAGTATTTCAACTTAAATATAGCATAAACCCACCGGGATTTGCAAAGCCCCCGGCACGAATTTTCAAAAACTTAACACAAGCCGCCGCAAAACATAAAAGGGACACCGGAGCGTCCGCAGACGTTCCGGTGTCCCGAGATATAAAGCTTCTGTACCGCCGCGCGGCGGGCATTATCAGCTTATTTTGCAGCGTACCAGTCTGCGCTGGGCTGATGCTTACCGGCGGTCACGGCATTGCCCTGATAGTACAGGGTGCCGTCCGCACCGCGGCTGTAACGGGAGAAGAACTCATTCCAGATGGCAACGCTCTCCTCCTGCAGGTAAACGTGAGGGGTATCCTTGACCACGGTGTACTGCACCAGCGGAGCGTTGCCCCCCCATAAAGCTCTTGGTCACAAAAGCGCCATCGTAGGAGGTGCTTTCTGCAACAGCTGCCTCGTTGGTGGCGTTGTGGGCGTTCCAGCCCTGCAGCGCCTTCACCGTCCCGTTATCCTCCACCAGCTCTGCCACACCTGCCGAGTCGTACTCGCCCAGGAAAGCCCATGTCGGCAGCAGAACAGCGGGGTCAAGCTCCGGCAGTGGGGCAAACATATAGCCGACGGGTGCAATGGCGGCAAAGCGGCTTGCGTAGCGGCAGGCGGTAGCCCAAGTCATCAGGCTGCCGTTGGAGTGACCGGTAGCATACACGCGGGTGGTGTCGATGCTGTAATCCCGCTCCATGCGGTCCAGCAGACTGTTGATGAACTCCAAATCCACGCTGGGGTCGGTATCCTTACCAGCCAGTGCGGCAAAGGGACCTGCCAGCCACATGGCGGTGGGAATGTTGCCCATCAGGTCTGCGGGACGTACCAGGCCCTGCGCAAACACCACGATAAAGCCGTTCTGCTCCGCCACATCGTACCAGCGGGACTCTTCGGCAATGGCGTACATGGAGGCGGTGTAGCCGTGCATCACCAGCACCAGCGGCACCTTTTTGCTGCCGGTATAGGTGGACGGCACATAGACCATCCAGCGGCGCAGCTCGCCGTTGACCCACTCCTCATGGATATCAAAGCCCCGACGGGTAAAGTCCTCTGCCTTTGCTACGCGACCCGGCAGCTGCAGTGCCATAAAGCGCTTGAACTGACCGGAGAACTTTTCCCAGATGGCTGCCGGACACTGTGCTTTTTCGGTGACCCACACCTCGGCGGCAGAGCCTGTACGGCTGCTGACATACACGCCGTTCCCCTTTGACACGGCCTGATTGGCGTTCAGGTAGAAATCCAGCGCTGCCTTATTGGCAGTATCCGCCTTGGAGCGGACGAACCAAACGGGAGTATCCACTGTCTTTGCCGCAATGGCTTCCTCCTGCACGCCACGGGTGGAGTCGCCGGGGAAGGGCAGCACATACTCGCCGCCCACTGCCTCCAGAGAAGCTGCCGGGACCTCAACGGCATCCACGGCGCAGATGGAGCTGAAATCGCTTGCCCAGCGAGCGCCGAACAGCAGAGCGGCTGCGCCGCCCTCCTTGTAGCCCACCAGTGCAGTGTGGGACTTGTCCATGGAGAATGCGCCGGACAGCTTAACGCCCTTTTTGCGCATGAGCTGATACAATGCATCCAGCGCTGCTGCGTCATCACGACCGGCAGAGCTCAGGGAAAGGTTCCAGCTGCCGCCGTTTTCAGGACCGAAAAATACAACGGCGATCTTATTTTGCACGCCACCGTGCGCCACATACGACCTGTGACCGAGCCGGAGAACGCCCTTGCGGTGGTGTTGTCCGGGGTCAGCACGATAACTGCCGGCGCCCAGGGATCCATGCCGTCGGGCAGGTAATAGGTAGCAGCACCAACATTCTGACCGCCCACCATTACCTGCGCATCATGAAACAGACCCACATTCACGTTCAGGTACGGGTTTTCCGGGTCATAAGCAAAGGTCTTGCCATCGCCCAGACCCATAGCTGCGGTCTTGCGATCTACGGTAGTGTGCAGATCTCCGTTGGTCTGGTCCAGCTCTGTCGCAGCCAGAGCCGAGGGTGCCATAGCGGCTACGGTAGCACCCAGCGCGGTAGCGGCGGAAAGCTTCATAAAATCGCGGCGTTTCATAGTGTTTTCTCCTTTTTGTAAGTGCCTGCGCACTTTGTTATGCCCGGCTTTGAAGGCCGGACTCTCTTGCTTTTTCTCCGATTTTTTCTCACGGCAGGTGCCTTCCTGCTTCAACATTGTACAAAGAATACCATTTATATCACAATTTGTAAATAGTATTTAGTGTTTTTTGTTTCAATTAATATATTAGTATATCATTTTTTGTAAAAAGTGCTGATCAGCGAAAGTCCCCTATACCACTGCTGTTTCTAATGATACACTTCCTTTTCTCTATGAAAATTCAAAAAGCCCCCGCACACAGGGTGCAGGGGCTTTGGAACAGCTTCTTACTTGCGGTTTGCCAGCAGGCTCTCGATTTTCTTCAGGGGGTCGATGATGCTGGAAACGGACATATCGTGGTTCAGCGCCACCACAAAGTAGGCAGCGTACTTGGAAACATCCACGTCCACATACCAGTCGCGGGTCAGCAGCTCGGGCATACGGTAGGTCAGGTTGGTGCCCACAACGTAGGTCAGGGTGCCGTTTGCCACAGCCTTGTCGAACTTCTCCAGACCGCTGGTGAACAGGGGGAAGGTGGCGTTGGCAATGATGTTGGCAGCGCCGCGCTCCTTCAGGTTGCTGGCAACCTCCAGCATGCTCTCGCCGGAAGCAATGATATCGTCTGCGATAAAGACGGTCTTGCCCTCCACGCTCTCGCCCAGATACTCATGGGCAACGATGGGGTTGCGGCCGTTCACCACGCGGGTGTAATCGCGGCGCTTGTAGAACATACCCAGGTTGCAGCCCAGCACGCTGGAGAAGTACATGTTGCGGTTCATCGCGCCCTCGTCCGGGCTGACCACGGTGAACTTTTCCTTATCGAGGACAGGGTGGGGTCCTTCTTCAGCAGGCTCTTGAGCACCTGATAGGTGGGCATGGCGTTATCAAAGCTCATCAGGGGCACTGCGTTCTGCACGCGGGGGTCGTGTGCGTCAAAGGTGATGATGTTGCGCACGCCCATGGTCTGCAGCTCCTGCAGGGCCACAGCGCAGTCCAGGCTCTCGCGCACCACGCGGCGGTGCTGACGGCCGCCGTACAGGCTGGGCATGATAACGGACACACGGTGTGCCTTGCCGGCCACTGCCTGGATCAGGCGCTTGAGGTTGGCAAAGTGGTCATCCGGGGAGAGGTGGTTCTCGTAACCGAACAGGTTGTAGGTAACGCTGTAATTGCCCGGATCGATAACGATAAAGATATCGTCGCCGCGCACAGACTCCCTGACCAGGCCCTTTGCGTCACCGCTCTGGAAGCGGGGGCACTCGCAGGGAATGATAAAGCTATCCTTCTCCACGCCTGCGGACTTTGCCCACTCCACCAGATGCCGGTCGATCAGCTCGGTCAGCTCCTCTGCACCGGGGCAGGCCAGCAGACGCAGGTCTGCCACGCTGGGTTCCTGGAAAAATGCCATCGGATTGATCTCGTTGGACATACTTACAACTCCTTCAATGTTCCTGTTGTCTTGACGATGAAATCAGATGCTGAAAGCGCATATCTGTTCTTATTTTATCACAAAAAACAGATTTCGACACACCTAATTTCTGTCTTGGAGCCATTTTCTGCGGCTTGCACAGCTGTTGTTCAAAAACACGTTGGAGACTGTGAGTTTCACACAAAAAACCTTCCTTTTCCCTTCCTCTTCCCTTTCCCCCTGCCTGCTGCCCGGTGGTTCCTGCGCACAAACCCACAAATTTTTCATGCTTAAGCAGGTTTGTATTAACAAACTTTTAGGGATTGCTTGCATCCCCCGGGAGAATGTGGTATTCTATAACAAACCGAACCGACGTGCGTTTTCAGCCCCGGGCCGGGAATCAAGAAGGCAGGAGGCCGATACCATGCAGATCCACCAATCCGCAGAAGATTATCTTGAAACGATCCTGATGCTCAACCAGAGAATGGGCCGTGTCCGTTCCATCGACGTGGTCAATGAGCTGGGCTATACCAAGGCAAGCGTGAGCATTGCCATGAAGAAGCTGCGGGAGAACGGCTATATCGCGGTGGACGGCGAAGGCAACCTGACCCTGCTGGAACCGGGCCGCGAGATCGCAGAGCGCATCTATAGCCGTCACCGTCTGCTGACCCACTTCTTTATGCAGCTGGGCGTGGACGAAAAGACCGCCGCCGAAGATGCCTG
>ENA-OQED01000873-OQED01000873.1-human-gut-metagenome-genome-assembly--contig:-NODE-873-length-11639-cov-1.070796_pt1 | contig 11639 bp, 16 predicted proteins | sample MGYA00242790_ERZ504625 | MGnify/ENA primary metagenome ERZ504625 (study PRJEB26092, sample SAMD00036345) | human gut metagenome | host: Homo sapiens | study: EMG produced TPA metagenomics assembly of...
CGCGTGCGTCAATGGGCATCCATTTTGGCGTGCGTAACGTTAAAAAAAGTTCACATCTTGTCGCTTGCATTTTTCGCGGGGATTTGCTAGAATTCCTATTAGAATACTTAAAATATTCAAATGATTCCGAAACAGAGGGCGATTCATGTTTTCCGTCTCCGAAGCGAGCGTGGCCGTCGATCACCGGCGGCAGCTCGGGCATCGGCCTCAACGCGGCGCGCGCGCTGCGCGACCGCAGTCTGAACGTGTATGAGCTCAGCCGCCGCGCCGAAAACGCGGAGCCGGGCGTGACGCATCTGCAGGCGGATGTGACGGACGAGACGCAGGTCAACGCCGCCGTGGCCGAGATCCTGCGCCGCGAGGGGCGCATCGACATTCTGATCAACAACGCGGGCTTCGGCATCTCCGGCGCGATCGAGTTCACGCCGCCGCAGGAGGCCCGGCGTCAGTTCGATGTGAACTTCTTCGGCATGGTGAACATGAACCGCGCGGTGCTGCCCGTCATGCGGCAGCAGGGCGCGGCCGCATTGTGAACATGAGCTCCGTCGCGGCGCCCATCGCCATTCCGTTTCAGGCCTACTACTCGGCCTCCAAGGCCGCCGTGCGCACGTATTCGCTCGCGCTCGCAAGCGAGGTGCGTCCCTTCGGCATCGAGGTCTGCGTCATCATGCCGGGCGACATCGCCACCGGCTTCACCGCCGCGCGGCGCAAAAGCTGCGGCGGCGACGACGTGTACAACGGCCGCATCGCCCGCTCCGTCGCCGTGATGGAGCACGACGAGCGGACCGGTATGAGCGCGCAGTTCGCGGGGCAGTTCGTTGCCCGGCGTGCCACGCAAAAGCACCCCAAGCTCATCTGCACCATGGGGCGAAAATACGCCCTGTTCGTGTTTCTCATGCGCATCCTGCCGACCAGGACCGCCACGCGCATCGTCGGCCGGATCTACGCATCCTGACAATTTGCTATTCTTCCCTGCGGCGCAAAACATCCCATTGCCATCCATCCAGGCATCTTATCTTCCTTCCATCCTTCTCCACCCCTGAGCGCCGCATTTCCCCCCTTAACCCGCAGCAGCGGGTCTGCCTCCGGTCCCATCTCAGCCGGGGGCAGAATTCTTTTTCCGGCAAAAAATATCCGCGAAAAGCCGCCTGTTTTCTGCGCGAAAACAGGCGGCTGATGCTGTCAGAAGGGGGGGATGCAGTCTGCACGCCCTCCGGTGGACAGATGCAGCAGATACCGGCTCAGAACGACACGTTCATGAACAGCGCCACGCAGCACAGCACGAGCGCCAGCGGCACGTAGACATAGCGGCCGACACTGTACCAGACGGCGCCGCGGTGCCGGCGGCTGCCGGTGTTGACGGCATCGAGCAGGTCGTCCTTTTTCATGACGTAGAACCACGAGATCGCGCCGAGCGTTGCGCCGATGGGGATGATGTAGATCGACACGAAGTCCATCCACGGGCCCCACTTGGAGATCGGCTCCATGAGCAGGCCGAAGCCGAGGCACAGCACGCACAGGATGCCGAGCACGGCGACGCGGCTGAGCTTCGGGAACTTGTGCTGGAGCGATTCGGCGACGGCCTCGAACATATTCTGCAGCGAGCTGACGCCGGCGAAGATCATGGCAACGTACAAAATGACGGCGAACAGGCGGCCGAGCGGAATGTCCTGCAGAATGGTCGGCAGCGTCACGAACAGCAGACCCGGGCCCGCGCCGACGTCCTGCCCGTAGGAGAAGCAGGCGGGGATGATGACCAGCGCGGCGACGACGGCGGCGATGGTGTCAAACAGCGCCGTGTGCTGCGCCACGTCCACGACGTCCTCGTCCTTGGACAGGTACGCACCGTAGACGATCATGCCGCTGCCGGTGACGGACAGGGAGAAAACGCCTGACCCATCGCCCAGACCCAGATCATCGGATCCTTGAGCGCCTCCCAGCGGGGCGTGAACATGAACTTGTAGCCCTCGGCAGAGCCGGGCAGCAGCGCCACACGCACGGCCAGCACCACGAAGATGATAAAAAACAGCGGCATCATGACCTTGTTGGTCTTTTCGATGCTGTGCGCGCCGAGAAACAGCGTCAGCAGCGTGCCGCCCACGACGATGATGTGATACGGGATGACGGAATAGGGCTGCGAGGAGAAGTCGCCAAACCACGCGGCGGCGTCGGCGGTCATGAGCGTGCCGGCGAGCGAGTCGACCAGCGCCTTGAGGATATACGTCACGATGACGGCGTAGCCGATGGCGATGCACAGCGAGCCGGCCAGCGGCAGCCAGCGAGGATGCCGCCGACCTTGCCGGCGGTCTTGCCGCGGGTGCCCCACGCCTCCTTGTATGCGCCGAGCGTGCCCGTGCCCGCGCGGCGGCCGATGGCGAACTCCGTCGGCAGGCCGACCGTGCCGAAGATGACCACAAACAGCAGGTAGATCAGCAAAAATGCCCCGCCGCCGTTGCTGCCGAGCTTGTTCGGAAAGCCCCAGACGTTGGCCATGCCGACCGCCGAGCCGACGGAGGCCAGAATAAAGCCCCAGCGGCTGGCAAAGTTTTTCGTGTCTTTCTTTTTCATGTTTTCTCCCATCCAGACGCGAAAACATCTGTGCGGCGCGCGCCGCGCAGATGTCGGGTCTGTCCTCTCTTGATGGCCGTATGGGCACTTTGCCCATGCATAGCGGCTTCATTTTAAAGGATTACAGTGAAAAAGTCAAGCGCACTGCCGCATTTCGTCAAGCCGCCGGCGCGCGGCAAAGCGGAAAAGCCCCCGCATCCGCAGCGCAGAAAACAGCTTGTCAAAAAACCTCGTAGAGTTTCGCCGCCGGAGCGGCGAAAGAAAGTCTAATCATTTTCTTCGGCGACATGTGCGGCGAAGAAAATACCGCTCGGCCTGCAAACGTGCGAGTTGTCCGCCTCCGGCGGACAGCGCGTGCGCTGCAGTCAGGCCGCAAACCCCTTTGTCAAAAAAGTAGTACTTTTTTGACAGTCTCAGAAAAGCCCCTCCGCTTTCGCGGAGGGGCTTTGCCGTCTTGATATGATTTCAGGCGCGGCGCAGCGTGTGCATGACCTTTTTCATGAGGCCGGAGCCGAGCTTGTTGTCAAAATAATCGAGCCACGCGCGCACGGAGTCGATGGTCTCGGGCTCGCCGAGCCAGTGGCGCAGGATCACATCGCGCTCGGTGCCGCGCAGGAGCTTGGCGACGGACACGGCGATGGCATACGCATCGTCGAGCTTGCCGAGCAGCGGCACGGAATCCGGCACGAGATCCAGCGGCGAGAGCACATACAGCAGCGCCAGACCGAGGTCGAGCTTGCGGCTCGACGGCACGTCGGGGTCGAGCATGAGCTTGCAGATGAGATAGGCAAAGTCCGGCACCGTCGTGAGCAGATCGGCGGCTTTGCTGCCGAGTTGTGCGGCCACGAAGCTGTTGGCCTGATAGCGGGCGCGCTTATAGAAACGGTCAAACGCGTTGTCATCCGGGTAGTAGATGTTCTCTTTGGTCATGATCCAGCCTCCTGACGGGAGATGATTTCTCCTTATTATAGCGAAAAACCGGCCGCGCTTCAACTGCTTTTGTGAAGTTTTTCGGAATGGATTGCCAAACGCGGCGAACCGGCGTATAATGCAGAGGCATTTTCAGAAAACGGAGGCACCGCTATGATCCGCTTTTTCAACGGCCGCACGCTCACGATGGCGCACGGCGTGACCGTCACGACCGACGAGGTCTGGACCGACGGGGACAAGATCGCCTATGTCGGCCCGACGCCGGAGACGCTGCCCGCGTTCGAGCGGGAGATCGATCTCGGCGGCGACCTGGTCATGCCCGGCTTCAAAAACGCGCACGCGCACGCCGGGATGAGCTTTGTGCGCTCGTATGCCGACGATGTGCCGCTGCAGCCGTGGCTGTTCGAGCAGATCTTCCCGCTGGAGGCCAAGCTCACGCCCGAGGCGGTGTATGCGTTCACGAAGCTGTCGATCCTCGAATACCTCACGAGCGGCATCACCGCCGGCTTTGACATGTACTATTTCCGCGATGCCATCGCGCAGGCGGGCATCGACTGCGGCTTTCGCACGGTGCTGTGCGGGGGCGGCGGCAGCGCGCAGCAGCTCGAGGCGGAGTACCGGCGCTTCAACGCCCTGCATCCGCTGGTGTCGTATCAGCTCGGCCTGCACTCGGAGTATACCTCCAGCCTTGCCGAGATGACCGAGGCGGGCGAGCTTGCGCGCACGCTGCGCGCGCCGGTGTTCGCGCACAACGCCGAGACCGCGCGCGAGGTGGCCGAGTGCCGCGAGCGCTGGGGCAAGACGCCGACGGAGCTGTTCGAGAGCCTCGGCCACTTCGATTTCGGCGGCGGCGGCTTCCACTGCGTGCACATGACGGAGCGCGATCTGGACATTTTCCGCGCGCGCGGGCTCTGGGTCATCACCAACCCCGGCTCGAACGCCAAGCTTGCCAGCGGCATCGCCCCGCTGCGGCAGATGCGGGAGCTTGGCATCCGCATGGCCATCGGCACGGACGGCCCGTCGAGCAACAACGCGCTCGACTTCTTCCGCGAGATGTATCTGGCCGCCGTGCTGCAGAAGCTGCGCTGCGGCGACGCGGCCGCCCTCCCGGCGGACGATGTGCTGCACATGGCGACGGTCGGCGGCGCACAGGCCATGGGTCTGAGCGACTGCGACGTGCTTGCCCCCGGCAAGCAGGCCGACCTCATCGTCATCGACCTGCAGCGGCCGAATATGCAGCCGGTACACAACGTTGCGCGCAACCTCGTCTACAGCGGCTCGAAGGAGAACGTGCGCCTGACGATGATCGCTGGGCGGGTGCTGTACGAAAACGGCGCGTTTTTCATCGGCGAGCCGGTGCAGGACATTTACCGCGCCGTCGAGACGAACTTCGCCGCGATGCGCGCGGCGCTCTGATCGCTTTTCCTGCGGGCTGCGGGGCGGCGCAAGCTGCCTGAGGTGATATGCCCGAAACCATAAAAAAGTCCCGAAAACGTGACGTTTTCGGGACTTTTTTGCGCCGGTGCGCTTATGCTTTCGTCTCCAGCACCTTGACGCCGTGCATGATGATCTCGCCGGCGAGCACGGCCATCTCCTCGGCCGTCTGCTTCATGCCGCCGTCGATCCACGTGAGCGCGAGTGACATGTTGCCCGACACGATGAACGAGCAGAAGTAGTCGAGCATCGCGGGGTCGTCGGATAGTAGTAGGCGAGAAAATCATACAGAAATTCGTCGCGCAGGATGTGGCAGATGCGGTCGGTGAAGGCGATGTCGCCGTTTTTGCCGAGCAGCACGTGGCAGAGGTCGGCGTTCTGCTCGATGTACTGGTACAGCTCCATCAGATACGGATAGGTCTTGCCCTCGGAGTCCTTCGCATTGTGCCGGCGGCACACGACGACCAGCCCGTCGGCCAGCTCGTCCTCGAGACTGGACAGCAGATCGTACACATCCTTATAGTGAATATAGAAGGTGCCGCGGTTGATGTCTGCGATCGCTGCCAGCTCACGCACGGAGATATCCTTGACGCTCTTTTCCGCCATGAGTTTCATCAGTGCAAGCCGAAGCTGGCGTTTGGTCTTCCGCACTCTGCGGTCTACAACTTTTTCTTCCATTCGCCGATTCCTCCTATCGGTTGAATTTGTATGCTTTGCATACATGATACCACCAAAACGAACAATAATCAACAATTTGTTGCATTTTTATAGCGATTTTTTTCAACTTTTTTGGGAAACGTTTGCGTGATAGCAGGCCGCACGCCGCATATCCACACCGTTGTTTTCAAAAATGCGGCTGCAGCGGCGGCTGCGCAAAACGCGGTGGAAAATCGGCGCGCGGTGTGCTATGATGAAGGCAAATGTGAAAAAGGAGCAACAGACCATGTTTGAAAACGGAACGTTCGCGGTGCTCGGCCCGGACGGAAAGCAGGTGCAGTGCGACGTGCTGTTCACCTACGACTGCGAGGACAACGGCCGCTCATACGTCGTGTTCACGACCGGCGAGGGCGCGCAGCAGCAGCTGTTCGCCAACCGCTATGCCGCGCGCGAGGACGGGCAGCCCGCGCTCTTCCCGCTCGAAAACGAGCAGGAATATCAGATCATCAGGCACTGCTTTGAGGAGCTCAAGGCAAAGCTCGCCGAGCAGGCCGCCGCACAGGAGGGTGAAACCAAAGCATGACCGATCCCTTCCAGCCGCTGACAGTGCGGGACATTCCGCGCCTGACACGATATTTTTCCGCGCGCGGCACGCGCCTGTGCAATGACTCGGCGGGCGCCGCCGTGCTCTGGCAGCCGTATTTTCAGGACGCGGCGCTCGAGCTGGACGGCACGCTCGTGCTGCGCGAGCAGTTTCCCGGTCTCGGCACGGTGTTTTCCACACCGGTCGGCGAGAATGTGGGAAACGCATACGAATTTTCTCGCAAAATATTGCCGTGAAGTGGGGCAGCCGCTGCAATTTTTCCCCGCTACGGACGCCGATGTGGAAAACCTGCGTGCGCGCTTCGGCGTCGTGGAGGTCACGCCGGTGCGCGCGTGGTTCGACTATCTCTACGACGCGCAGGACATGGTGACCTTCCGCGGCCGCCGCTTCAACGGGCAGCGCAACCACATCCACCACTTCCAGCGCCTGTACCCGGACTGGTCGTTCGAGCGCGTCACGGCGCAGAACCTGCCGGAGGTGTGCGCGTTTTTTGACGACTTCACCCGCCGCTATCACAAGGACAGCGCCAGCGCGCAGGCGGAGGAGGGGTGCGTGCGGGAATTCCTGCGCGACTTTGCCGCCTATGCCCCGCTCGCGGGGCTGCTGCGCGTCAACGGGCGCGTGGCCGGCTTTTCCGCCGGGGAGATCGTGGGCGACACGCTCATCATCCACATCGAGAAGGCGGACATCGCCTATGAGGGCGTCTATCAGGCGCTCGTGAACGAATACGCCAAGTGCTTCGTCACGCCCGGCGTGCGCTACATCAACCGCGAGGAGGATGCGGGCGACGAGGGGCTGCGGCGCTCCAAGGAGTCGTACCACCCGGTGCGTCTGCTCGAAAAATATCTGGTTCAGATCCCGGCACAGCCGGAGAAAGGGGACAAAAGTATGCAGGAAGTCTATGAATTTCTCAAAAAGTGCGGCACGTATTACCTCGCCACCGTCGACGGGGATCAGCCGCGCGTGCGCCCATTCGGCACGGTGAACCTGTTTGAGGGCAACCTCTACATCCAGACCGGCAAGGTCAAGGCCGTCTCCCGTGAGATGACGGCAAACCCCAAGGTGGAGCTGTGCGCGTTCGACGGCGAGACGTGGCTGCGCGTGAGCGCGAAGGCCGTCGAGGACGATCGCGTGCAGGCGCGGCAGGATCTGCTCGACCACTATCCCGAGCTGCAGAGCCTCTACACCGCCGACGACGGCAACACGCAGGTGTTCGCGCTCACGGAGGCGACCGCGACGTTCAGCAGCTTCCAGGCCGCGCCGCGCGTGGTGCGCTGGTAAAAAGCGAAAAAGAAACCGCCCGTGATCCGCAAACGGATCGCAGGCGGTTTTCTGTTTGCAAAAGGGCAGGGTCGACTCAATGGCCCAGGCTCTGGACGAAGTTGACCGGCCACTGGCAGAAGTCCTTGACCAGATAGAGCTTGTCGCGGATGGCGAACTCGGTGTTCTCGTCGCAGAGCGCGTCAATCTTGTTCTTGATGGCCTTGACGTTCACCTCAAGCAGGCTGCTGGCGCTCGACAGGATCTTGCCGCCGTCGATCTCCTTGACGGAATTCCAGAGTCCGGAAGCGTACTCCTTGAGGCCGATGCTCTTAATGGTACGAATGCACATATACCTTTTCCTCCCTTAAAATACTGGTGTTCCCGACCATGCAACCCGCGGCCGAAAACCAAGATTGCTCTTATCAACAGTGTTTCATTCTAGCACAAAGCCGTAAGATTGTCAAAGAGGAATACAGAGAAATGTGCATTTCCCCATATTTTGTGGTCAATATGCACAAGATGGGCAAGAATTAGCGGGAAATTTGCCCAAGCGCGGTGCACTGTCTGCGTGCGGAGGCTTACGCCTCGGCGATGACCTCGCACTCGACGAGCACATCCTTGGGCAGACGCGCGACCTCGACGCAGCTTCTGGCCGGGAAGGGCTCGGTGAAATACTGGGCATAGATGGCGTTGACGGCGGCGAAATCGTCCATGTTCTTGATGAACACCGTCGTCTTGACGGCCTTGGACATGTCGCTGCCGGCTGCCTGCAGCACGGCGGTCAGGTTGCGGAAGACCTGATGCGCCTGCGCCTCGATGCCGTCGGCGATGGCGCCGGTGGCGGGGTCGATGCCGATCTGGCCGGACGTGAACACAAAGCCGCCGGAGACCTGCGCCTGCGCGTAGGGGCCGAGGGCTGCGGGAGCGTTTTTGGTAGCAACTGTTTTCATGATGATGACCTCCTGTCAGTCGATTTTTACGTGATAACCGGATTGGATGAGCTGGCCGCGCACGCGGTCGCCGTGCGCCTTGTCGCCGACCTCGCACGAGACGTGCACGTCGATCTCGTTGGGGTTGAGCCCGGCGGTGAGCCGGTCATGCTCCACGGAGAGGATGTTTGCGCCGAGGGCGGCAATGTCGTTGAGCAGCTTGCCGAGGCTGCCGGGGGCGGTCGAGCAGCGTGACCGTAAAGCGCAGGCGGCGGCTGCGCGCCACCAGACCCTGCTCGATGATGCACTGGATGAAGCTCACGTCGATGTTGCCGCCGGAGAGCAGGCACACGACGTTTTTGCCCTTGACGTCGACCTTGCCCTTGAGCACGGCGGCCACGGGCGTGGCGCCGGCGGGCTCGACGATCTGCTTGCAGCGCTCCATGAGCAGCAGCACGGCCTCGGAGATGTCGCGGTCGCTGACGGTGACGACGTCGTCGGCATATCGCTCGATGAGCGGCACGGTGAGGTCACCGGGTACTTTGACGGCGATGCCGTCGGCGATGGTGGCGGCGGAGTCGGTCTGCACATAGCCGTGCGTGCGGAACGACTGCGCGATCGCGTCCGCACCCTCGGCCTGCACGCCGATGACCTGCACGCGGGGATTGATCTGCTTGATGCACGCGGCCACACCGGCGAGCAGTCCGCCGCCGCCGGCCGGCACGATGACGACATCCGCCGTGGGCAGGTCGCCGAGGATCTCCAGACCGAGCGTGCCCTGACCGGCGATGACCTCGGGATCATTGTACGGGTGCAGGAACGTGGCGTGCTCCTGCTCGCAGATCTCACACGCCTTGGCATAGGCATCGTCATAGCAGTCGCCCGCGAGCACGACGGTTGCGCCGTAGCCCTCGGTGGCCTTCGCCTTGGCGATGGGCGCAGTCTTGGGCATGACGATCGTGGCCGGGATGCCGAAGCGGTGCGCAGCGTAGGCCACGCCCTGCGCGTGGTTTCCGGCGGACGAGGCGACGACCGCGCCGGTCTCGCCGCGCTCGACAAGGGCGGCGATCTTGTTGCTCGCGCCGCGGATCTTGAACGAGCCGGTCTTCTGGCTGTTTCGTACTTGAGATAGATATTGCCGCCCGTCATGGCCGAGAACGTGGCCGACAGGTCGAGCTCCGTGTGGTGCAGCACGCCCTTGAGCCGCTGCTGCGCGCGTTCGAAGTCCTGCAAAGTGATGTCCACAGTATACACCCCCGTGAAAAATTCCGTTTGGGTTTTTCTGACCTTACTATACTGCGTCAAACCCGGAAAAACAAGCGCTGTGGCGCAAAATGTCCACGCAGCGGAAACTTTTTTGCAGCTTTGTTTTTGCCGGAAAAACATTCGCGCGTGACCTGCGCACGGCGCGCAGCGGACGCGCGCGCGAGCGGCATTTTACACAGATCAAAAATGCGCTTTGCATACCTTACATATATCTTAAAATGTGAGGTTTTTTCTTGCGGACGCTTTTTCCGCGGCGTATAATGAGCCGAAACCGGGCGATACCCGTCCACAGGAGGGACTACCATGCTTGACATTCAGCATCTGACCAAGACCTACGGCGAGAAAAAGGCCGTCGACGATCTGAGCCTGCGCATCGCGCCGGGCGAGATCTACGGCTTCATCGGGCACAACGGCGCCGGCAAGACGACGACGCTCAAGGCCGCCGTCGGCATCCTGCAGTTTGACGCGGGCGACATTTTCATCGGCGGCAGGTCCATCCGCACCGACCCGCTCGGCTGCAAGCGGCAGCTGGCCTACATCCCCGATAACCCCGACCTGTACGATTTCATGAGCGGCATCCAGTACCTGAACTTCATCGCCGACATTTTCGGCATCCCGGCGGCGGAGCGCTGGGCGCGCATCGAGCCGCTGGCCGATGCGTTCGAGCTCACGGGCGACCTCGGTCAGCCCGTCAGCGCGTATTCGCACGGCATGAAGCAGAAGCTCGCCATCATCGCCGCGTGGATCCAGACCCGGAACTCATCCTCATGGACGAGCCCTTTGTCGGGCTCGACCCGAAAGCGGCGCACCTGCTCAAGGGCATGATGCGCGCGGTGTGTGACGGCGGCGGCGCGATCTTCTTCTCGACGCACGTGCTCGAGGTGGCCGAAAAGCTCTGCGACAAGGTGGCCATCATTCGCAGCGGGCGGCTCATCCGCTCCGGCACGATGGAGGAGGTCAAGGGCGACGACAGCCTCGAGGACGTGTTTCTCGAGCTGGAGGATGCGTCATGCTGAAAACGCTTCTGAAAAAACAGATGGCGGAGATCTTCCGCAACTATTTCTACGACCCGAAAAAGAACAAAATGCGCTCCAGGGGCGCGACGATCGCCTACATCGCGCTGTATGTGCTGCTCATGGCGGGTGTGCTCGGCGGGATGTTCGCGCTGCTGGCCGTCGGCATCTGCGCGCCGATGGCGGCGGCGGGCGTGGGCTGGCTGTACTATCTCGTCATGGGGCTGATCGCGGTGCTGCTCGGCGCGTTCGGCAGCGTGTTCAGCACGTATTCGAGCCTGTACCTGTCCAAGGATAACGACCTGCTGCTGTCGATGCCGATCCCGGTGCGGTATGTGATGGCCTCGCGGCTGCTGGGCGTGTATCTGCTGGGGCTGATGTACAGCGGCGTCGCCACCGTGCCGGCCGTGATCGTGTACTGGATCGAGGCGCCGGTCACGGCGGGGACGGTCGTCGGCGGGGTGCTGATGGTGCTGCTCGTGTCGGTGATCGTGATGGTGCTCTCGTGTCTGCTCGGCTGGGTGGTCGCGCGCATCAGCCTGAAGCTGAAGAATAAGAGCTTTGTCACCGTTATCCTGTCGCTGGCGTTTCTGGCGGCGTACTATTTCGTGTACTACAAGGCGCAGGGGCTCATCACGCTGCTGGCGGAAAACGCCGCCGTGTACGGCGCGAAGATCCGCGGCTCTGCCTACCTGCTGTACCTGTTCGGCAGCGTGGGCGCGGGCGACTGGCTGGCGATGCTCATCGTGACGCTCTCGCAGGCGGTGCTGCTGGCGCTGACGCTGTGGGTCATCGCGCGCAGCTTCCTGAAGATCGCCACGGCGACCGGCAGCGTGAAGAAGGTGCGCTTCGAGCACAGGGCCGTGCGTGCGCAGAGCGTGCAGCGTGCGCTGCGCCAGAAGGACGCTGCGCCGCTTTGCCGCCAGCCCGAACTATATGCTCAACTGCGGCCTCGGCATCGTGACGCTGCCGGTC
>ENA-OQED01000874-OQED01000874.1-human-gut-metagenome-genome-assembly--contig:-NODE-874-length-11631-cov-1.476269_pt1 | contig 11631 bp, 9 predicted proteins | sample MGYA00242790_ERZ504625 | MGnify/ENA primary metagenome ERZ504625 (study PRJEB26092, sample SAMD00036345) | human gut metagenome | host: Homo sapiens | study: EMG produced TPA metagenomics assembly of...
CTAAGCTTCATTTTTTTGAAGGTTAGTAAAGAAATTGCCGATTGCTTATGTTCATAATCAATCGATGTTTTTAAAAACATCTGGCTTGAATCACAAATGATTCATGTTGCATTGTTTAGTTTTCAAAGAACAACTTTGTCTTTCGAAGCTCGCTTTCGTTTGAAAGGCTTTGCTTCAAGCGACTCATTTATTGTACCGCATCTCTTTCAGTCTGTCAAGAACTTTTTTATTTTTCTTTTTTGTCTGAAAGACAGCCACTCTGCATGTCCTGCAAGGCGTTTCCACTCAAGGAACGATGTTCTTGCATTCGCTGCTTATCGGCCGGTGTCTTGCGGCGACTTGTAATATGTTACAGGGTTTTCACGTATTTGTCAACACCCTTTTTATATTTTTTTCTTTTACGCATTGCAGAAGCGATAGCCCGCGCCTCTCACGGTCTCGATGTAGTACGGATGCGCCGGATCCGCTTCGATCTTCTCCCGGATCCTGTTGATATGCACGGCCACCGTGGCACTGTCCCCCAATGCATCGATCCCCCAGATCCGTTCAAAGAGCCGTTCTCGTGAAAAGACAATGCCACGGTTTTCCATGAAGAACTGCAGGATCTCGAATTCCCGATTCGTCAGATGAATTTCCCGCTGCTGACAAAACACGCGGCGAGAATCCGGCTCCAGGACAAGGTCCTTGCACGGCCAGCCTCTTCACCACAGCCCCGCCCTCCCCTTTCAGTTGCGCATAGCGCGAGAGATGTGCCTTGACCCGTGCCACGAGTTCGCCGGGGCTGAAGGGCTTTGTCATGTAATCGTCCGCCCCAAGGCCAAACCCGCGGATCTTGTCGATATCGGTCTGACGTGCCGACACGATGATGACTGGGATATCGAGTTTGGTCCGGATGCGGCGGCAGAGATTGAATCCATCGATATGCGGGAGCATGAGATCCAGGATGACGAGGTCGAAACGACCGCTCAACGCAGCTACCTGTCCTTTGGAGCCGTCTTCCTCAATCACTACCTCAAAATCAGATGCTTCCAGATAATCCCGCTCCAGCTCTGCGATCTCACGATCATCCTCCACGATGAGGATTTTTTCATGATGCTCATCCCTTCCTCGCGTCTCTCACTGCGATACCTCGTGTTCTTTCTTCTTGTCCTTTTCGGGAAGCCACAGGCAGATGCAAAGGCCATGCGGCAGGGCCGGGCGGGCCCAGATGCGCCCGCCCATCGCCTCGACGATCTGTGCCGTGACAGCCAGCCCGAGGCCGCTGCCCTTTGCCACACCTGCCCTCGCCTTATCCGTGCGATAGAATGATTCAAAAATTCGCCCGAGATCTTTCTCAGCAACGCCGCGTCCCCGGTCCTCCCCTTCCAGGAGATAGCCGCCGTCTCGTTCCTGCAGGCGAAACGTCAAGCTGCCCGCGCACGCACCTCTGTATTTTATCGCATTGCTCAGGAGGTTGTCGAGCACGCGCTGAAACTGGATCCGGTCGAGCTGCACGCGAGCAGATTCTTTGCCGGTCTCATTGACGAACGACAGCGAAAACCCCTGATCGCGCAGAGTCTCTGCCTGTAGCGAGACGTACTGCTGCAGGATGGGCACAAGATCGGCATGCTCCCAGTGGAAGGCAATCTTGCCGAGCTCCAATTTCGAGAGGAGAAAGAGTTCGTGGACCATGCTCTCCATGCTCTTGCTCGTGTGATAGACGAGTTCCAGATAATGCTGCTGTTTTTCCGGCGTATTGGCAATGCCGTCGAGAATGCCGCCCGTATACCCCTGGATCTTTGTCAGAGGCGTCGCCAGATCGTGTGCGATGCCCGCAAAGAGTTCCTGCCGATTCTTCTCATACTGTTCGCGGAGTTTACGGCCAGCCTGCAATTGTCTGCGCATGTCTTCAAAAACAGCGGCCGTTTCACCCAGTTCATCTGTCCCGTGGCTCTGTACCGGGGTATCGTAATCGCCCTGGCCGATGCGGTGGGCAGACCGCTGCAGATCCGTGAGCGGCTGGATGATGTCGCGGGACATGCGCCGAACGAGGAATGTGCCCGCGAGAATGATGATGATGGCTGCCAAAAGGAAGATGCCCCATCCTACGGCCTGCCATATCAGCCCCATGTGCGGCGGGAAGAATCCCTCGCCGATCCGGAAGGGAACCGGGCCCATCGCGACAGCGATAGACTCCTGATCCCGGGACACGTAGCGGTAGACCAAGCCCCGACTCATCCCAGCGCATCACATTCCCCTCCCCCGATGCTGCCTGATACGAGGCGTCAATCAGGGCCTGCGCGCTTCCCGGCTCCGTTTCGTAATCCAGTCTGCCGTTGCGGATGACCGCCACCTGGATGCCCAGTTCCTCCATGGACTTCGTATGGCGTTCCAGTTTCTCATCCTCACCGCCGTCGACATTGGAGAACAGATGGCTGAGCCCCAGGAGGACCGGGATCGTATCCCCTGCCTCCGGCCAAAGGATCTCCATCTCGCGTTCCCGAAAGTTCCCGGTAGCGCGCAGGCCGTGAAAAACAGCGCTGCCAATGCCGACCAGGAGCAGCACCGGTATGAGGACCATGATGACATTATTGAGCAACAGCCGGTAGCGCACCGACAGGTCGCGCAGTTTCATACATCTCATCTCCTCCCGAAAATCCTGTGTCAGGGAACCGGAAGAATCCGCAGATACCCTGACAGGTACGTTTCCAGAATTCCATGCGAGGCCTCACTTTTCCTGCCCGTCATTTCTTCGTGGCCATCGTATGGCACCTCTGCATCCAGGCGGTAGACAACGTAATTGCTGCTGCTGCCGACCTCCTTCCAGTACCCGGGCACCTTCAACCCGAGCTCTTTTACATGCTCCCGGTCCGTCACGAGAAGCGTGTCCGCCCTCCGATCCATCGTCTCAATGGATGCAAAGGGCATGATATTCGTCGCCGTCCAGCTCATCTTGTGCGGGCGCGCCTTCTCGATGTCGTCCTGCGTGGCGACCAGGCGCTGCGGGCACAGCGAACTGTAGTATGCGATGGAGACCGGATACCGGATCCCATACGTCAGGATGACTGTGTCCGGCAGGCTCTGCTGCTCCAAGACCTTCGCAATGTCCTGACCGGAGCTGTTTCGCGTGGCAAGCGGAAGAATGGCAAACAGCGCGATGAGATAAGCGGCGCCCATGCCCCTTGCCATGCGCCAGAACATCGTTTCATGTCCGAGGAAGAAGCGGCCCATCAGGACAGCCAGCGGCATCATGTACGGGAAGGTGTAGGTCATGTATTTCGAGGCCATGCATTCAAATGCGACAAAGACAGACACGCTCCAGACCAAAAGGAAGCGCTCGCGCTCTCCTGCCGGCAGATGCACCTCTCTCTTGAACAGGCGCCTGAGACACGACGGTACGACGACCAGTGACCAGGGGAAAAAGCCCGCCAGGAAGACCAGCAGGTAATAATACCAGACATTGTTGCGCGGGTGCTCCGAGACGGTTGCGCGCAGGACATTGTGCACGCCGAGGAAGGTGTCGAGAAAGTCGCTGCCGTGCAGGAGGTACATCGGCACGTACCAGAGGCCGGTCACGACGAGAAAGAGCGCCAATCCGCCCAGCATGTGGATGCTGCAGAGCATGGACAGCCGCCGCTGCCAGAGGAGGAAGATCAAGATGACCAGCCCCGGCAGCGCAAGGCCGATCGGGCCCTTATCGAGGACGGCGAGAGCGGCCGCAGCAAAAGCCAGATAATAATACCTGCTCCGGCCGCTCTCATAGCCGGCATAAAAACTCATCAGGGATGCGCTGACCGTCACGAAGAGCGTCATATCGGTGACGATCGCATGACCGAGATACCAGTACTCGACGGACACCCCGAGGAGCACAGCCGACAGCAGTCCTGTGCGGCGATCGTAGAGCCGCGCAGCAAATCCATATGTCATGAGGATGCCCGCCACGGCAAAGACAGCCGGGAAAAAGCGCGCGGCAAAATCCGTCATGCCAAACAGATGAAACGACCCTATGAGCTCCAGGTAAAACAAGATGGGCTTGTCATACCAGTAATTGCCAAAGATCCGCGGCGAAACATAATCGCCGGCCTCCATCATCTCTTTGGCCGTTTCCGCATAATTAGACTCCACGGGGTCGGTGATTGGCAGCGACCAATTGCCCAGCATGTAGAGCAACAGGCCGGCAACTGCCAGGCTGAACACATCTCTTCTTCTCATCTCTTACCTCCTGCAATCCTGATTTCAGTTCAAGTATAGGGAGGAGAGATAAACACGTCTTAAACGGCGTCTAACGAACGAGAAAAACCGCCTCAACCTGCCGATCACAGGATGAGGCGGTCGTTTTAACCGCGCACGGCGCTCATTGTGCCGGCATCATGATGATGTTGACGGGCAGATTGGATGCGCCTGGCGGCGAGAACTCAAAGGTGACAGGGCCGCCTTCATAGACACCGAGGTCAGTGAGCTCTGTCGTCTCCGTCAGGATGGCCAGCCCCTCTTCGCGTGCCTTCTGGGTGGCATCCGACTCCGGCGGTGTCGCATCGCCGAAGTATGGCCGTTCATACGGCGTCTCGATCATGCGGCGCCTTACCGCATCCTGCGCCACCGTCATGGCGCCAGCGTAAATGCCGCCGAGCGGGCTCAGGTAGTACTGAACAGCGCTGCCCTTCACGACGGGGATCTGGAGTTTGTAGAGCACACCGTAATTGCCGTAGTTCGTGACGGCGCTGCCGTCTGTCGCATCGATGCCCGTGCGATAGCGGTCATGGATGTCGTCAGCCAGTGGGAAGTAGACCGTGCCATCCACCGCGGGGTCGTACGCCTTGGATGAAGTCAGCGTGCGGTTCATGCCCTGGAATGTGCCGCGCAGGCGCTGCTCGTCCTTCGGCAGCACCCTTGCCTGCTCGAGGAATTCGTATGGGTCGGTATCGGCCGGGTACATGATGACCGACACCTTAATCGGCCGGTTGGAGGCAAAGTCATAGACGCCGTAGACGAGGTCGCCGGGATGCAGGATGGTCGTATCCATATTCTCCTGCAACAGGCGGTGGCGGCCGCGGCCGATGTAGATATCGCCGTGCGCCTCCCCTTCGAAGTACGCCATCTGCGTCATCTTGCCGACGTGGAGGTAGTCAGGGCTCGGGTAGCACGCGCCGCCACGCGTCACGCGGACGATAGCAGGCTGGCCGTCCGCGCTCTGCAGGACGACAGCGACCTTCTTGTCTGAATCGCTGCTGTTCAGGTGGTAGTAAAGGATGCGCGCCTCTCCCTTGACGACATCCTGGTAGAGGATGCCGTCTTCGGTAACTGACTCGGGGCTGTCCGAGAAGAGCAGCGTGCCGCCCTCATCCTTTGATTCGACGGGCCACATCTTCATGACATGCGACTTGAATGGCTTCTTGCCGGCATTCTGCGCGACGTGTTCCCGCAGGATTTCTGCCACCTTCTGCTGGATGCCGATGGCAGGATTCTGCTTTGCCTGCTCCTTCTTCTCTTTTTTCGTCACCTTCGCGTTTTTTTGTGTCTTTTGTGTCCTTCTCGTCGGCAGCAGTTGCCAGCGCCTTGACCGCCTGCTGCATTTCTGCAGGTGCGGGCGCGGCTTCCTTATGGCGCGCCAGTGCATTCTGCGAAAAGAATACACCAGACAACAGGCAGGCCAGCAGCCCTGCGGCAATCTTCTTCTTGCGTCTCACGTGCGTGTTCTTCTTTCTTGTTCTTTGACTTGCATGGAAATGTCTCATGATTCATTCTCCAAATGTTGATGGATGCGGAGCTTCGTGAATACCTCTGCCTTCAACAGGCGAAGCTTGAATTCGAAGAGGCCGAAGCGCGGATGCGGGATGTTGACGCGCTGCATCAGGTACGGATTCGTCTCAAACGTATTGAGTCCGGCATCTCCCGTCACGGCTGTCAGGTAGCCATTCTGCTCCAGCAGCTCCGGCAGGGTCTCATCGTACGCGCCGTTCGGGTAGGAGAAAGCGTAGACCGTATGGATGCCGTTCCACTCGAGCAGGAGCTTCGACAGATGCACTTCATCGAGCCGCCTTGCTGCGTCCATCGAGGTCAGCGGATCGTGGTTGGCCGTATGGCTGCCGATCTCGATGCCGCGCACCTGCATCGCGCGCAGCTGATCCCACGTGAGGTAGCCAGGCTGACCGATCTGATTCGTGATGACGTAGACCGTCGCCTTCATGCCGTATTCCTCGAGGATGGGCAGCATCTCCGTGTAATTGTCCTCATAGCCGTCATCAAACGTCAGGATGATGGGCTTTGCCGGCAGTTCCATCTTGCCGCGCTTCGCCTTCATGAAGTCGAGCATCGAGATGGTCGTGTAACCCTGCTGCTGGAGATAGTCGAGCTGCTGCCGGAAGTCCTCGGGAGGCACATTGTAGGCATAGGCATCTTCATCGACAGATTCCGCGACTTCGTGGTACTCGAGGACCGGGATGCCATCCGGTGCCGGCGAGAACACCAGCCAGAGGACGACAGCCAGGAGCAGGAACACGAGACCCAGTAACCATTTTTTCAAGCGACTCAAATCGTACAATCTCCTTCCTTTTCTTCTGCTTTTTCTGCTGCGGCGGCCAATGCATGAAGTTTGCGCAAGCGGTGATTGACCCCCGACTTGCTGACGCCGAGCATCTCCCCGAGTTCCACAATGCTCACACCAGGCTCTTCAAGACGCGCCTCGGCCGTCTCGCGCAATCGTTCCGGCAGAGCGGCGAGGCCGCCCTCCTGCCGCTGCAGCACTTCAATGTCGTGGAGTTGGCGGCCAGCCGCATCCACGGCCTTCTGCAGATTCGCCGTCTCACAGTTGACGAGGCGGTTGACCTGTGAGCGGACTTCCTTGATGTTGCGCGCGATCTCAAACTCTTCCACCGCCTTGTCGGCATGCAGCATGGCCAGGAAGTCGATGATCGCATCGCCCTCCTTGAGGTAGACGATGTAGGAGTCCTTGCGGTCCGTGAAGCCGACGGGAAAATCCATGCGCTTCATCAGCGTGTAGAGCAGATTGCCGAGGCCGTAACTGCCCGTGACGAGCTCCAGATGATAGCTGGCCTCCGGGCGGTTGACACTGCCCCCGCCCAAAAAGGCGCCGCGCAGATAGGCTGCGCGGCAGCACGCTTTCCGCAGGATGCCCATGTCGGAATCCATGTTGAGGCTCGCATCGTGAAGGAAGCCGAGATGCTCGAGGAGTGTCGCGACAGGCGGCGCCGGCATGACGCGGACGCTGTAGCTGTTGTTCTTCTTGAGCCTGCGGTTGCGGCTGACCGTGATCTCCGTGCGGATGCTGCCGCCCTCGCTCTTGAGGAGCTGCAGGACCTTGCGGGCCACGGCCGCGTTCTCTGTCGTGAAATTGAGGCCAAAGGTATGGTGCATGCCGAACGTGATGGTCGCCCCCATGCGCAGGAGCGCTGCGAGCTCTGCCGTTCGGCAGCAAGAATCCTCATACGTCAGCCTGGCCAGCTCATTCTTGACCTCCGTTGAAAACGACGGCAAGATCATACCTCCTATCTATTGATTCCACTAATTCGGATATCTCTCAATTATGTCTGCTTCGCATATAGTGGTCGCTGCCATTGCCGGGGCGCAGGCCGTCGACCATCTTCATGACATTGCGGCAGAGCTTTTGCGGATCATGGCGGATGACATCCGACTCATTGATGATGTCCGCCTTGAGGAAGCCGATGCCGAGCGCGTTGATGGCCTCCTCGTCGACTTCGACCGGATAAGCGCCTTCCTTGGCGTAATACGCCTGCATCTCCTTCGAGATGGGCGCGTTGTTGACGAGCATGTAGTCGATGACACCCTGCCCGCCGTGGTCGAGGATGGCCTTCGCGTGCATTGAGGCCGTATAGCCGTCCGTCTCGCCAGGCTGCGTCATGACATTGCAGATGTAGATCTTGACAGCCTTGCTCTTGCGCAGCGTCTCCGCCACGCCGTCGACGAGCAGATTTGGCATGATGCTCGTATAGAGGCTGCCCGGGCCGAGGATGATGGCATCGGCATGCATCAGCGCATCGAGTGCCGCCTGCACTGGCTGTACATGCGGCGGAAAGAGCTTGACGCGGCGGATGTGCTTGTGGACCTCCGGGATGTGCGACTCGCCCTCGACGACAGAGCCGTCGTCCATGATGGCGTCGAGGCGCACATGCTCCTTTGAGGCTGGCAGGACCTCGCCCTTGACGGCCAGGACCTTCGACGACTCGCGCAGGGCCGTCTCGACATCGCCCGTGACCTCTGTCATCGCCGCAATGAAGAGATTGCCGAAAGAATGGCCGGCGAGCTCGCTCTTGCCCTTGAAGCGGTACTGGAAGAGCTTTTCCATCAGCGGCTCCGTGTCGGCCAGCGCGACGAGACAGTTGCGCAGGTCGCCCGGCGGGATTATGCCGAGGTCTTCGCGCAGCCTGCCCGACGAGCCACCGTCATCGGCGACCGTCACGACAGCCGAGACATTCGACGTCGCCGCCTTGATGCCGCGCAGGAGCACGGAGAGGCCGTGGCCACCGCCGATGACGGCGATGTTCGGCCCCTTGCCGAGCCGGCGCTTCTCGTAGATGATGTCGACGAGGCGCTCGGAATTATCCGGCAACAGCACCATGATGACCGAGCGGATGACGAAGCGCGTCGCGATGAGCATGAGGCCGATGCCCACGACAACGACGGCGATGCCCACGAGCGTCGTGAACATGTAGTTGTAGCTGCCCTTCCAGAAGTAGACCGCGCGGAAAATCGCCTCCTCGATCAAGTCGAGGTACTTGTAGTTGAAGACCAGGGCGAGTCCGAGGCTGACGAGCATGACGCCGACCGAGAAGAGCAGCAGCCATCGCTTGAATTTCATGCCCGGATAGAGCCATTTCAGAAGATGCATGCTCAACACTCCTCACGTACATGCTCACGCACATCGTTCTTCATGAGGTCGCGGTGCTCGAGGCGCGTCGAGTAACCCTGCGCCGTCAGGCGATCGAAGATGTGCTTGGCGATGTAGACACTGCGGTGCATGCCGCCCGTGCAGCCGACTGCGATGACGAACTGGCTCTTGCCCTCTTTGATGTACTGCGGCACGAGGAAATCAATCATCTCATCGAGCAGGCGCGTAAACTCCTTTGTCACCGGCCATTTCGCGATGTACTCCGCGACCTCCGGCACAGCGCCGCTCTTGTGGCGCATCGATTCGATGTAGAAGGGGTTCGGCAGGAAGCGCACGTCGAACACCATGTCCGCATCGAGCGGCATGCCGAACTTGAAGCCGAACGACAGCACGTTGATGCTCATCTGCTCGCCGCCCGACGTGCCGAACAGCCGGTGGATCTTGTCGCGCAGGTCGACCTTGCGCAGTTCCGACGTGTCGATGATGTACGTCGCCTTCGCGCGCACGGGTGCCAGGCGCTCGCGCTCCTTCGCGATGCCTTCGGAGATGCGCGAGGTCGGCGCCATCGGATGGCGGCGGCGCGTCTCCTTGTAGCGGCGGATGATGGCCGGGTCGGATGCATCCATAAAGAGCATCTCATAGGGCACATCGTCCTTGTCCATGTCGTTGAGCGTATGGACAAACGTGTCAAAGAACTCGCGGCTGCGCGTGTCGACGACGAGCACGACCTTGCGGACATGGCCGCCGGAATGCTTGCAGAGCTCGACAAACTTCGGGATGAATACCGGCGGCAGGTTGTCCACGCAGAAGTAGCCGAGATCCTCGAGGTAGCGGCTCGCCTGCGTCTTGCCGCCGCCCGACATGCCCGTCACGATGACGAGACGGAAACCCTCTTCCTTTGCCTGTTCCGTTTTTACCATTTCACTCATCTGTCCCACCTCCGAGTACCAGATCATAGATGGCCTTGGCGAAGCCGAATTCTTCGCAGCGGCCCGTCTCATAGTCGCAGACCGCCTTGACCTCCGGCACGGCATTGCCCATCGCCACGCTGTGCCCCGCAGCCTTGAGCATCGGCAGGTCGTTGTACGAATCGCCGATGGCCATCGTATCCGCGACAGCAATGCCGAGCCTCTCGGCAAGCCGGCGCAGGCCCTCTGCTTTCGAGACGCCGTGATTGACGATCTCGCCGTAGCGGGCGTTCGACTGCATTGCAACGATATCCGCGCCAAAGCGCTCATTGAGGATGGCGAGACGGCGCTCCGTCTCCTGGCCGTCCTCTGAAATGGTCAGCAGCTTGCAGACCTCCTGCGTGTGTTCGCGCAGGCCGTCCCAGCCGACGATGTGTCCCTCGACCTTCTGCTCCTGTTCATAGCGCTGCGCGTGTTCATCGTGCACCGGCACCCAGAGCTCATCGCGGCTGTACGACTGCAGGTACCAGCCTGCTCTTGGCAGAAATCCACGACCTGCTCGATGACCTCCGGCTTCAAGTAGCTCGTGTGGTAGACCTTGCCCTTCGTCGACTTTATGAGCGCGCCGTTGTAGGTGATGATCGGCACATCGACGCCGAGCGCCTCCGCCACAGGCAGAGCCGCCCGGTACATGCGCCCCGTCGCGATCGTCACGATGACGCCGGCGCGCACGGCCTTCTGCACGGCTTCTATATTTTCACGCGGGACATCCTTGCCGCTCGGCAGCAGCGTCCCATCAAGATCTGTCACAAAAAGTTTTACTGACATAGTAGCGCCTCCTTCATATATGGAAGTAACCTAGTCTTATTATCCCCACATCGGCCCAAAAATGCAAGTTAGCAGAATGTCTTTGCTTATTTCTTTCTCCATGATAGAATAGAAAGATGTTATTTTCCTGATAGAAGAAAGAAGGTCTTTTCTTGAACTGGAAGCTCGTCCTTGCGATTCTCACGTGCAATATCCTCTTCATGTCCTCAAGTTACACCATGCTCATCCCGTTCCTGCCAATGTACCTGACGATGGAACTCGGCGTTTCGGAGACCGATGTCAACATCTGGTCCGGCATCGTCTTCTCCGCCTCATTCCTCGTCTCCGCCATCATGGCACCAATCTGGGGGCGCATGGCTGACACGAAGGGCAAGCGCATCATGGCCATGCGCGCGAGTTTCCTGCTCTCCATCAGTTACTTCCTCGGCGGCATCGTCGAGACGCCGGGGCAGCTCACGCTCATGCGCCTCTTCCAGGGCTTCGCCTCAGGCCTCTGGCCGATGGATCTCGCCATCATGACGCTCTACGCGCCGCCGAAAAAGCTCGGCTTCTGCCTCGGCGTCATGCAGGGCACTCTGACGGCAGGCGGCGTCGTTGGGCCGCTGCTCGGCGGCGTCCTTGCCGAGGCTGTCGGCATGCGCTACTCCTTTTTCCTCGCCGCCGCCGCGCTCTTCATGAACTTCCTGATCTTCACCTTCATCATCAAGGAGCCGCCCACTGCCAAGAAGGCAACTGATCAGGAAACGGCACCCGAAGAGGATGTCTCGCCCTGGCGCACGCCGCTGCTGCGCAACATGCTGCTCTGCGGCACGCTCGTGCAGATGGTCATCCTGATCCTGCAGCCGGTCCTCACGACGTACGTCGCCAAGCTCGCAGGCCCCATGCCGAACATCGTCTTCGTCGCAGGCCTCGTCTTCTCGCTCGGCGGTATCGCGGGCGCCATGGCCGCGCCATTCTGGGGAACCTTCGGACAGCGGCGCGGCTTCTTCCGCGCCATGTGCCTCGGCATGGCGGGCGCCGCCCTCTCCATGATCATCCAGGGCATCCCCG
>ENA-OQED01000880-OQED01000880.1-human-gut-metagenome-genome-assembly--contig:-NODE-880-length-11596-cov-1.304996_pt1 | contig 11596 bp, 10 predicted proteins | sample MGYA00242790_ERZ504625 | MGnify/ENA primary metagenome ERZ504625 (study PRJEB26092, sample SAMD00036345) | human gut metagenome | host: Homo sapiens | study: EMG produced TPA metagenomics assembly of...
TTCTTATGATCTGTTTTTATGCCTGTGATCCCGGCTTTTCTTCTGTTTCTGTATTGATCAGCATCTGTTGTCTGAGCAGATTCTTCTGTTTTCTCCGGTGCCTGCATATCCTCTGTCAGTTCCTGTCCGGATATCTCCGGTCTGAACTGAACCGATTCTGTACTTTTTGCAGCCTCGTTATTTTCCGCGATCATTTCAATATCCTGTTTATTGGACACTTCTTTTTCATCCTCGGAAAGTACCAGATCATCCAGATTCTCCGGGATATCCAGGCCCTGCTGAACTGCACGGAGGATCTTCATGAACTCTTTACCTGTAATGGTTTCCTTGCGGATCAGATATTCCGCGATCTTATCCATCTCTGTTCTGTGACTTCCAAGGATCCTCTTGGCTTCCTCATAGGAATGGTGGAGAAGCTTCATCACCTCATGATCGATCTCTGTTGCGGTATCATCACCACAGTTTAAAACTGCTCTTCCGCTAAGATACTGGTTCTCCTGTGTGGCAAGTCCCATCAGTCCGAACTTCTCAGACATACCATACTGTGTGATCATGGCTCTGGCCACCTTGGTAGCCTGCTCAATATCATTGGCAGCACCTGTAGTGACTGTGTCAAAAACGATCTCCTCTGCAGCACGTCCGCCAAGATAGCCTACCAGCATAGCTCCAGCTCTTTCTTGGTGTTAAGATATTTTTCTTCCTCAGGTACCTGCATAACGTAACCCAGGGCTCCCATGGTACGAGGTACGATGGTGATCTTCTGTACAGGCTCCGCATCCTTCTGGAGTGCATTTACCAGTGCGTGTCCGACTTCATGGTAGGATACGATCCGGCGTTCCTGTTTGCTTAAGATACGGTCCTTCTTCTCTTTTCCCACCAGAACTACCTCTACGGATTCCTCCAGGTCCTTCTGTGATACAGCTTTACGTCCCTTCTTGACTGCAAGGATCGCAGCCTCATTGATCATATTGGCAAGATCAGAACCTACCGCACCGGAAGTTGCAAGTGCAATAGCTTCAAAATCAACGGTGTCATCCAGAAGCACGTTCTTGGCATGTACCTTCAGGATATCCACCCTTCCTTTAAGATCCGGTCTGTCAACGATCACACGTCTGTCAAAACGTCCCGGACGGAGAAGAGCCGGATCAAGAACCTCCGGTCTGTTGGTCGCAGCAAGGATCAGAAGTCCCTTGGATGTATCAAAGCCATCCATCTCCGCAAGCAGCTGGTTCAATGTCTGCTCACGCTCATCATTTCCGCCGCCATAGCGGGAATCACGGCTTTTACCAATGGCATCGATCTCATCGATAAATACGATACACGGAGCATTCTTCTTGGCTTCCTCGAAAAGGTCACGGACACGTGAGGCACCCACGCCCACAAACATCTCCACAAATTCCGAGCCGGAAAGAGAGAAGAACGGCACCTGTGCTTCACCTGCAACTGCCTTGGCAAGTAATGTCTTACCAGTTCCCGGAGGGCCTACAAGAAGTGCGCCCTTAGGCAGCTTGGCTCCGATGGCTGTGTATTTTCCGGGGTTGTGAAGAAAATCCACAACTTCCTGGAGAGATTCCTTGGCTTCATCCTGACCTGCCACATCCTTAAAGGAAACGCCCGTTTCCTGCTGCACATATGCCTTGGCTTTACTCTTGCCTACGCCCATGCCCATGATCCCGCCGCCTTTGTTCATGCGGCGCATGGAGAACATCAGAAGTCCGAACAGAAGCAGTGTCGGCAGAACCACGCTCAGGATCATTGCAACAAATTCACCAAAAACATCCGGCGGATCGGTCTCAAACTTGATTCCCTTTCCTTCCAGTCTCTTGGTAAGTGCTGTACTGTCTTCGGTCTTCGTGGTGTAATAGCTCATATCCTCGTACTTGGAATTCTTTTTCTTGGGTACGATCGTCAATGTACTGGACTGGATCGTTACTTCCTTAACCTGGTCCTTATCCACCATATCGATAAATTTATCATAGGAGATCTCACTGCTGTTATCCTTCAGCATATTGGTAAACAACGCGAAGCACACCAGTGTGACCAGGAGGCATATCAGAAAAGCCAGAATCGACTGATGATTCTTACCTGATCCCTGCCTGGGATCTTTGTTGTCAGGTCGCTTCCCGTCCTGATCATTATTCAGTTGATTATTCATTTTTTCCTCCTCTTGTCATTTCTTTATTATAAAGAGAAAAACCATATAAATCAACTGCGAGATTACAAAAATACCATCGAAAAAACATCGCACTGGATATTGCCAGTGAATGTAAAGTTGTAGTATACTGTTCCCAGTGAATTGGAAAATTAAAGAGGAGAGGAAATCAGACAAATGAAAATAGGTTTTGATAATGACAAATATCTGAAAATGCAGTCAGAACACATCCGTGAAAGAATCGGTCAGTTCGGCAACAAGCTTTATCTTGAATTCGGTGGCAAACTGTTTGACGACTACCATGCATCCCGTGTTCTTCCGGGTTTTGAACCGGACAGCAAGCTCCGCATGCTGATGCAGCTTTCTGATCAGGCGGAGATCGTTATTGTTATCAGTGCCAATGACATTGACAAGAATAAAATACGTGGCGATCTTGGGATCACCTATGACGAAGATGTACTCCGTCTTATGGATGAGTTTTCAAGCCGTGGCCTGTATGTGGGAAGCGTATGCATCACACAGTACTCCGGCCAGGAAAGTGCCGATCTCTTCAAAAAACGTCTGGAGAAACTGGGAATCCGTGTCTACAAGCTTTACCTGATCCCCGGCTATCCAAGCAACACTTCCTTTATTGTAAGTGACGAGGGTTATGGAAAGAATGATTATATTGAAACTACCAGACCTCTGGTCGTGATCACAGCACCGGGACCAGGAAGTGGAAAGATGGCAACCTGCCTTTCCCAGCTTTACCACGAATACAAACGAGGAGTAAAAGCCGGCTATGCAAAATTTGAGACCTTCCCGATCTGGAACCTTCCTCTGAAACATCCGGTAAACCTTGCCTACGAAGCTGCCACTGCAGATCTGAACGATGTCAACATGATCGACCCGTTCCATCTGGAGGCTTACGGCAAAACTACCGTCAACTACAACCGTGACGTAGAAGTTTTCCCTGTTGTACAGGCCATGTTTGAGAAGATCATGGCAGCTGCCCTTATAAATCTCCGACAGATATGGGTGTCAACATGGCAGGTAACTGCATCGTTGACGATGAAGTATGCCAGGAGGCTTCCCGCCAGGAGATCATCCGCCGTTATTATAAGAGCATGAACGCTCTGGTTTCCGGCTCCGGCACAGAGAATGAGGTACGTAAGATCGAGCTTCTTCTCCAGCAGGCTCATGCAGAGATCACTGACCGTAAGGTTGTTCCGGCTGCCCTCGAAAAAGAAAAAGCAACCAATGGCCCTGCCGCCGCTCTGGAACTTCCTGACGGAAAGATCGTATGCGGAAAAACCTCCGATCTTCTCGGCGCATCCGCTGCTCTTCTTCTCAATGCCCTGAAAGAGCTGGCAGGAATCGATCACGAGCTTCATGTGATCTCTCCGGATGCCATCCATCCGATCCAGCAGCTGAAGACCAAATATCTTGGAAGCAAAAATCCACGTCTTCACATTGATGAGATCCTGATCGCCCTTTCCATGAGTGCCGCAACCAGCGATGCCGCACGCCTTGCCCTGGAACAGATCCCGAATCTCCGTGGATGCCAGGCTCATACTTCCGTAATGCTTTCCGATGTGGATGTGATCAGCTTCCGTAAGCTTGGTGTTGAGCTTACCTGCGAAGCCAAGAAGGAACAGAAGAAAAACTATCAGAAAGACTGATTCTCTGATAACATACCTGCTGTATAAATAAAAAGCTATATAAGAAGCTCCGACCAGGACGATACATATATATGTCATCCCGGCCGGAGTTTTTTTATCTTATTTTTATCTTATTTCTGCGTTACTGTATCCGGATACTGCTTCCCACACCTTCTCCGCCACATTGCTTGGTAACGATGATCTTATTGTCAATTCGTTCCTTCAGCTCGGAAACATGGGAAATAATCCCTACCAGACGTCTGCCATCTGCAAGGCTGTTCAGCGCTTTTAATGCCTGCTCCAGAGACTCCTCATCCAGAGAACCGAACCCTTCATCCACAAACATGGAATCCAGCCGGATTCCCCCGGCTGAGGCCTGGATCTCATCGGAAAGTCCCAGCGCCAGGGATAACGATGCCTGGAAGGATTCCCCACCGGACAATGTCTTTACGCTTCGTTCCGTTCCGTTATAGTGATCAATGACATTCAGATCAAGACCTGCTTTTTCTTTCTGATTTTTGCTTTGTTCCTGGCGTTTCAGCTCGTACTGGCCGCTGCTCATGGTCATAAGACGGAGATTGGCTCTTCGCAGGATCCGGTCAAAATATGCCATCTGGATATAGGTTTCCAGCTCGATCTTTGCCTTTCCGTTCAGTTTTCCATTGGCTGTATCCGAAAGATTCCTGATCCATGCATATTCTTTTCCGCCGCAGTCATTTCCGTCTGACGTACCTGCACTTTCTGATATATTTCCTCATTTCCCTTCTGAACAGAAAAAAGTGCTTTTCGTTTTTCCGAAAGCTGTGTTTTCTCTTCCCTAAAACGGCTGTACTGCTCTCTGAGCGCATCCTCATCTACTTCTCCGATTTCTTTTTTCTGCTCCTCAAAGTTTTTTACAACCGCTGTTATTCTTTCCTTTTCCGCCCGGATCTCCTGTAATTTCTGTTGAGCTCTTCTGCTGCTTTCTTTCAGCTCTTCATACAGCTTCCTCTGTGTTTTTATTTCCTGTTCCAGAGATTCTTTTCCACCTTCTCCGATCTCTTCGTTCAGCTCATCCACTTTCTGTGCTTTGTTCTTCCTCTCTGTTTCCAGACGTACGATGTCCTGTGCAGCTTCATTGATAACTCTTCCCAGTTCTTTCAGAGTCTTTTCACTTTCTATGATCAGCTTCTCAAGATCCTGTTTCTGTTTTGCTTCTTTTTCCTTTCCCTGAACTTTTTCTGACAGGCAGCTGAGCATATCCTGTATCTGTCTTTCAAATCCTGCAGCTGTGTTGTCCGTCACTTCTCCATTTCCTGCCACCAGACTTTTCTGAATCAGTTTTCGGATCTCTTCTGCTGTTATCTGCTGCTGCTTTTTGTTTTCCACGTCTCTTGTCTGAAGACCGGCCTGTTTTCTGTCACATTGATTTTTCTCTTCCTGTAACTGAACGATCTCTGTTTCCAGCTTTTCGATCCACGTTTCTGTTTCGTTCTTCTTTTTTTTTACGTTCTATTGCTATGCGAATCTCTTCCTCGCTGTCTGCCAGCTGCTTTTCACATTGGTCCTGTTTTTCTTTCAGCAAAGGGATCAGCTTTTTCCATTCCGTCTCATGTAAAAGCTCTTGTGCCTCCCTCTGGATCTGATGCCATAATGTTTTCTGGCGTTCTTTTCGTTTTCCTGCTTCCACGCTCTGCGTATTTGCGTCATTCTCCAGTCTGTCCAGTTTTTGTTTCTCTCTGTCCAGGATTTCCTGATCCACAACCTGTCCTTTGGGAAGTATTCCCGGACGCGGATGCTCGAAAGAACCACATACCGGGCATGGGCAGCCCTCTTTCAGTTCCTGCGCCAGGAGCCCTGCCTGCGCGTCCAGAAAACTCTGAAACAGTTTCTGGTAAACTTCTCTCTGCTTTTGTACTTTTTCAATGGAAATCTTATATTTTTCCTGCTGCTCTTTCGTGGCATTATAAGCCCCTTGAAACTCCTTAACCAGAGCAATCAGTCCTTCTAATTCTTTCTTTTCCGAAGCCCTTCTGTCTTTTTCGTCTCTGCCTTCTGAAGTTCCAGCTCCGCGCTGTCCAACAGCGCCTTGTCTTTCTTTTGCTGCTCCAGCTCTTCCTTCTGCTGCGTTTCTTTCCGGATGATTTCTTCCTGCCATCCATCTATCTGTTTCTGTTCTTTTTTGATCTCTTCTTCCGTCAGCAGACAGCTATCATAGCTTCGTTTTTCACTGTCCAGTTTATCGTACTCAAACTTGTATTTTTGTAGTTCTTCTCCTGCATCTGCCAGTATTGAAAGGCGTTTTTTTTTCTTCCTCATCTTTTTTCTGCAAAAGCTGCTCTTCGGAAATATCCTTCTCTTTTTTTTCACTGACTGTTTCAAGCTTTCCTTCGATTGTTTCCAGCTCTTTTTTCAGCTTTTCCAGCTCCTGATATTTTTTCAGCTTTTCTTCTTTTTCACGGATCCTGATTCCAAGCTCTTCACATCTGTGATCTGCATCTTTATATTTTTCCGCCACTTCTACTGCAAGCTGTAGAAGTGGTGTTAATTCTTCCAGATCTTTTTCCGCTTTTTTCTTTTTCAGCTCCAGATTTTCGTTTCTGAGCCACAAGATTTTGTGCCTCTTCTGCTTTTCGTATATCCTGATTAAGCGAGTCTTCTTTTTCCCGGAGCTCTTTTTCCTGTGCTTCACCATATTCCAGAAACTGCTTCAGAAGTTCCAGACTCCGCTCCAGTTTTCCCTCGAATTTTATCTTTTTCAGTTCGTCAAATTCCTCTGCCTCCTGCCATGAAGCAGTCTCCGTTTTCACTCCATCCAAATACTGGGCAATACTGCGGCGCATTTCATCATATTCCTTATATCTGGCTATGACGCATCCTTAAGTTTCACTCTGAATCTGCTGATAAAGTCCTGTGTGAAAGAGCTGTCGGAAGATCTCTCCTCTCTGTGTAGTTCCTGCCAGAAGTAATTTCTGGAAATCCCCTTGGGCGATCATTGCGATCTGTGTGAACTGATCATAACTCAGTCCCAGAAGCTGTTCCACTGCCACAGTAACATCTTTTGCCTTTGTCACCGGCTGCCGGTCATCCGGATAGATCAGCTGTGCCTCAGCTTTCCTAAGAGTCTGTCCGGTGCCTCTTTTTTTCGGAGCCATATATTCCGGACTTCGGCGCACGTGATAGGTTTTCCCCTGATAGGAAAAAACAAGCTCCACAAAAGTCTCCGTGGAATCTTTTGCATACTTACTCCGGAACATGGCGGATTCCCTTACCTCTCCACTGGCTCTTCCATATAACGCAAAGGTGATCGCATCAAAGATCGTAGTTTTTCCCGCTCCGGTGTCACCGGTGATCAGGTAGAGACCGCCCTCTCCAAGCTTTGAAAAATCAATCTCTGTTTTATCTGCATAGGGCCCGAAGGCACTGATGGTCAGTTTTTCCGGTCTCATTGTCTCACCTCCTGGATCTTACGGATCAGATCTTCGGAATATTTCCGCTGTTCTTCATTCATGGGCTGGTTATTCTGCAGTTCAAAAAATTCCTCGAAATATTCCAGCTCGGATTTCCTTTTCACCGTTTCTGTACCTGCGATTTCCTGGTTTTCTCTTGTACGTCGGTTATCATATTCCAGCCTCATCAGATTCGGATAAACAGTACGGAGCTTCTGCATTCCATCTACGATATCTTCTTCATCTGTCAGCGTGATCTGCACATAATCCTCTGTGTTTGTGTCCTGATAACTGGACAGTGATGTGATCTCCATGTATGTGCCTTTCAGTTTTCGCATATCCCGAAGAGGCTTCAGCGGAATCGCCCTGATCCTGAAATTTCCTTTTTCCAGAAGCTCCACAACTGTCACGGATTTCTGCTGTCCTGCCTCGGAAAAAGAATATTTCAAAGGAGTTCCGCAGTAGCGGATGTGCTCGCTTCCCACATTCTGAGGACTGTGGATATGGCCAAGTGCCACATAGTCAAAATCCCGGAACACATCTGCCTCCACCTGGTCGATACCTCCAACGGAGATCTCTTCAGAATCACAGCGCATGGCACCGACCACAAACTGATGGGCGATCAATACATTGCGATAACGTTTATCAATCTCCATATGTGCAACTGCCGCCTGCACTGCCTCCTGGTAGGTACGGATCTCATCCACCTCTTCTTCTCCTTCCAGTCCGTGCCTCACAGTTGCCGGACGCACAAATGGAAGCAGATGGATCCAAACTTCTCCATAGCTGTCCGTTAAACAGTACTTTTCTGTTTTTCCATCGTATACCGGGGACATACAGATCCCGCTGCTGCTCATGATCTGTGAACCGAAAGCGATCCTTTCCGCACTGTCATGATTTCCGCTGATGGCATACACCGGGAGCTTCCGCTTTGCAAGCCTGGTAAGAAACCGGTCAAAAAGCTGCACTGCCTCCGCAGAAGGAACCGGCCTGTCATAAAGATCTCCCGCAAGAAGAATTCCATCCGGTTCTTCTTTATCAATGATTCTCAGAATTTCATTCAAAATATATTTCTGATCTTCGATCATGGAAAACTCATTGACTCGTTTTCCTAGGTGAAGGTCTGATAAATGGATCAGTTTCATCGATCACCTCCTGCGCTCACCCAGCCTCCGAACAGTTCCGGTGCAAGATCGATCTCACAGGCATCCAGTACATCTTTTAGCTGTGAAGGATTGCTGACGCCGGTTACAGGCACAGTCTGGAATGGCTGATGGAAAAAGTATGCCAAAGACAGGGCCTGCAGGCTGTGGCCAGTTTCTTTCTGCAGCTTTAACAGCTTCTGATAGGTGCGAAGGTTTGTCTCGTTCCAGTAGGATCTTTTCATACTTTCTGAAAGACCTGTGATCTGTGTTTCCTTCTCCCGCATCCAGGATGCATCCACCTCTGCATCTGTACAGGAAAGCCCCATTTTCTGAAGTTTTGAAAAAAATCCCATTGCAGTGGAAGAAAACGGAACGGCAGCAGCACCTGTCTCACAGTGCCACTGATATTCTTCTCTGGAAAACTCCACAAGTGTAGGATCCGGATTTGTATTTCCTCCGGGATTGATTCCTGCAAGACTCCACTGATTGGATACTGCTGTGATCCCTGAAAGATTTCGTTCTCTCAGACACTGAGCAATTTCTTTCAGCCTCTCTGTGCGGTAATTGGAAAATCCATAATAACGGATCCGGCCTTCTTTTTTCAATTCTTCCAGAATATCCACGATTTCCTCCGCCGGTTTCTCCGGATCATCTCTGTGAAGCCAGTAAAAATCCATCTCATCTTTTCCCAGTGTACGGCAGCTCTCATCCAGGTCCATGCGGATATCTTCTTTGTTCACTCTGCTGCGGCCCGGATCCTCAAAGGAATAGTGCGCGCCCTTCGTTGCCACAATAACTTTTCCCTGCATGCCACTCTCTTTCAGCCATTTTCCTATGATCTGCTCACTGCAGTTTCCATGTCCTTTTAGCCATTTGCAATAGACATTTGCCGTATCAATAAAATTTCCACCTGCGCGTACAAATGCGTTCAGAATCTCAAAGCTTTTTTCCAGGTCTGATTTATCTCCAAATCCTGCTGTTCCGAGGCAGATAGGACTGATGTTCAGATCTGTATTGTTCAGCTGTATATATTTCATCTACGTAACCTCCCGTATTCATATATATCTTTTTCTATTATAACTTTTTTCCGTAGATCCGAACAGTATATTTCCCAACTATCCATATACCACGGCACAAAAAAATCCTCCGGCACATGCATGCCGGAGGATTTGATATTCCGTTATCTTAACAATATGATTTATTTGTAAAGTGGTCCATAGTTCTTGCAAGCGCGGAAGTCTGCACCCTCTTTTTCCATACCGAATGCGTTCCAAGCTGCCGGACGATAGATATCCTTCTCAGGAACGTTGTGCATGGATACCGGGATTCTCAGCATAGAGCACATTGTGATCAGGTCTGCACCGATGTGTCCGTAGGAGATCGCACCGTGGTTAGCACCCCAGTTGTTCATTACATCGTAAGCTGTTTTGAACGGTCCCTCTTTGCCATCGCATCTTGGAGCGAACCATGTACATGGCCATGTGTAGTCTGTACGTTTCCAGAGCTTATCAGATACCTCTTCCGGAAGGGCTACTGTCCATCCCTCTGCGATCTGAAGAACCGGTCCAAGTCCTTTTACAAGGTTCAGACGGATCATAGTTGCAGGCATCTGAGCACGTGTTTCATAACGGCTGGAGTATCCGCCTCCACGGAAGTATCCGTTGTCGGCCATACACCACTCTGTGTTGTCCATGATCGCTTTCTGGTCTGCCTCTGTAACATCCCACCACTGTTTCATAACTGGTGTTCCGTCAGCCTCTTTAGCCTGTCCGTTAGCATCCAGGCAAGCAGCACCGGAGTTGATCAGATGAAGGAATCCGCCAGCTTCTTTGGCAACACCCCTCAAGGTCATATCCTGTAGCTTTCTTAACAGCCTCCGGGCTCCAGTATGTACGAACGTCAGCGAAAATCTGTGCTCTGTTTGTAAGAAGTTTCATGAACAGCATTCCAAGTCCGTTAAGAACATCGTTCTCTGTAGCCAGGATGTATGGTTCACGTGCTCCGTTCCAGTCAAAAGAAGTGTTCAGCATAGCTTCTGCAAAGTCACCGTTCGGATAGAAATCTGTCCACTGTCTCTGTCCCTGGAAACCGGCTGCCAGAGCATTGTGTCCGATTGCTTCTTCAGAGAATTTAGGATCAAGATTGTCACAGCCGTTCATCAGTTCTTTGATGATAACTGCCATCTTAACAACAAACTCGAACTGCTCTTCTTTCTTTTCAGCTGAGAACTGAAGTTCTTCAGGGTTCTTGTCCCAGCCGATCTTACAGGTTTCTTTTGCCCATTTCAGAGCTTTCTCAAATTCTGCGTGATCATAGATACCTTCTGTCATACGACGGATGATCTCTACCTCATCAACAGACTCAACTCTCATTCCAAGATAAGATTCGATGAAATCGGAATCAATGATAGATCCGCCGATACCCATTGTTACAGAACCGATCTGCAGATAGGATTTTCCTCTCATGGATGCTGCTGCAACTGCTGCGCGGCCGAATCTTAACAGTTTTTCTTTAACATCTTCCGGAATAGATGTGTCATCAGCTTCCTGAACATCATGTCCATAGATACCGAATGCCGGAAGTCCTTTCTGTGCATGTGTTGCAAGTACAGATGCAAGGTATACAGCACCAGGTCTTTCTGTTCCGTTAAATCCCCCATACAGCTTTGATCGTCTGTGGATCCATATCCATTGTCTCAGCGCCGTAGCACCAGCATGGTGTAACTGTAAGAGTGATATCTACGCCTTCTTTACGGAATTTATCTGCACATGCAGCGCTCTCTCCAACACGTCCGATGGTTGTATCAGCGATTACAACTTTAACCGGTTCACCGTTGGAATATCTTAAATTCTCTTCAAATAATTTAGCAGCTGATTTCGCCATATTCATTGTCTGATCTTCCAGAGATCCACGAACATCCAGTGCTCCTCTACGACCATCGATAGTAGGTCTGATACCAATTACCGGATAGCTGCCAATTAATCTGCTCTTTGCCATAATAAAATACCTCCTGATAAATTATTGTAAGATTCCCGCAGGATCATTTCCTGCTAGAGCGTGTCTGAAAAAGGCTTTCTGCAAGATGTGCGTCACAATTTGTGGGATATTTTGCCCGGATGAGGGCGCCGTAGCGGGCTACGGCAACTGAATTCGGGTGAAATATCCCGCAAAGTGGGGCGTGCAGATTGCGGGAATGATTTTTCAGACACGCTCTAAAGCGTATGAAACATG
>ENA-OQED01000881-OQED01000881.1-human-gut-metagenome-genome-assembly--contig:-NODE-881-length-11595-cov-1.211894_pt1 | contig 11595 bp, 9 predicted proteins | sample MGYA00242790_ERZ504625 | MGnify/ENA primary metagenome ERZ504625 (study PRJEB26092, sample SAMD00036345) | human gut metagenome | host: Homo sapiens | study: EMG produced TPA metagenomics assembly of...
CGCAAGGACGGCGGCAAGGACTACTACATGACCCTTGATATGCCGGACGCTTCGCCCTCGACCAGCCGCTCTCCCCCGTTCCTGCTGGCCGCGCTCGAACTGCTGGACCCCGAGTCCGACACCTATGCGCTGGACGTGATTTCCATGGCCGAGGCCACGCTCGAAGACCCCAAGCAGGTGCTGCGTGCCCAGGAGCGTCAGGCCCGAGACAAGGCGATGGCCGATATGAAGGCTGACGGACTCGACTATGACGAGCGTATGGATAAGCTGCAGGAGATTACGTATCCGAAGCCGCTGGAAGACATGCTCGAATCCGCGTTCGACCAGTACCGCCACGATGTGCCGTGGGCCAACGACTACTGCTATCGCCGAAATCCGTGGTGCGCGACATGGTGGAAACCGCCTCCGACTTCACCGGATACATCACCCGATACAACATCGCCCGCTCCGAAGGTACCCTGTTGCGCTACCTCTCGGACGCCTACCGCACGCTGGCGCGTACCGTGCCGCCCGAAAAGCGTGACGAGCAACTCGAAGACATCATCTCCTGGCTGCGCGTGCTCGTGCGCTCCATCGACTCCTCGCTGGTGGATGAATGGGAGAACGCCGGCGATTCCGCCGACCAGTCCGAGGCGGCGGCCTCCTTGGCGGCGCCGGGCAAGAAGAACGCGGTGGTCGAGGACCGACGAGGCCTTATCGTGCTGATCAGAAACGCCATGTTCCGCCGTGTGCAGCTTATGGACCTCGACCAGCCGGACAAGCTCGGCGCGCTCGACAAAGACTGGGGCTACGGTGTGCACGAATGGGAAGATGTGCTCGACGACTACTACGACGAGCACGAGTACGTGGGCATCGGCGCCGAAGCGCGCTCGCCCGAACTGTTCATGTTGGATGACAAGCACGAGAACGACGAGCATACGTGAAGGTGCGTCAGATTATCGATGATTCCGATGGCGATCACGATTGGGCCATCGAAGGCATCGTGGACCTCGACGCCACCCAAGACACCGGCGAAGTAGTCTTCCACGACTACAAGGTGAGTAACTGATTCCTTTCTTGGCTCCCCTCTCTGAGGGAAGCCAGGGTGCAGCTCGAACGTCTGTTCGAACACTGGGGTACTATAGGACGTTATGAGTGAGAACGATTTGTTTGGGGCGGCTGATGCGCCGGAGTCGATGACGCGGCCGTTGGCGGTGCGCATGCGTCCACGCACTTTGGACGAGGTGATTGGCCAAACGCAGGTGTTGGGCCAGGGCTCGCCGCTGCGCCGCCTCGCCAATCCGGCCAGCAAGGCAGTCTCACCGCGCCGAGCTCCGTAATCCTGTTCGGCCCTCCAGGCGTCGGCAAAACCACGCTCGCCACCATCGTGGCCGGCCAATCCGGCCGCGTGTTTGAGGAACTCTCCGCCGTGACATCCGGCGTCAAAGACGTGCGCGACGTACTCACCCGCGCTCACGAACGGCTCGTGTCACGCGGCCAGGAAACCGTACTGTTCATCGACGAGGTGCATCGCTTCTCCAAATCCCAGCAGGATGCGCTGCTTCCCGCCGTCGAAAACCGCGACGTGACCTTTATCGGCGCCACCACCGAGAACCCGAGCTTTTCCATCATCAAACCGTTGCTCTCCCGTTCGGTGGTCGTCAAGCTTGAGTCATTGGAGCCTGATCAGCTCATCGAACTGGTGCAGCGCGCGCTGACTGATGACCGCGGTCTCAGGGGCGAGGTCAAAGCCACGGACGAAGCCATCGCCGACATCGTGCGCATGGCCGGTGGTGACGCACGCAAGAGTCTCACGATTCTGGAGGCCGCGGCTGGCGCGGTCACTGGCGACGAAGCCCGCAAAAAGGGCGCACGCCGACCCATCATCACCCCCGAAATCGTGGCTACGGTAATGGACACCGCCACCGTGCGCTACGACAAAGACGGCGATGACCATTACGACGTGATTTCCGCATTCATCAAATCCATGCGGGGCTCCGATCCGGATGCCGCCATCCATTATCTGGCACGCATGCTGAAAGCGGGTGAAGATCCGCGCTTCATCGCCCGTCGCATCATGATCGCCGCCAGCGAGGAAGTCGGCATGGCCGCCCCGCAGATTTTGCAGGTCACCGTGGCCGCGGCGCAGGCCGTGGCGCTGGTCGGCATGCCCGAGGCACGTATTATTTGGCCGAAGCTACGATTGCCGTGGCCACCGCGCCCAAATCAAACGCCAGCTATAACGCCATTAACCAGGCGCTCGCGGACGTGGATGCCGGCAAGATCGGCGCTGTTCCGCTGTATTTGAGGAACGCCCCCACCAAGCTTATGAAAGAGTGGGGCAACCACGAGGGCTACAAGTATGCGCACGATTGGCCCGGTGCCGTGGCGCCACAGGAATATATGCCCGAAGAGCTGCGTGGCACCGAGTACTACCATCCCAACGATCGCGGCTACGAACACGAAGTCAGCCAGCGTCTGCCAAGATTCGCCCGATGTTGCATGGCGGGGAACCCGAACAGAAATGAACATAGGGGAGTAAAGTGTAACGCAACAATAACAGTGGGAAAGGGAAGACAAACACCATGGCGACCATCTTCATCGTGGACGACGATCAGGCCATCGGCGAAATGCTTAGTCTTGTTTTGGAAAACGAGGGATTCCAGACCGTGACCTGCCTGGACGGGCTGAGGGCTGTGGAAATGTTCCCCATCGTCAAGCCCGATTTGATTCTGCTTGACGTTATGCTCCCCGGGCTGGACGGCACGGGGGTGGCCCGCCGCATCAGAGCTACCTCTAATGTGCCGATTATCATGCTCACCGCCAAATCAGACACACTTGACGTCGTGGCCGGCTTGGAAGCCGGGGCCGACGACTACGTGCCCAAGCCCTTCAAAGTGGCCGAATTGCTGGCGCGTATCCATGCACGCTTCCGCATCGCCAAGCCGGCCGCCGAAGACGGTGCCACCGGTGGCGCAAGCGGTGGCAATGCAAACGTCAACCATCTGGAACGCGGATCCATCGTCATCGACCGTTTGGAACACACCGCCACCAAGGATGGCAAGGACCTGAATCTTACTCCGATGGAATTCGAGCTGCTGTTCATGCTTGCGGCCGCCGCCGGCGAGGCCATCAGTCGTTCCAGCCTGCTCAAGAATGTCTGGGGATACGAGAATTCCGGCGATACGCGCCTGGTCAATGTGCATGTTCAACGCCTTAGGGCCAAAGTGGAGGACGACCCCGAGAACCCGCAAATCGTGCAGACCGTACGTGGCATCGGCTACAAGTTCGTCACTCCTGAACAATGAACCTGCGCCCTCGATTCAGCCTCAAACGCTTGCTGCGCCACGGACGCGCTGAAGTTCGTCGCTCGCTGCAGGCCCGCACCGTGGCCCTCACCGTGATTCTTACACTGGCCGTGGCCATCGTCTTCTCTGGCGTATCGATGGTATCAGTGCGCGCCTCGCTGCTTACCCAAATCACTTCGCAGTCGCGTGCCGACTATTCAAACATGGTGCAGCAGGCCCAAACCAGTCTGGACGCGGCCGATGTCTCCGCCACAGTGCAGATCCAGCAGCTGGTCAATGACTTGGCGTCCTCGTTGCAATCCGAGGGGCCCTCCAACCTGATAGGTGTGTATTTGTGGAGTCGTGATACCAACTCGCGTGCCATCATCCCCGTATCCACCGAACCCAGCTATCAAAGTCTGATTTCTGATGACATCCGTTCGTCCGTGGCCTCCGACTTGGATGACAGCGTGTTCTATCAGCCGGTCGAAATTCCCGGTGATTCCGGCATGTCGGGCAGCGGGACGCCCGCAGCGGTGCTCGGCACCGTATTGGACTTTGGCGTGGCCGGCAACCTCGAATTCTTCGCCATTTATTCGTACACGTTCCAGCAGCAGTCCTTGACGCAGATTCAGCTCAGTCTGGTGGTCATCTGTGCGTTGCTGTCCATCGTGGTGGGCGTAGTAATCTGGCTGGTGATTCGTGGCATCGTGCGCCCGATTGAACGAGTGGCAGCGGCCTCGGAAACACTGGCCTCCGGCAATCTCGATATGCGCGTTACCGTGAATCGTAAGGATGAGCTTGGTGTGCTGCAGCAATCCTTCAATACGATGGCTGATGCGCTCAACCAGAAGATTGATGAGCTGGAGGAAGCAAGCGTTTTCCAGAAACGATTTGTGTCCGACGTCAGTCATGAATTGCGCACCCCGGTGACCACCATGCGTATGGCTTCCGACCTGCTCGAAATGAAAAAAGACGGCTTCGACCCCTCCACCAAGCGTACGGTCGAACTGTTGGCCGGCAGATCAGTCGATTCCAAGACATGCTCGCCGATCTGTTGGAAATCTCCCGCTACGATGCCGGTTATGCGGCACTTGACCTTGTGGAAACCGATTTATGCGAACCAATTGAAACGGCAGTGGACCAAGTTGCCGGCATCGCCCAAGCCAAACGGGTGCCGATTCACACGTATCTGCCCAATGTGCAGGTTTTGACTCGTATCGATTCGCGTCGAGTGATTCGCATCGTCAGAAATCTGTTGGCCAATGCCGTCGATTTCGCTGAGGACCGGCCGATCGAAGTGCGTGTCGCGGCCAACCGCAAAGCCGTGGCCATCAGCGTTCGCGACTATGGCGTTGGTATCGACGAAGACAAAGTCGCTCATGTATTCGATCGATTCTGGAGAAGCGACCCTTCACGTTCGCGCGTTACCGGCGGCACCGGATTGGGGTTGGCCATCGCCATGACTGATGCCTTGCTGCACCACGGTACTATCCGTGTACGTTCGGCAGTGGGGGAGGGCACCTGGTTCTTGGTATTGCTGCCGCGTGACCCCGACCAAGGTGAGGTGGCGGACGCTGAACTGCCGGTGAATTTTGCTTCTGAAACGCCGGATGACCTGCGTGTTACCGGTGGGTTTGGTGTGGCCACCAGCCAAGTCACACATGATTATCATGAGGTTCGCCGCGACACGATGATGGGGAGACCGCTATGAGACGAGTGACCAGAACGATTGCCGCCGCAGGCGCGGCCATAGTCTGTTGCGTCACGATGACGGCATGCTCAAGTCCGTTCGGTTTGCCGATTAGCGGCTCGGTGCAGACTCTGGCACCGGTGGAACAGCAGACTCAGCGTGTTTACACCAATCCTCAGGGACCTGCGGACGATGCGCAGCCGGAAACCATCGTCAAAGGGTTCTATGACGCTATGCCTGCTGGCGTGCAGTCCGATGGCTATCGCGTGGCTCGCGAATTCCTGACTGGCTCGGCTTCTGCCGGGTGGAATGGAGATTCTGCGGCACTGGTATACAGCGGCACCCCTGATTTCCGCCGACGCGCCAACACCATAAGCGCGCCACAAGGTGCGGAAAGCTCACTGATTGTGGAAGTGGAACTTCAGGTGGTGGGTTCCTTGGATTCGCATGGCGTATACACGCCGTCAAACAGCACCCAAACGCGCAGGCTTCCCTATACGCTGATGAAGAAAAGCGGCCAATGGCGCATCTCGTCATTGGAAAGCGGCGTGGTGATTTCCACCGCAGATTTTGAACAGGTGTTCCGCCAAGTATCCGTGTATCAGGTGAGTACTTCCGGCAAGCAACTTATCCCGGATATTCGTTGGTTGAGCTGGCGCAACTGGCGCACCCAGGCAGTCGGTGAAGTGCTCTCGGATGCACCCTCCTGGTTGGAAGGAGTGCTGCGAGGCACCGGCTTGTCTACCATCAAACTCGCGGTCGACAGCGTGCCGGTGAAGAACAATGTGGTGGAGATACACCTTAACAGCGGTATCAATGCGTTGAATGAGGAAGAACGAGGCCTGCTGGTACATCGCATCCGTCTGACTATGGGCGACGGCAATGCCGAATACGCGCTGAGGATTACCGGCGACGGAGTGGACTATTCCGATGCCGACGCAAATGTGAAACTTACTACCGAGCAGCCGACAGCGGGCGTATACACGTTGACCGGTGGGCATATCGTTTCCCTGGCCAGCTCCAGTCCGTTGCGTGTAGGGGAGGCCCCCGGATATGACGATGCTCGGGGCTTCGTTTTTTCCTCATCCGGCGGTGCGGTGTTGCGTGCGGACGGTGTCGTCGAATGCCTGAAATCTGATGGTGCGTCCTGTGGGGTGATGTTCTCCGGCGAGTCGATGCGATCGATTACCGAAGGTCTGGATGGCGAAGTATGGGCTGTATCCGAGAACGGGCGCGAATTGCATGTGTCAGATGGGGGTAAGGAAACCGATCTGAAGCTTGATTGGCTTGGCGCTGCCGACAGCATTGTGGCATTGGCGGTTTCTCCGGAAGGGTGCCGATTGGCGTTGGCAGTCGAGGGCGAGGACACGAACGGCGTGATGATGACCGGTGTGGCGCGCAACGGTGATAAAACACTGAGCGGTCTGAGCAAAGCGGCCACCCAAGTGAGTGTGCTCAGACACGTCACCATGCTCACGTTCTACAACGATCTGAATCTGGTGTACGCCACCACACCTCCTGAGGGAAATAGCGAACAACAAGAGGCATGGCGTCAAATGGCACCAGGCCCGGCCAATGCGCAGCGTCTGCCTAATGGAACCATAACGTCGATGGCATCGGGGCAGATTAGCCTGTCCCGTCGCCTGGCCATTGTGGACGATTTGGGTATTGTTCGCTCCGTTTCTGGCTCACTCGACGGTTCCTGGACCATCGCCGATAGCCAGGTCACTGCCCTCGGTGCGCAGTAGATGGTATAAGAAAAACGGTGTTCATAATAACCTTTCTTGTTGTATGAGCAACGGCTTTGTCGCTCGGCTGGCGAGCGGCATTGCCGCTGCGCAACCAATCACTATTATTGGTCTGTTATCAAGGCAAAACAGTGTTGCGACGCCATTTTTGAACCACTGTTATTAATTTGTTATAAACCTGTTATCAAACTGTTATCGCATGCGATTGAACATTTGGCCTGTGAGCGTCATACTAGAGGCTGTCGATGACGAACAGTCACCAAACAGGATGAAAGATCATCCAAAAAATAAACACTGCTCGAGGAGGAGTATTTATGAAGAATTGGAAGAAGGCCATTGCCCTCGTTGCTTCTGCTGCTGCGCTTGTCAGCGTTGCCGCATGCGGTTCCAGCAACGCAGGTGGCAGCTCGGACTCCGGCAAGAAGACGGTTGGCTTCGTGGCTGTCGGTCCTGAGGGCGGCTTCCGTACCGCCAACGAGAAGGACATTCAGAAGGCATTCGAGGATGCCGGCTTTGACCTGACCTACTCTCCGACCCAGAACAACGATCAGCAGAAGCAGATTCAGGCGTTCAACAAGTTCGTTAACGACGAAGTCGACGCCATCATCCTGTCCTCCACCGAGGATTCCGGTTGGGATGACTCCCTGAAGAAGGCCGCTGAGGCTGAGATTCCGGTCTTCACCGTTGACCGTAACGTGGACGTCAAGGACGCCGAGGCCAAGAAGGCCATCGTTGCTCACATCGGACCGTCCAACGTCTGGTGCGGCGAGCAGGCTGCCGAGTTCGTGAACAAGAACTTCCCGGATGGCGCCAACGGCTTCATCCTCGAAGGCCCTGCCGGCCTGTCCGTGGTGAAGGATCGTGGCACTGGTTGGGGCAACAAGGTTGCCTCCAACGTCCAAGGTTCTTGAGTCCCAGTCCGCTAACTGGTCCACTGATGAGGCCAAGACCGTGACCGCTGGTCTGCTCGACAAGTACAAGTCCGACAACCCGCAGTTCATCTTCGCTCAGAACGACGAGATGGGCCTCGGTGCCGCTCAGGCTGTTGACGCCGCCGGCCTCAAGGGCAAGGTCAAGATCATCACCATCGACGGTACCAAGAACGCTCTGCAGGCTCTTGTTGATGGTGACCTCTCCTACGTGATCGAGTACAACCCGATTTTCGGCAAGGAAACCGCTCAGGCCGTCAAGGACTACCTGGATGGCAAGACCGTTGAGAAGGACATCGAGATCGAGTCCAAGACCTTCGACGCCGCCTCCGCCAAGGAAGCTCTGGACAACAACACCCGCGCCTACTGATAAGTCTGCTGCGACTCATTGATAACTGAACCAAATAATTGATGTGATGGTGTGAGAAGGATGTTCCTTCCACACCATCACTCATGTGTGGCTCAAATATCACAAAACGATAACACTTCATTCTCGTTTAAGGCAAAGACATGACAGATAAAAACCCCATCGTCGTAATGAAAGGCATTACGATTGAATTCCCGGGCGTCAAGGCCTTGGATGGTGTTGATTTGACTCTCTACCCGGGCGAAGTTCACGCCCTGATGGGTGAGAACGGTGCAGGCAAGTCCACCATGATTAAGGCTCTGACCGGTGTGTACAAGATCAACGCCGGCTCCATTATGGTGGACGGCAAGCCTCAGCAGTTCAACGGCACCCTCGACGCACAAAACGCCGGTATCGCCACCGTGTATCAGGAAGTGAACCTGTGCACCAACCTTTCCGTCGGTGAGAACGTGATGCTGGGCCACGAAAAGCGCGGCCCCTTCGGCATCGACTGGAAGAAGACCCACGAGGCCGCCAAGAAGTATTTGGCACAGATGGGCCTCGAATCCATTGACCCGCACACTCCGCTGAGCTCCATCTCCATCGCTATGCAGCAGCTGGTCGCCATCGCCCGCGCTATGGTTATCAACGCCAAGGTGCTGATTCTCGATGAGCCGACCTCTTCGCTGGATGCCAACGAGGTCAGGGACCTGTTCGCGATCATGCGCAAGGTGCGTGACTCGGGCGTGGCCATCCTCTTCGTCTCCCACTTCCTCGATCAGATTTATGAGATTACCGATCGTCTGACCATTCTGCGTAACGGCCAGTTCATCAAGGAGGTCATGACCAAGGACACCCCGCGCGACGAACTCATCGGCATGATGATTGGTAAGTCCGCCGCCGAGCTGTCCCAGATTGGTGCCAAGAAGGCTCGCCGTGAAATCACCCCTGGCGAGAAGCCGATCGTCGATGTCAAGGGCCTCGGCAAGAAGGGCACCATCAACCCGGTTGATGTTGACATCTACAAGGGTGAGGTCGTTGGCTTCGCTGGCCTGCTGGGCTCCGGTCGTACCGAGCTTGGTCGACTCCTGTATGGTGCCGACAAGCCGGATTCGGGTACCTACACGCTCAACGGCAAGAAGGTCAACATCTCCGATCCGTACACGGCTTTGAAGAACAAAATCGCGTACTCCACCGAAAACCGTCGTGATGAGGGCATCATCGGCGACCTGACCGTCCGCCAGAACATCCTTATCGCCCTGCAGGCAACGCGCGGTATGTTCAAGCCGATTCCCAAGAAGGAAGCGGACGCCATCGTTGACAAGTACATGAAGGAACTCAACGTTCGTCCCGCCGACCCGGATCGCCCGGTCAAGAATCTCTCCGGCGGCAACCAGCAGAAGGTGCTCATTGGCCGTTGGCTGGCCACGCACCCCGAGCTGCTGATTCTGGACGAGCCGACCCGTGGTATCGATATCGGTGCCAAGGCTGAAATTCAGCAGGTCGTGCTTGACCTGGCTTCTCAGGGCATGGGCGTTGTCTTCATCTCCTCCGAGCTTGAAGAGGTCGTGCGTCTGTCCGACGACATCGAGGTTCTCAAGGACCGCCACAAGATCGCAGAAATCGAAAACGACGACACCGTCTCTCAGGCGACCATCGTCGAAACCATCGCTAACACCAACGTAAACACCGGAAAGGAGGCATGAGATGGCTGAAAAGGCAAAAGCCGAGGGCAACAACTTTGTCAAGAAGCTGCTGAGCAGCAACCTGACCTGGTCGATCGTCGCATTCATTCTTCTGGTCATCATCTGCACCATCTTCCAGCATGACTTCCTGGCTCTGAGCTGGAACAGCAACACCGGTGGTCTGGCCGGCCCGCTGATCACCATGCTCCAGGAATCTGCCCGATACCTGATGATTGCAACCGGTATGACCTTGGTTATCTCCACCGCCGGTATCGACCTTTCGGTCGGTTCCGTTATGGCAGTGGCAGGTGCCGCCGCCATGCAGACCCTGTCCAATGGCATGAACGTGTGGCTCTCCATCCTCATCGCCTTGGCTGTTGGTCTGGCCATTGGCTGCGTCAACGGCGCTCTGGTTTCCTTCCTGGGCCTACAGCCGTTCATCACCACCCTGATTATGATGCTCGCCGGCCGTGGTATGGCCAAGGTCATCACCTCCGGTGAGAACACCGACGCCTCCGCAGTTGCTGGCAACGAACCGCTGAAGTGGTTCGCCAACGGCTTCATTCTGGGCATTCCCGCCAACTTCGTCATCGCCGTTATCATTGTGATTCTCGTTGGCCTGCTGTGCCGCAAGACCGCTATGGGCATGATGATTGAGGCCGTGGGCATCAACCAGGAAGCCTCCCGTATGACCGGTATCAAGCCGAAGAAGATCCTCTTCCTCGTCTACGCGATTTCCGGCTTCCTCGCGGCCATCGCTGGTCTGTTCGCCACCGCATCCGTGATGCGTGTCGACGTGGTTAAGACCGGTCAGGACCTCGAAATGTACGCCATTCTGGCAGTCGTCATCGGCGGTACTTCACTGCTGGGTGGTAAGTTCTCCCTCGCCGGCTCTGCTGTCGGTGCTGTAATTATCGCCATGATCCGCAAGACCATCATCACCCTGGGCGTCAACGCCGAGGCAACTCCGGCCTTCTTCGCCGTCGTTGTGATTGTGATCTGCGTGATGCAGGCTCCGAAGATTCACAACCTGAGCGCGAATATGAAACGCAAGCGCGCGCTCAAGGCTCAAGCTAAGGCGGTGGCAGCATGACAACAGCTACGGCAAACAAAGTGAAGGCTCCCAAGAAGGGCTTCAAGCTCGATCGTCAGATGATCCCGACCCTCGCGGCCGTGGTGATCTTCATCCTGATGATCATCATGGGTCAGGCGTTGTTCGGCACCTACATTCGACTGGGCTTCATCTCCTCCCTGTTCATTGACCACGCCTACCTGATTATTCTGGCTGTGGCCATGACCCTGCCGATTCTGACCGGTGGTATCGATTTGTCTGTCGGTGCTATCGTGGCCATCACCGCAGTCGTCGGCCTGAAGCTGGCGAACGCCGGCGTGCCCGCCTTCCTGGTCATGATCATCATGCTGCTCATCGGCGCTGTGTTCGGCCTGCTGGCCGGCACCTTGATCGAGGAATTCAACATGCAGCCGTTCATCGCGACCCTGTCGACGATGTTCCTGGCCCGTGGTCTTGCCTCCATCATCTCCACCGACTCGCTGACCTTCCCGCAGGGCAATGACTTCTCGTTCATCTCCAACGTGATCAAGATCATCGACAATCCGAAGATCTCCAACGATCTGTCCTTCAACGTCGGCGTGATCATCGCACTGGTGGTTGTGGTCTTCGGCTACGTCTTCCTGCACCATACCCGCACCGGACGCACCATCTACGCCATCGGCGGCTCCCGTTCCTCCGCGGAACTCATGGGTCTGCCGGTCAAGCGCACGCAGTACATCATCTACTTGACCTCTGCGACTCTCGCCGCCCTGGCCTCGATCGTGTACACCGCAAACATCGGCTCTGCCAAGAACACTGTGGTGTTGGCTGGGAGCTCGACGCCGTTGCCTCCGTGGTCATCGGCGGTACGATCATC
>ENA-OQED01000882-OQED01000882.1-human-gut-metagenome-genome-assembly--contig:-NODE-882-length-11588-cov-1.127738_pt1 | contig 11588 bp, 10 predicted proteins | sample MGYA00242790_ERZ504625 | MGnify/ENA primary metagenome ERZ504625 (study PRJEB26092, sample SAMD00036345) | human gut metagenome | host: Homo sapiens | study: EMG produced TPA metagenomics assembly of...
TGTTTTTTTTGCACGTTTTGTCGGTTATCTTCGATTCATGTCGCTTGTGCAGAATTTGCACTGTTACCCGCCGCCGAAAACGTGCGCTGTTTCAGGCATTTGCGGGTAGGGTGCAAATCAAATTCTTACATTTTCGTGACATTAGGTTTACATAATATTTTATCTGTTTTGCCTTTGCTATGAGTTATCAACATTTTCAACAGGGTTTTCAACACGCAAATCTTCCAGTGTTTTCAACGCTTTGCCGTTCTTTTGCACAAAACAGCCAAAACCGGAAACGGACTTTGTGGATTTCATAAAAAGCAATTTTGTTACCATAATGCAAATCTCTCGCTCACGCGAGAGATTTGAAAAAAGGCTTGACAGATAAAATGCAGGATTTGCGCCGCCGGTGATGATTCAGAGCAGGCCGCTGTCGGCAAACGACACATAATCCTCGCCGCAGACGATGATATGATCCGCCAGCGTGATTCCTACGAGCAAAAGTGCATCGCGCACACGCTTGGTCGTCAGCTCGTCCTCACGCGACGGCAGCGCGTAGGCGTCGACGTGGTTGTGGCTGAGGATGACGGACACCGCCTTTTGCGACAGCGCCGTCTCGACGATGGTGCGCACGGACACCTCAGCGGCATTGACGACGCCGCGCCCGACCTCCCGGCAGCTGATGAGGCCGCCCTTGGCGTCCAGACACAGGAGGTAGACGACCTCGGCGCGCTCATACAGATACAGCGGCACGAGGTACTGCCCCGCCTCCTCGCTCGAGCGCAGGAGTTTCTGCTGGCGGCGCTTGGCCAGCTGATAGCGGCGGCTGACCTGCGGGACGAGCGTGAGCAGCGTCGCCACGTTCTCCCCCGCGCCGGGCACCTGCATCATGTCCTCAAAGCTTGCCTCAAAGACCGCATCAAGCGTGCCGAAATGGTCCAGCAGCGCGTGCGCGAGCTCATTGACGTCGCGCCGCGGCACAGCATAAAACAGCAGCAGCTCGAGCACGCTGTGGTCGTCGAAATTATCGAGCCCGCAGCGCACGAAGCGCGCCTTCATGCGGGCGCGGTGCCCGTCATGCGTGCCCATAGAACGGGACCTCGGAGATCTCCATGTTCGCCCACGCGTTGAGCTCGCTGCCCGCGCGCGCACCGCGCAGGTACTCGTAGTACGCCTGGCAGCCGATCATGGCGGCATTGTCGCCGCAGAGCTTGAGCGGCGGGACGAACAGACGGATACCAGCCGCATCGCAGGCGGCCTGAAAATCACCGCGGATGCGGGAGTTTGCCGCGACGCCGCCCGCCACGGCGAGCTTGTCATAGCCGAGCTCCCGGACCGCCGCCATCGTGCGCGGCACAAGGCTCTCGCTCATGGCACGGCAGAACGACGCCGCAAGCGACGCCTTGTCAAGCGGCTCGCCCTTCTGCTCCGCCGTGTGGGCGAGGTTGATGACGGCTGTTTTCAGCCCGCTGAAGCTCATGTCATACGGGCAGCCATCGACGTGGCCGATCGGCAGCTTGTACTTGCGGTCGTCGCCGGTCTTGGACAGATCGTCGATGGGCTTGCCGCCGGGATACGGCAGACCGAGCACACGCGCGGTCTTGTCGAAGCACTCACCGGCCGCGTCGTCGCGCGTCGCGCCGAGGATGCGCAGATCCGTATAGTCGCGCACGTCGCAGATGAGCGTGTTGCCGCCCGAGATGGCCAGACACACGAACGGCGGCTCCAGCTCCGGGTAGGCGATGTAGTTTGCCGCGATGTGGCCGCGGACATGGTGCACCGGGATAAGCGGCACGCCGAGCGCGAGCGCGGCGGACTTGGCAAAGTTCACGCCGACAAGCAGCGCGCCGATGAGCCCCGGCGCACACGTGACGGCCACGGCGTCAATGTCGCCGCGGCTCAGGCCGGTCACCTGCAGCGCACGGTCGGCGAGCTGGGAGATGACCTCCACGTGCGAGCGTGAGGCGATCTCGGGCACGACACCGCCGTAGACGGCGTGCAGGTCGGCCTGCGAAAAGACCTGATCGGTCAGCACCTCGCGCCCGTCACGCACGAGGGCGACGGCCGTTTCATCACAGGAAGATTCGATCGCAAGAATAATCATATTGTCTCCGCCTCTCTCCGGAACCAGGTCATGAGCAGTGCATCCTCGTCCGGTTTCTGATAGTAATTGCGGCGCTGACCGACGGCCTGAAACCCGTGCTTGCGGTACAGCGCGATGGCGGGCGCATTCGATGCGCGCACCTCCAGGGTCAAAAATGCGAGATTGAGCGCCGCCGCGCGCGCACACAGCGCCTCGAGCAGCGCATCCGCGATGCCCTGCCGCCGAAACTCCGGCGCGACGGCGACATTTCCGATGTCGCCCTCATCGAGCACGTGCAGGAAGTTTGCGTAGCCAAGCACCGTCTCCCCCGCCGCGGCGATGAGAAACACGTGCCGGTCATCCGGCAGCTGGCTCGCCAGCTGCGCGCGCGTCCACGGCGCGGAAAAGCACGCGCACTCAAGCGCCTCAAGCTGCGGCAGGTGCACGCTGCGTGCATCACAGATCGTGACGTCCATCAGTGCGCCTCCGCCCAGCTTGCGCCGATCTTCGCGTCCACGAGCAGCGGCACGCGGTAATCGACCACGTGCTCCATCTCATCGACGAGGATGCCCCTGACCGTCCTCAGCCTCCTCCGCGGGCACTCGACGATGAGCTCGTCGTGCACCTGCAGCAGCAGCCGCGCCTGCAGGTGCTCTGCGCGCATGCGCGCGTCCACGCGCACCATGGCGGCCTTGATGATGTCCGCCGCCGTGCCCTGAATGGGCATATTGAGCGCCACACGCTCGCCAAAGCTGCGGAGGTTGAAGTTTGAGGACTTGAGCTCCGGCAGATCGCGGCGGCGGCCGAAGAGCGTCGTGACATAGCCGTCGGCCTTGGCCTGCTCGACGACGCGCGTCATATACTCGTGCACGCCGTGGTACTTGGCAAAATAGCTGTCCATGTACGCCTTGGCCTCACTCTGGAACACGCCGATGTCCTGCGCGAGGCTGAAGGCCGAGATGCCGTAGACGATGCCGAAATTGACGGCCTTCGCGTGCGAGCGCTGCAGCGGCGTCACCTCCGCAAGCGGCACGCCGAACACCTGCGACGCCGTGACAGCGTGGATGTCCTCCCCGCTGCGGAAGGCAGCAATCATGGTCTCGTCATTGGCGATGTGCGCGAGCAGGCGCAGCTCGATCTGGCTGTAGTCCGCGTCCACGAGCACCTTGCCGGGCGAGGCCACGAACATGTTGCGGATCTGCGCGCCGAGCTCGCGGCGCACGGGAATGTTCTGCAGGTTCGGCTCCGTGGACGACAGGCGCCCCGTCGCCGTGACGGTCATCTGGAAGTTCGTGTGGATGCGCCCGTCGGCGGAGATCTCCTTGAGCAGCCCGTCGGCATAGGTGGACTTGAGCTTTGTGAGCGTGCGGTAATCGAGGATCTGCTCGATGATCGGGTGCTTGCCGCGCAGCTTGTCGAGCACGGCGGCGTTCGTGCTCCAGCCGGTCTTGGTCTTTTTCCCGGCCGGAAGCATGAGCCGCTCGAACAGAACGCTGCCAAGCTGCTTCGGCGACTGGATGTTGAACGGCTCGCCCGCGAGCGTCCAGATGCTCTGCTGGAGCTGCTCGATGCTGCTCGTGAGGCTCTCGCCGAAGTCGTACAGCGCCTTGCGGTCGACCAGAAAGCCCGCCTGCTCCATGCGCGCCAGCACCGGGCACAGCGGCAGCTCAACGTCCGTGTAGAGCGGCAGCATGGCTTGAGCGTCCATTTTTTCGTGCAGCACCGGCTGCAGCGCCCAGACGCTCTGTGCATCCGGCAGCTCCTCGCCGAGATACGTCTGCGCGAGCCGCGGCAGGTCATAGCTTCCGGCCGTGGCATCGAGCAAGTAGGCCGCCAGCGCCGTGTCAAACACGAAGCCATCCGTCGGCAGTCCCTCGTCGAGCAGCGTGCGCATGAGGTCTTTGATGTTGTGCCCCGCCTTGCGCACGCGGTCGGAAAACAGCAGGCGCAAAAATGCGTTATAATCATCGCCGAGCTGCGCCCACGAGAGCGCATAGCACGCCTTACCGTCGCAGAGCGTGAGCGTGTCGAGCCCGTCGGGCGCGAGCACCGCGACATAGGCGCCGCCGCGACCGCCTGCTCGAGCGCGCGCAGCGCGGCGCTGTCCGCCACGTCCACGGTCGCCAGCGCGCGCGACGGTGCGCTTACACCGTCCGCCGGCTGCAGCCCCCACTTTTCCGACAGTGACGTGAAGTTGAGCCGCCGGAACCAGTCGTACAGCTCCGGCCGGTAGTCGTGATCCCAGACGGCCGACTCGAGCGCAAAGTCGATCGGCGCGTCCGTGCGGATGGTGGCAAGGTCGAACGAGAGCTGCGCGCTCTCGCGCCCCTCGGTGAGCTTTTTGCGCACGCCGGGCTTGATGTCCAGCGCATCGAGGTTGCTGTAAATATCCGCCACCGTGCCGAAGCGCACGAGCAGATCCTTCGCCGTCTTTTCGCCGATGCCCGGCACACCGGGGATGTTGTCGGAGCTGTCGCCCATGAGCGCCTTGAGGTCGATCATGCGGATGGGGTCAAAGCCGTACTCTTCACGAAAGCGCTCGGGCGTGTATTCGATCGTATCCGTCTGCCCCATGCGGGTCTTGACGTTAAAGACATGAGTGCTGTCGGTGATGAGCTGCAGGCTGTCCTTATCGCCGGTGACGACGTCGCACGTCCAACCGGCGGCCTCGCAGCGGCGCGCGACCGTGCCGAGCAGGTCGTCGGCCTCCCAGCCGGCCAGCTCCAGCCGCCGCACGCCCATGTAGTCGAGCGTCTGCTTGAGCAGCGGCATCTGCACGGCGAGCTCCTCCGGCATGGGCTTGCGCTGCGCCTTGTAGAGCGCATACTGCTCGTGGCGGAACGTGGGGGCGTGCACGTCGAACGCGACGCACACCGCCTGCGGCTGCGCCAGGTCGAAAACGCGCCGGAACGTGCTCAGAAAGCCGTAGACCGCGTTTGTCGGCGTGCCGTCGGGCGCGTTGAGCATCCGGATGCCGTAAAAGGCGCGGTTGATGATGCTGTTGCCGTCGAGAATCATGAGTTTCATTCAGGTGTCCTCCTTGCGCGTCACTGGCCGCGCAGCTCAATGAGCCGGTCGCGCAGCACGGCGGCATACTCGTACTCGAGCATTTCGGCCGCCTTTTTCATCTGTGCCTCGAGCCGCGCGATCTCGGCTCGGCGCTCGGCCTCCGTCATCTTCACGCCGTCGGCGCGCTTGGGCGCTTCGACGTCGCCGGAGATCTCGAGCAGCTCGCGCACGCCCTTGACGATCGTCCTGGGCACGATGCCGTGCGCGGCGTTGTAGGCCGCCTGCTTGGCGCGGCGGCGGTTGGTCTCCATAATGGCCGCGTGCATGGCGGCCGTCTCCTTATCCGCGTACATGATGACCGTGCCCTCGGCGTTGCGCGCCGCGCGGCCAATCGTCTGGATGAGGCTCGTCTCGCTGCGCAGAAAGCCTTCTTTGTCCGCGTCGAGGATCGCCACGAGCGACACCTCCGGCAGATCCAGTCCCTCGCGCAGGAGGTTGATGCCGACGAGCACGTCAAACGCGCCCGTGCGCAGGTCGCGGATGATCTCCATGCGCTCGATCGCGCCGATGTCATGGTGCAGATACCGACAGCGGATGCCCGCGTTCGTGAGGTAGGCCGAGAGGTCCTCAGCCATCTTCTTTGTGAGCGTGGTCACGAGCGCGCGTTCGTTTTTGGCGATGCGGGCGTTGATCTCGCCGATGAGATCGTCGATCTGTCCCTCGATGGGGCGCACGAAGATCTGCGGGTCGAGCAGGCCGGTCGGCCGGATGATCTGCTCGGCGATCTGCCCCGCGTGCTCGCGCTCATAGTCGCCCGGCGTGGCAGAGACATAGATGGCCTGATGCACCCGCTGCTCAAATTCCTCGAATTTCAGCGGACGGTTATCGTACGCGCTCGGCAGGCGGAAGCCGTACTCGACGAGCGAGTCCTTGCGCGCACGGTCGCCGCGGTACATGGCGCGCACCTGCGGCAGCGTGACGTGGCTCTCGTCGACAAAGAGCAGAAAAATCCTTCGGGAAATAGTCCAGCAGCGTCATCGGCGCGCTGCCGGGGGCGCGGCCGCTGATGATGCGCGAGTAGTTCTCAATGCCGGAGCAGTAGCCAAGCTCCTGCATCATCTCAATGTCATAATCCGTGCGCTGACGGATGCGCTGCGCCTCGAGGAGCTTGCCCTGCTGCTCAAACGTTTTCACGCGCGCGTCGCACTCGGCGCGGATCTCGCCGATGGCGCGCTCCATCTTTTCATGCGTCGTGACATAGTGCGACGCAGGATAGATCGCCACATGGCTGAGCGTGCGGATGGGCGCGCCGGTGACGACGTTGATGTCCGAGATGCGGTCGATCTCGTCGCCGAAAAACTCCACGCGCACGGCATGGTCGGACGAATAGGCCGGAAAAATGTCGATCGTATCGCCGCGGACGCGGAACATATTGCGCGCGAAGGCGATGTCGTTGCGCTCATAGCGGATATCGATGAGCTTGCGCATGAGCTCCTCCGGGTCACGCTGCTGACCGGTGCGCAGCGAAATGACCATGTTGGCATAGTCGATCGGGTCGCCGAGACCGTAGATACACGACACGGACGAGACAACGATCACGTCCCGCCGCTCAAACAGGCTCGACGTGGCCGAATGGCGCAGGCGCTCGATCTCGTCGTTGATGGAGGCGTCCTTTTCGATGAACGTGTCCGTGTGCGGGATGTACGCCTCCGGCTGATAGTAGTCATAGTAGCTGACGAAATACTCCACGGCGTTGTTCGGAAAAAACTCCTTGAACTCGCTGCACAGCTGCGCCGCGAGGATCTTGTTGTGCGCGAGCACGAGCGTCGGCCGCTGTACGCGCTCGATGACCTTGGCCATCGTGTACGTCTTGCCGGAGCCGGTCACGCCGAGCAGCACCTGCTCGTCAATGCCGTTTTCCACGCCCTGCGCGAGCGCGTCGATCGCCTCGGGCTGATCGCCCGACGGCTCGTAGGGCGAAACGACTTCAAAATCCGGCATGGCACGGCCTCCTTTTACAAAATTAGAATCAGAATATTATACCACCACACGCCCTGTTTCACAAGCGAAAAGCGCCCGGAAGCGGCTGCTTCCGGGCACATACGGTTTCCATCTGCAATTATTCGCCGAAATCGAGCACGCGGCGCATGCGGATGAGCGTCAGGCGGTTGCGGATGGCAGCCGAAACGCTGAGCATATCCTCCGACAGAGCCGGGTCGATGCCGATCTGCTCGGGCTTGTAGAACGCGCCGAGCTTCTCGCACAGGGCGGCAAGCTCCTCGGCCGAGGGGATCTCGGCGATGATGGCGCGGATCTCGTCCCAGTGGTCAACGATGTTCTGCGGATCAAAGGTGCCGAGCACGTCGTTCTCGTTCTCCTTCATGATGCCGTCGGCGAGGGGGCCAAATTTCTCGTCCACCCATGCGCGGGTCAGGGGCTCGAAGGGCTTGGCCTTCGGCGTCGGGAGCGAGGCAAGGTAATGGTACTCCTTGGCGCACAGGTATGTGCCCACACCGACGCACTGGCCGTGCATGCCGTGTGCATTTTCAAACCGCGGCGGCTTCATCTCCACAAGGTGCGCCATCAAGTGCTCGGCGCCGGACGCGGCGCGGGAGTGGTTGAGCAGCTGCATGGTCAGGCCGGAGATCATCTGCGCCATGGTCATGGCCTCAAAATCCGGCTTGCCGCCGGCCGCCATATCATCGGCAGCCTTGCGCATAATGGTCAGCGCCTCCTCGGCGAGATCGGCGACCATGGGGCAATAATACTCGCCCGAGACGAGGTGTGCGATCTTCCAGTCCGCGAGCGAAATGTACTTTGCCAGAATGTCCGAAATGCCGCTCACAGTCAGCCACAGGGGCGCACCGGAGACCACGTTCAGGTCGCAGACGACGAGCGCCGCAGCCTGCATGGGGATGGACTTTTTCTGACCGTCGATGATGATCGAGCAGATGTTGGCCGTGAAGCCGTCGGAGCTCGCAAGCGTCGGCACGGCGACGAACGGGATGCCGAGGTGGTACGCCGGGTAGCGGCCGAAGTCCATGATCGTGCCGGAGCCGACCGCGACGATCACGTCCGGATGGTCGAGCTGGCGCATCATGTCCTCGATCATGCCCTTTTCGGAGTGCAGGCCCTCGGCGTTGAGGACGATCTCCTGATCGGCGCGCACATGCTTGAGCGTCGGAAGGTTATACGTGTTCGTGTCATAGATGACAGCGCGCTTGCCGGTCAGGCCGACCTCGTCCATATACTGGTCGAACTTGTCGAGCGCGTCATACTCCACGACGACCTTCTTCGTCTCCAGGGTGTGCTCGCGGCCGCACTTACAAGGGCCGACATACTTGCTGCAATCGAGAATCATGCAAAAATCGCTCCTATCTAAAGATTGAATTTCCGTTTACCAGCATATTGATTTTTCACGCCAAAGTCAAGCCCCGCAGCAGAATAACCGGTTCAAAATACAGAAAACGTTCCATTTTTGTTTTTGATAAAAATCGTTCATTCAAAACTTTCACCCTCCGTTCCGGCGGCAACGGTTGCAAAAGCCGCGCAGGCGGTGTATGATGTCAAAGTTACGCTGCGGCGTGTTTCGACGCCGCTCATCGGCAGGCGCTCAGCCGCACTGCCGCAATTTTTTGATTCCGGACGGTGATTATTTATGGAACTGACTGCGATCGCGCAGTGGCTCAACACCGCGTTTGCGGCTATGACTACGCCATTTTGCAGGCGCTGCACAAACTTGCCGAGGCCGCGGGCGGGGTTTTCACGCCGCTGTGCTACATCATCACGCTGCTGGGTGAGAAGGGTCTCCTCTTCCTCGCGCTCGGTATCGCGCTGATGCTCTTTCCGAAAACGCGCAAGGCGGGCATCTGCATGTTCGGCGCCGTGTGCTGCGGCGCGCTCATCACGAACTTCTGGCTCAAGGACTTCGTCGCCCGGCCGCGCCCGCTGACGGTGGAACCTTTCCGCACCTGGTGGCAGGCTGCCGGCGCCTATGCCGAGAGCGAATACTCCTTCCCCTCCGGCCATGTGACGGCCGCAATGGCCGGCGTGACCGCGCTCGTGCTCACGGGCAAAAAGCCCGCGCGCTACTGGGCATTCCTGTTCGTGCCGGTGATGGGTTTTGCGCGCAACTATCTCATGGCGCACTACCCGTCCGACGTGCTCGGCGCGATGATCGTCGGTCTGGTCGCAGCCACGGTCGCCTATGCGATCACGCTGCTCATTTACCGCATTGTGTCCGCGCACCCGGACAACGGCTTTTGCCGCTTTGTCCTGCACGGCGGCATCGGCAGCAAAAAAGATCGGCAGGCCGCCTGAGTCTGCCGGAAGAAAGAGCCCGCCCCGCACAGCCGTGCGGGGCGGGCTTTGCTATGCTCTTATGCTTCGGCGGACGGATTCTCCGCGGCCTTGGCGCGAATGGTATCGATGACCTTGCGGCAGCGCGCAGCGTTGTACACGACCGGCACAGGGTAGTTGGGGTTGGCCTCGGCCAGCGCCCAATCGATGATCTGCGGGATGTCGGCTTCCTGAATGAAATCGAAGCCCTTCGGGATGCCCATGCGCTCGTTCATGGCATAGATCTCCGCGATAAAGGCCTGCGCCTTCTCCGCGTCCGTGCCGTCGGTCTTGACGCCGGCGATCTCGCTCAGGCGCGCAAGTCTCGGATACACGGCCTCGCCGTAGTCCTCCAGAACGATCGGCAGGATGACCGCATTGGCAAGGCCGTGCGGGGTGTTATACAGGCCGCCGAGCGTGTGCGCGATGGCGTGCACATTGCCGACACCGGCGCGGGAGAACGCGAAGCCTGCCTTGAAGGCGGCGATCATCATGTTCTCACGGGCCTTGAGATCATCGCCGTGCGCGTAAGCGACCTCGAGGTTATCGAAGATAAGCTTGACGGCTCTTCGGCGAGGCGCAGGCTCTCCTTGGTGTTGTACGTCCAGCTGATGTACGCCTCGATCGCGTGGGTGAGCGCGTCCATGCCGGTGGTCGCGGTCGTGCGCGGCGGCAGGCCGACGGTCAGCTCCGGATCGAGAATGGCATACAGCGGCATGAGCTTGAGATCCATGAGCGCGTACTTGTGGTGCGTCTCGCTGTCGGTGATGACGGCGGCGATCGTCGTCTCACTGCCGGTGCCGGACGTCGTCGGAATGGCGACGATCGGCGGCACGGTCTTGCCGACACGCATGACACCGGCCATGTCGTTGCAGCTCTTTTTCGGGCAGGCAACGCGCGCAGCCGCGCCCTTGGTCGCATCCATCGGACTGCCGCCGCCGAGAGCGACGAAGCCGCTGCAGCCGGTCTCCACGTACTGTGCGCGGATCTTCTCGACCGTGGTCACGGAGGGGTTGGCCTCGACCTCGCAGAACACCTCGTAGGGCATACCGGCCTCCTCGAGCGCAGCAAACAGCTTCGGTCCGAGCGACTTGACCACGTGCGAACCGGTGACGACCATGACCTTTTCCACACCGCACTTGCCGAGCACGTCCGGTACCTGTTTAAGACAGCCGGCGCCGGAGAGCACGATCGGCTTGCGCCAATGCAGGCAGCGCATACCGATGTCAAACACCTGCTGGTAGGTGCGGTAATAAGCTTTTTTCAATCCATCCATAATGTGTTTCCTTCCCTCCGCCGCACCGGCGGATCTATCAATTTTCCATCCCTCTTATACTACTGATTTGCAGGAATTTGTCAAGCGTTTTGTGTAAAAGATGACAATCCTTCCGTTCACCTGTGCATCAGAGCATATCCGCGAGCCTGCGCCCCATGAGCACGCCCATGGCCGAGGCCATCATCAGGCCGCGCGTCCAGCCGGAGGAGTCGCCCAGGCAGTGCAGACCCGGCACGTTCGTGTTGAGCGCGTCGTCCATGGCGATGCGGTTGCTGTAAAACTTCAGCTCCGGGGAATACAGCAGCGTCTCATAGGCGGCGAAGCCGGGCACGACCTCATCCATGGCCTTGATGAAGTTGATGATGTTGAGCATGGCGCGGTACGGCATGGCGGACGTGATGTCGCCAGCGACGGCGTCCGGCAGTGTGGGGCGGACGTTCGACTGCGCGAGCTCCTTCTGCCACGTGCGCTTGCCGTCGAGGATATCGCCGAAGCGCTGCACCATGATGTGCCCCGCGCCGAGCATATTCGTCAGCTCGCCGACCTTCTGCGCATAGGCGATCGGCTGGTTGAACGGCACGGAGAAATTATGCGAGCAGAGGATCGCCACGTTCGTGTTGGGCGACTTGAGCTCCTTATACGCATGACCGTTGACGACGGCGAGATCGTTGTCGTAGTTCTCCTGCGAGACGAAGCCGCCGGGGTTCTGGCAGAACGTGCGCACCTTGTTCTTAAACGGCGCGGGATAGCCGATGAGCTTCGACTCATAGAGCACGCGGTTGACAGACTCCATGATCTCGTTGCGTACCTCGACGCGCACGCCGATGTCGACCGTGCCGGGCTTGTGCTCCACGCCCGTGCTCAAGGCAGGTCTTTTTCCCAGCCAGTCCGCGCCGCGGC
>ENA-OQED01000884-OQED01000884.1-human-gut-metagenome-genome-assembly--contig:-NODE-884-length-11573-cov-1.066399_pt1 | contig 11573 bp, 10 predicted proteins | sample MGYA00242790_ERZ504625 | MGnify/ENA primary metagenome ERZ504625 (study PRJEB26092, sample SAMD00036345) | human gut metagenome | host: Homo sapiens | study: EMG produced TPA metagenomics assembly of...
GCAAAATATGTGAAAAAAATGATCGATGCCGGCGCTGATAAGATCGAAGTTACTTCTTTCGTCAATCCAAAAGCCGTTCCACAGATGGCAAATGCCAAGGACCTGGTTGCCCTGGTACAGCCTTATGCAAAAGAAAAGGGATGTCAAACCATCGGCCTTGCTTTAAATAAGCGTGGTGTAGATGATGCGGTAGCTGCCGGTGTAGACTATGTTGGTTTCGGTATTTCCGTCAGCGAAGAACATAATAAACGCAATTCCAACCGTAAAAAGATCAATTTTGATGTATGCGGACTTTCATTCAAGCATTTTGTACTGTTTTTCGCCGTTGTTTTTGTCAGTGCCTATCTGGGATTTATGCCTACTGTGACCATTTATTCCAATTCGGCAGGTGCCTTTACTGCAACTACATTTGTCGGGTCTGTAGCCTTTCTTATGGCAGTAGGCGGTGTCTTTTTCTGGCTTGGAAATACCATTCCTATTTTAAATAACTATTTAGGCGGAGCCTGTCTTCTGCCACTCCTTGGTGCCTCTTTGATGAATTATCTGGGACTGGTACCTGAACCTTTAGCAAATGGTGTCCGCATGGTCATGAAGGGCGGTTTCCAGGATATGTACGTTGCCATGCTCCTTATCGGATCTGTTCTTGTAATGGACCGGAAACTGATCTTAAGCGCAACCGCCCGCTATCTGCCAACCATCATCGGAAGCCAGGTCTTTGCTCTTGGTTTCTGTATGATCGGCGGTGCCATTACTGGTTTTGGAGCAAAAGAAGGTCTTTTCTATATCGGCGCTCCCTGTATGTCCGGCGGTTCCGCAGGTGCTATTACTACCCTTCCTTCTCTGTACAGCGCCTTATCCGGACAGGACATGACCGGTATGGCAGGACAATTCCTCTGCTACGCTTCTATCGCCAATATCCTTGCAGTGCTCATGGCAGCTGTAGGCGGCGCTGTAACTGCTAAAATGAGCGGCTGGAACGGTGGCGGAAGGATACTGGTAAGCCAGAGCGCAGAAGAATTAAAAGAAGAAAAACGGGCCGGCACCAGTGCCGACTACAAAAAACTGGGAAGTGGCATTTTTATGTCACTGGTGATCTACCTCTTAGGTGATATCTTAGGCAAACTTCCGGGAACCAGCGTGATCGCCGGCCTGGCATGGTCCATTATTATCGCGATTGTAATTAAATGTACGGGTATTCTTTCTGATGATATAGCTGATAATTGTGTTTACTCCATGAATTTTGCCTTAAAAGCCCTCCTGCCTATGCTGGTTGCAGGAATTGGCATCAATTCCTTAAAGATCACCGACCTGACCAAGTTTTTCAGCCCTGGTGTCTTTGCCGTTATCTTCTTTGGCGTCCTGGGTGCTTTTATCGGTGCCATGATATTTGCCAAACTGGCGGGGCTGTTCCCTTACGAAGCAGGTGTAACTGCAGGTCTTTGCTGCTGTAACATCGGTGGAAGCGGGAATCTGGCTGTTTTAACAGCTGCTGACCGTATGAACCTTCTGGCATTTGCCTCTATCTCTACACGATTGGCGGTGCTTGATGGTCGTATGGCTGGGATTTTTGTATCCACTGTTAATGAAATAGCCTGCTGGAAACCATTAAAACTTATTGCTGATAATTCTCTCCTGAAATATTACATAGTAACTGACAAACAGGGACCCATCTGTGCCAGTCCGGGTACAGTTTGGGGCCCTGTATTTTATAAGGTGGTTTGTATATGAAATTTGTAAAACGTATTGTGATCTATCTGGCCGGATTGTTTTTCGTTGCCCTGGGAGTTGCATTTTCCGTCAATTCCAATCTGGGCGTATCTCCGGTCAATTCACTGCCCTATGTGGTAAGCCGGATCCTTGGAAAAGACCTTGGAACCTGTGTGACCGTTATCTTTATCGGCTATATCCTAATCCAGATCCTGCTTTTAAGAAAGGCTTTCCGCCCTCTGGATCTTGCCCAGATCCTCTGCTCCTTTGCCTTTGGATATTTCGTTGACCTGACAGAAACCCTTCTTGGAAGCTTCTGCCTTCCCGGCTATCCCGGAAGGCTTGTAATGCTTGCCATCAGTATTTTCCTCGTTGCTTTTGGCATCTGCCTGTATCTGGACACCGACCTGATCGTCATGCCTATGGAAGGCCTTACCGCAGCCATGAATAAAACTGTTTTTCCTAAAAAATCCTTTCATGAAGTAAAAGTGATCCTGGATTGTACGGCAGTTGTTGTAGGTATTGTCCTGTGTTTTGTTTTCCTTGGAGAACTTCAGGGAATACGGGAAGGAACTGTACTGTGCGCCCTGTTAGTTGGAAAAGTGATGAAACCTATGCAGAAAGTGCTGGTTCCGACTGTAAAGAGATTTTGTTGATAACTTTCAACACATACTTCAACTTAACAGCCCCTTTCCGTGGGGCTGTTTTGCGTAAATCTATGTCACTTATTTTTCTTTTAGGCACATCAAATCTTACTTAAAAAATCCTCTTCCGAATTCGATCTGGCTGCCTTTTTAACCCATGCGCTTAGACGCTCTGCATCTGTTTCAGTCAAGATCATTTCACGGGTTTTCTCCGATACGGGACCAGTTTCTTCAAGTATATCCAAAATACTTTTCGCTATTCCCCAAGCCACTCCTTTCTTCATTCCACGTTCCAAACCGATAGATAAAATGCTCATCCTTACAGCCTCCCATTCTTCTGATTGCTTTATCTCTGTCACAATCTCATCTAATTGCGCTATGCGCTCATCTTTTACTAAAATTTCAGAATTTTCCAAAGTCGTATGTTTCATATACTGCAGCAGGCTTACTAATACAGGCTCTCCCTTTTTGCTGGTCATATTTAAAAATATCTTTTTAGTTCCATCTTCCAGATGCAAGTCCCTTATTTCTTCGCACTGCTCTGTAAAAGTATATTTTGCCAGCCCTTTTCCAAATATATCCTTCTGGGTGATAAATGTAATGATCGTAGGTGGCAGATGTTTATACCGGGTCTTTCTTCCCGATTTTAATAAAGGCGTATCGATCAGTCCCTGATAAAATCTCGCCCCTGCGCCGCATATCATCCTGCTCTGTATCATTTTGCATTTCCGTTGCAAAATTGCGTCCTGAAATGTCTGTTGCCCTTGCGTCTAAACGGATTGCCCGCTGCCCGCTCTTATTCAGGATCACCTCTTCTACATGTACTTCCTTCAGTTTTAAATTTTTTTCCCCTGTTATAATACTTAAAACATTTCTGTGTGCTGTTTTGTTTTTCATAACAGATAAAAATAAGGCAAAATCACAGAGATTAAACTCCCTATTTTCCAGCTACATCTCATGATCGGTTATTTCTGGTTCCCATACACTGTTTGACATAGGCATCGTCCTTTCTGTTAGTCGGCAGAAAGTTTTCTCTGTACTCTCTGCCTGTTTCATTGGTTTGTGATTTAAGCAAAGAGTTTCAGATAAGATGCTGTTTTGGATACAGCTTAGAAATATAGAATATTTAGAATATATTTGAAATCCTGCTTATATTCAGAATAGCAGTTTTCTCTTAAAATGTCCAGTATATGCGCGAAAAAGGGAGGGGAATATTTTCCCTCTCCCTTTATCTCTTTATATTTCAATTATATGCGCCCAAATTTCTACTATTACAAACATGAAATAACATTTATTTACTGATTCATTAGCAGATCTCAGCTCCGGCTGGCATCTTCTTCTCCGGTACCATTAAGGACAGATTTCCCTCTGCGTCTTCTGCACACAGGATCATGCCTTCGGATACGACTCCGGCTAATTTAGCAGGCTTTAAGTTGGTTACTACCATAACTTTCTTTCCTACCATTTCCTCTGGTGAGTAATGAGCCTTGATACCGCTTACGATCTGGCGGGTCTTGGTTCCGATCTTTACCTGGGAGCAGAGAAGCTTTTTGGACTTCGGTACTGCTTCGCACTTAACGATCTCACCGATCTGGAACTGCAGTTTTGCAAAATCATCGTAGGTGATCTCTGCCTTTGGCTCTAAGTCAATGCCATCATCCTCAGCTGCCTCTTCTGCAGGTTTTGCAGCTTCTGCTGCAGCTGCGCGCATTTCCTCTACTTTTGCCATAACTTCCTTGATATCCATACGTGCAAAGAGGATCTCAGGCTTGTCTGTTACCTTATTTCCTGAAAGATACAGACCGAAGGTATCCATTTCATCCAGCTCTCTCTTCTTTGTATTTAACTGAGCCAGGATCTTCTCAGAAGTCTCAGGCATAAATGACTCTAACAGGGAAGCGCCGATGGTGATCGCCTCTGTCAGGTTGTAAAGAACCGTTGCAAGGCGGTCTTTCTTAGCCTCGTCCTTTGCAAGATCCATGGAGTTGTCTCATCAATGTACTTGTTGCATCTTCTGAAGATACCGAAGATCTCTGTAATGGCATCTGCTACACGCAGCTGGGCCATCTTTGCGTCTACCTTCTTTACTTCCTCTAATACAACAGCCTTTAAGTCTTCGTCAACAGCTTCTGCAACGCCCTTGTTTTCTACAACGCCGCCAAAGTACTTGTTGCTCATGGAAATGGTACGGTTTACAAGGTTTCCAAGGATATTTGCCAGGTCAGAGTTCATACGCTCTACCATCAGCTCCCAGGAGATAACGCCGTCATTTTCAAATGGCATTTCATGAAGCACGAAGTAACGTACTGCATCTACGCCAAAGAAATCTACCAGAGTATCTGCATAGAGAACATTTCCCTTGGACTTGCTCATCTTGCCATCGCCCTGAAGCAGCCATGGATGACCAAATACCTGCTTTGGAAGCGGTACGCCTAAAGCCATCAGGAAGATCGGCCAGTAAATAGTATGGAAACGGATAATGTCCTTACCGATCAGGTGCAGGTCTGCAGGCCAGTATTTCTTAAACTGGTCAGTGCTGTTTCCATCACAGTCATAGCCGACACCGGTAATATAGTTGGTCAGCGCATCCAGCCATACATAGGTAACATGCTTTGGATCAAAGGTTACCGGAATACCCCAGTCAAAGGTAGTTCTGGATACACACAGATCCTGAAGTCCTGGAAGAAGGAAGTTGTTCATCATCTCATTCTTTCTGGAAACAGGCTGGATAAACTCTGGATGAGAATTAATGTACTCGATCAGCTGCGGTGCATATTTGCTCATACGGAAGAAATATGCCTCTTCCTTTGCCGGCTTAACCTCTCTGCCGCAGTCAGGGCACTTGCCGTCTACTAACTGGGATGGAGTCCAGAAAGACTCACATGGAGTACAGTAAAGTCCCTCATAAGCACCTTTGTAGATATCTCCCTGGTCATAGAGTTTTTTAAAGATCTTCTGTACCTGTGCTTCGTGGTCAGCATCTGTGGTACGGATAAATTTATCATAAGAAGTATTCATCAGATCCCAGATACGCTTGATCTCGCCTGCAGCCTTATCTACAAACTCCTTTGGAGTGATGCCTGCAGCCTCTGCCTTCTCCTCGATCTTCTGTCCATGCTCATCGGTACCGGTCTGGAAGAACACATCGTATCCCTGAGCTCTCTTATATCTTGCAATACTGTCTGCCAGCACGATCTCATAGGTGTTGCCGATATGCGGCTTACCGGAAGCATATGCGATGGCAGTTGTAATATAATACGGTTTTTTCTTACAATCCTGACACATATTTTAAATCCCTCTTTCCAGCCCCCTTTTGGGGCATTCTAATGATGTAAGTATAAGCGTTTACAGGGCTTTCGTCAAGACGCCCTATGCCACATACGTTGTAATTTTCCTACATATAATATATAATGACACCAGTGTCAAAAGGTCTAAAATCCGATGCTAGAGTGCAAAGCACGTAGCAATCCGGTATCATGGACGATCATTGTATCCCAAAAAGGAGATTTTTATGAAACAGAGAACACAAAAATATCTGCATGCCATTCTTGCACTGGTGTTATCCCTGTGCCTTATTACCGGCTGCTCACTTTTTCCAAATTCTGCACCGAAAGCAGACAAAAATACCTCTCAGGAAACCATTGCAGAAGAAGCAACTGAAAACTCTTCTGACGACTCCGCCAGCCAGCCAGACGAAGCAGCCCTGGCTGCAGCCCGGGAAGCCTTTGACCAGTACACGGAAAACCTGTTTAAACAGGAAGCCTCCCAGTCCCTTCTTACCCTTCACTATACACTTGCAGACCCGGAAAGTTACGGCATTACCGATTATGACCGAACCCTTGGAACTGCTTCCGCTGAAGATACACGAAAGGACCTTGAAGAGGCAAAACAGATCAAAGCAGACCTTGAAGCTATGGATACCCGTCTTTTATCCAAAGACCAGCTGCTTACCTATACCATTCTTTCTTCCTACATTAATACTCTTCTGTCCTCTGATGGATTAGAGCTGTATGACCAGCCTTTATCCACCACCCTTGGCATCCAGTCCCAACTCCCTATCCTTTTATCTGAATATACTTTTTACAGGAAACAGGATGTAGATGATTACCTGTCTCTTCTGTCATCCATTGACACCTATTATGACTCTCTCATTGCCTTTGAGACAGAGCGGGCCCAGGCGGATCTTGGCATGTGTGATACAGTTATCGACAATATCATCCGCTCCTGCAATGCTTATCTTATTGACGCAGACCACAGCTTTATGGCAGAGACTTTTTCTTCCCGTTTAGATGAAATGGGCGGTCTTTCAGACCAGGAAAAAGCCGATTATAAGGCAAAAAATAAAAAAGCCATCGACGAACATTTCGTACCTGCCTATGAACGGCTGATCAGCGGTCTGGAGAGTTTAAAAGGAACAGGTTCCAATGACAAGGGTCTTTACTACTACCCGGAAGGCCGGAAATATTATGAATATCTGGTAAATGCCAGCACCGGAACCTCCTACAGTGATGTTTCTGCCTTAAAACAGGCCATTAACAAGCAGATGTCAAAGGAACTGGCAGCCGTGAACCAGCTGTTAAGCGATGATCCGTCTTTAGGCGATAAACTGGACTCTTCCACCTTTACCCTGACGGAACCTAAGGACATTTTAGAGGATCTGAAAGCCCAGTCCCAGGCAGATTTCCCGCCTGTAAATGACTGTAACTATACCATTAAAAATGTGCCGAAAACATTAGAAGGCTTTTTAAGCCCTGCTTTCTATCTTACAGTACCTATTGACCGGCCGGAAGACAATTCCATTTACATTAATAACCAGAGTACAGATGCCGGCTCCCTCTACACCACCATGGCCCATGAAGGTTATCCGGGACATATGTACCAGACCAATTACTTTAACCAGCATAACACCTGTAACCTGCGGAATGTCCTTGATTTTCAGGGATATGTAGAAGGCTGGGGAACTTATGCGGAATACTACGCCTACACACTGGATCATGGCATGGAGGAGCAGGTAGGTGAACTTTTGCAGCACAATGCCGCCTTTACACTTGCCCTTTATGCCCTGTTGGACATTAACATCCACTACGAGGGCTGGGATATGGACCAGGTAAATGATTATCTGACTATGTACTTCCAGATCGATGATCCTTCTGTCATCTCTTCCATTTACTATGAAGTAGTGGAAAATCCTTCCAACTACCTCTCCTATTACACTGGTTACCTGGAATTTTTAAATATGAGAGAAGAAGCACAGCAAAGACTGGGAGCCAACTTCTCCCTGTTAGAATTTAACCGCTTTCTCCTGGATATAGGTCCGGCACCTTTCAGTGTGATCCGAAATTATTTTACACAGTGCTGATACAAAATGGCAGCAGCAATTAGATTTGTTTGAAAACAATATTAATTGTTGTTAAAATGTCGTTAATAAATATAATATCATCTTTTTGATATTAAAATCATGTTAATTTTCTGATAATACATTGGCATAAGATGTCTGATGTTGTATTTTTAATTACATCAGACATCTTATTATTTTGTTACAGTTCAGTCATGCGCTGGTTTGTATGAAAAAGTGTGTTGCAAGCCTGCTTGCATAAGCGCTTTCTCATACAAATCAGCATATGGTGAACCACCATGCTTCTTGTTTTCATGAACATGGAAACAAGAAGATGTCATGACTGAACTGCAACAAAATGTTTGCATCAAAATCATCTGCTGGCAGACAACTGAAAACATGCTCTGAAAGAGGTCGGAAAATGAGATTGGAGAGGGAACTATGAAAGGTATTAAAAAGCTGCTGTCCTATGTCACAAAAGTAGAATATGCCATTATGATCGTTGCGTTTGTCGCCATGGTAACTGCCTACTTTGTAGCAGTCGTCAACCGCAACTTTATCAAGGCTTCCATGCCATGGACTGAAGAGGTAGCCATGTACAGCATGATCTATATGGCACTGTTAGGAACAGAAGTAGGTCTTCGTGACGGCACACAGGTTGCTGTTACCGCTATTATTGAAAAGCTTCACGGAATCACAAAAAAAGTGGTCTCCATTGTTGAACAGATCGTATTAGAGATTTTTACCGCTGTTATGTTAAAGGCTGGCACCGCCTTATTTTTAAAACAGATCCAGACTGGCCAGACAACTCCAGTATTAAAGATCCCTATGTCTGCCATGTATTTCTCACTGGTACTTACCTTTGGACTGATCTTACTGATCCAGACTGTGATCCTCGTAGAAAAGATCATCGATTTAAAGAATAAGGAGGCAGAAGCATGAGTGCAGGTATCATCCTTTTCGCAGCGTTTGCTGTATGTCTTATTGTAGGAGTTCCGGTTTCCATCTCCCTGGGAGTGGCTTCCCTTTGCTCCGTAGTATTCGGCGGTCTGTCCGCTTCCTCCACCGTTATTGCACAGCGTATCTTCGGCGGATTGCAGTCTACTTCCATTATGGCCATCGCTTTCTTCGTACTTGCCGGAAATCTGATGACCAAAGGTGGTATCTCCCGCCGTATCGTAAATTTTGCCAACTGCCTGGTAGGCAATGTGCGCGGCGGAATGAGCCTGGCACTGGTTTTAGCCTGCGCATTCTTCGCAGCCTTATCCGGTTCCGCTCCTGCAACTGTTATTGCTATCGGTACCATGCTCTACAATGATATGGTAAAGCTTGGCTACCCAGGTGACCGTACAGCCGGACTGTTAGTTGTATCCGGTGGTCTTGGACCGATCATCCCCCCATCTATCATCATGGTCATCTACTGTACTTTAACAGGCGCTTCTGTTGGAAACATGTTTAAACAGGGCATGCTCATCGGTATTGTGATCATGCTTGTATTAATGGCAGAAGTTCTCTTTTACGCAAAAAAGGAAAACTGGCCAAAACAGGCTGTAAAGCGCAGCCCTTCTGAGATCTTTAAGATCTTCTTAGATGCCATCCCGGCGCTGATGACCCCCATCATCATCCTTGGCGGCATCTACTCCGGTATGCTGACAGCAACAGAAAGTGCTGCCATCGCAGTTGTATGGGCTGCCATTGCCGGACTGTTCATCTACAAAGAACTGACTGTAAAAGAACTGGTCCCCATTTTAAAAGATTCCGCGAAAAGCTCTGCCATGATCTTATTCATCATCGCAGCTTCTACCGCTTTCTCCTGGGTATTTACCTTCTCAGGCGCTTCCCAGGCACTGGTAAACGCAGTTATCAGCATGCATTTAAATTCCGCGCTGTTCTGCTTCGTAGTTGCCATTATCCTGCTGATCTTCGGTACATTCATGGAAGGAACCGCGATTGCCGTTCTTTTAGTACCGGTCCTCTGGCCTATTGCCAGAGTATGGGCATTGACGTGATCCACTTCGGCATGATTGTGTGCATCTCCAACGTAGTTGGTACCATGACACCTCCGGTTGCAGTAAACATCTTCTCCGCTTCTACCGTATCCGGTCTGAAAATGGGCGATATTGCAAAAGCAGAGATCCTATTCCTCATTGGATATGTGGCAGTCTTCTTCTGCTGCGTATTCTCTGAAACCTTCTGTACATTTTTAATCTGATGAAAAGGGACTGACTGCCCTTTCTCATATTAGGTACTTAACTTTTTTCTCTTGCCAAAAGCCCCCAGGTTTTGCCTGGGGGCTTTTGCATTGCTGTTCCTATTATTCCTATTACTGATCCATATTTCTTTGTTTCAGCTTTCCATCTGCCGTCCTAAAAATCCGCAGGCAGTGGCAGCCAGCTTCATTTCCATTTCTCCAAACCGCGCTCTTGGCTCCCGGCTCATAATGGCTACAGCGCCGATTGCATCGCCTTCGCAGATAATAGGGGCTACCACCTGGGCGGTAATACCTTCTAATTCTTCATCTACCAGCTGGACAAAGCTTTTTTCATCTTTTCCGGATTGCACGACCTGGCGTTCACCGATCACCCGCTCCAGGGAAGGCTGATGGCTTTTTGCAGCAGTTCTTTTCTGGCACCGCCGGATACTGCGATCACCTGATCCCGGTCCGTGATGCACACGATCAGGCCCGTTGCCTGGGACATGGCCTCTGCATACTGTCCGGCAAAAGCAGCCAGCTCCACCATAGGGGAATATTTCTTTAAAATGATCTCCCCCTCACGGTCTGTAAATATCTCTAAAGGTGTTCCTTCCCGCAAACGCAAGGTCCTTCGTATCTCTTTTGGGATCACCACACGTCCAAGGTCATCGATCCTTCTTACGATTCCTGTAGCTTTCATAACGTTTATTCCTCCTGCATACCACAAAACATCTCTGTTTCCATATTGTGTGTCTTATGGGTAGTATGTGGAAATGCGGGTAAAATATACACTGCTGCTTTCTATATTTACTTCCGTCCAGAAATTAAATTTTTATTATTTCACTTCTACCAGCTCGATCTTAAAGTTCAGCTCTTTTCCTGCCATTTCATGATTTGCGTCAAAAGTAATGGTCTTCTCTGTCTTTGCAGTAACTTTTACAGGGAATGGCTGGCCCATCTGATTGGTCAGATATACCTGCTGGCCTACAGTCAGATCCTCAGAACCTGGAAGCTGCTCGATCTCCAGTTCAAAGATCGCGTCCGGATTTGACTGGCCGTATGCTTCTTCCGGCATCAGATGGATATCCTTTACCTCTCCTACTTCCATATCAGCCACTGCTGCGTCAAAGCCTTTGATCATCTGGCCTGCGCCGCATACGAACTCTAATGGTTCGCCTCTGTCATAAGAAGAGTCAAACTGGGTTCCATCATTAAAAGTACCTTTATAATGGGTGCGGCATGTCTTTCCTACATTGCGTCCTGTGATTTCCATGATTTAATCCTCCGTTGGGGTGGTTATTATAGACTTATGAACCCTGCGCTGGCACGTTTTTTATGTCTGCTGACGCAGATGGTCCACTCTTTCCTAGCATACCATACTTCTACATCCCTGTCAGTTTTTTTCTTGCCTCCTTTCTATTGAATTTCCCGCCAAACCAGGTATACTGGTATCATAAGGAGAAGCAACAAAGAAAGGGGACACACTTATGGTTATCTACAAAGCAAAAAACTATCAGGACTTAAGCCGCAAAGCTGCAAACATCATTTCTGCCCAGATCATCATGAAGCCGGACTGCGTATTGGGGTTAGCAACCGGTTCTTCACCGATTGGCACTTACAAACAGCTGATCGAATGGTACAACAAGGGGGATCTGGACTTTGCCAAAGTCACCACCATTAACCTGGACGAGTA